>Ga0302315_10001192_pt1 | contig 27147 bp, 25 predicted proteins | sample III_Palsa_N3_1_FD_200532 | JGI IMG/M metagenome (GOLD analysis project Ga0302315, IMG submission 200532) | Peat permafrost microbial communities from Stordalen Mire near Abisko, Sweden - III_Palsa_N3_1 | ecosystem: Environmental > Terrestrial > Soil > Palsa > Peat permafrost | place: Sweden...
ACGCGATGTCCATGCAGGCTCAAGCGGAACGCGAACGCCAGGCTCGAGTCATTCTTGGCGAATCGGAGTTGCAGGTTGCTGAGAAGTTTGGTGAAGCGGCCAAGACATACGCCAACAATCCAGTCGCTCTCCATCTTCGGGCGATGAACATGCTGTACGAAGGCCTGAAGACAAACTCAACCATAGTGATCGTGCCGAGTTCTGCCATCGAGACCATGCAGCTTGGCGGACTCGCGGGCCTCACTGCTCTGACGATGGGTATCGGTCAAGACAAGGCGCTCGCAGCAACCAACAATCAGCCCGCAACAGATCTCCCACCTGAAACACCCGCCGCGAACGGCGCTGCGCCAAGCCCTACTGTTTAGGACGTTTCGACCACCAACCTGCTTTTCGTGACCGAGGAACTCCCGATGTCCAGCATTCAGAATGCCGCTTTTTCAGCCACGAAGATTCTATTGCCGATTGATTTCAGTCCCGCGTCTGAAGCTGCGTTAGAAGCGGCAACAGGCCTCGCTCAGCAGTTTCATGCCGGCATCCACCTTGTGCATGTCATCCCGGAGATACCCGACTTCAACGGGGCTGATTTCTTTCCCGAGACCGCCGTACTTGAGGAGCGGAAGGAAACCATTCAGGAGCGACTTGGTGACCGCCAAGACAAGCTGATGCTCAAAGGCATTTCGGCGACCTGCGGCATCGAGAGGGGCAATGACATAGTCGGCACCCTAATGCGGGTCATCAAACAGGAAGATATCGATATGTTGGTGATCTCGACCCACGGCCTGTCTGGATGGCGTCCGTTCGTCGCTGGATCGATTGCATCGGAATTGATCAAGCAGGTCCACTGCAGCTTGCTTCTACTTCGGTCCAGCCATTACGTACCTGCCAACCACGAACCCATCGCAGAGAGGCGAGAAGGATCTTTCTTGCCACGGACCGAAGTCACGGCGCAGGTACACAACCACGTGACGGAAACCCCGGCAGAGAAACGGCTTGACCAGAGTGCCGGAGACTTAGCCGGACAACGTGCGCGAACCGAAAACAAGTACGACGAAATTCACTCACTCTTCACGAAGTAGATGAGGCCGACCTCGAAAATGAAAAAGCCGCTCCCCATAACGACGTTGTTTGTAGATGTCGGAGGAGTGTTGCTGACCAACGGTTGGGACCATCACGAGCGCAGGCGGGTAGCAAAACACTTCAATCTCAATTGGGCGGAGATGGATGAGCGTCATCGCCTGGTATTCGAGACACATGAGGAGGACAAGCTCTCCTTCGAAGAATATCTGGCGTCGGTTGTCTTCTACGAAAAACGTCCTTTCACGCGAAAGGAGTTTCGTGACTGCATGTTTTCGCAGTCGAAGCCGATACCCAAGATGATCGAGCTTATCGCGCAACTCAAGGCACAACATGGCCTGAAGATTGTCGTCGTCAGCAATGAATCGCGCGCGGTGAATGCCTACCGCATTCGGACCTTTCATCTGGAAAGATTTGTCGATACGTTCATCTCTTCGTGTTTCGTCCGGATGCGGAAGCCCGATAAGAATATCTTCCGACTCGCTCTGGATCTGGCGCAGACGGCTCCAGAACAAGCGATTTTTATCGACAATACCGCGATGTTTGTTGAGATCGCGGAACGTTTCGGCATCCATGGCGTTCTTCATGTTGATCACGAGTCGACCCGAGCAAAGCTGGCCTCTTTTGGGCTGCGGGCCGAGCGGGAGAATCACGCATGACCCCCTCTACGAAACGGATCCTCACGGTCAACGGCGGTTCCTCGAGCATCAAGTTTGCAATCTTCGAGGCAGGCGATTCGCTCAATCTAGTCTTGGCGGGCGCGATAGAGCGCATCGGTTTCCCTAACGCTGCCATCACCGTGAAAGTCGCTCTCAGCACCGCTAGTTCTTCACATCCTGTCACAGCACCCGACCACTCAGCCGCCGTCGGCATCCTTGTGGATTGGATTGAGACCAGCAACTCGTCAGATTCCCTTTGCGCCGTGGGACACCGCGTGTTGCAAGGCGGACCTACATTTTACGAACCACAACTCGTGACAGCCGACACGATCACGGAGATGCGGAAGTTGAGCCCTTTCGATCCGGATCATCTTCCTGAGGAGCTTGAGCTCATCGAAGCGTTTCGCAACCGGTTCACCCAGCTGCCTCAGATCGCTTGCTTCGATACTGCATTTCACCATGACATGCCGCGAGTCGCACAGCTTATTGCCATTCCGCGACGGTATGAGGCGCAAGGAATAAGGCGTTATGGATTTCACGGGTTGTCGTACTCCTACCTTCTTGAGGAGTTGGGACGCCTCGCCGGAGCCAAAGCGTCACACGGCCGGGTCATTCTTGCTCACCTTGGCAACGGTGCGAGCCTCGCCGCAGTGAAGGACGGAAAGCCGGTCGACACAAGCATGAGTTTTACACCGGCCTCCGGAATTCCCATGGGCACTCGGTCGGGTGATCTTGATCCAGGACTAGTGGCGTACCTCTCTGCGACCGAGGACATGAGCGCTGCCGAATTCAACAAAATGGTTAACTCCCAGTCCGGACTGCTCGGCATTTCCGAAACCAGCTCCGACATGCGTGACCTACTGGAACACGAATCTCAGGACGTGCGAGCAGCTGAGGCTGTCGCTCTCTTCTGTTACCAAATCAAGAAGTGCATCGGTGCATTTGCGGCCACATTGGATGGCATGGACACTCTCGTATTCGCCGGCGGCGTTGGAGAGAACGCTCCTTTGGTGCGTACCCGTATCTGCGAAGGCTTGGGATTTCTGGGGGTCGAGCTCGACGAACAAGCGAATGGGACGAATGCAAATGTCATTTCAACTGCGTCCAGCCCGACTGTTGTTCGTGTCATTCACACGAACGAAGAGCTGATGATCGCCAAAACTGTAAACCAGATTCTGGCAACGGAACAAACAAGGAGAACCAAGTGATGCCAACCGACATGCTCGATACAGAACAACTGCTTCATGAAACCCCAGAATCACTAGCCGGAGAAGAGTCGATCAAGAACAACACGACACTCTCTCCAGAGCTTCTTCGTCGCATGAATGCATACTGGCGGGCGGCCAACTACGTTTCGGTCGGGCAAATCTACTTGTATGACAATCCGCTCCTCAAAGAGCCGCTGAAGCTCGAACACGTCAAGCCGTTGGTGGTTTCTCACTGGGGAACGACGCCGGGCCAAAATTTCATCTACGTTCATTTAAACCGGGCCATCAACAAGTACGACTTGAACATGTTCTACATCGCCGGTCCCGGCCATGGCGGCCCAGCAATTGTCGGCAACGTCTACCTCGAAGGCACTTGGAGCGAGGTGTATCCGAACGTCACGCAGGATGAAGCCGGCCTGCAAAAACTCTTTAAACAGTTCTCCTTCCCTGGGGGAATCTCCAGCCACGTCGCACCAACGACACCTGGATCCATCCACGAAGGTGGCGAACTGGGCTATTCGCTGAGTCACGCCTTCGGAGCGGCCTTCGACAATCCGGATCTCATCGTTGCCTGCGTCATCGGCGACGGTGAGGCGGAAACCGGCTCGCTGGCAACATCTTGGCAGTCTAATAAATTTCTCGATCCAAGAACCGACGGGGCTGTCCTGCCGATCCTGCACCTCAATGGCTACAAGATCAGCAATCCGACGGTACTCGCGCGCATTGAGCATGAAGAGTTGGAGCAATTCTTCAAGGGCACCGGTTGGAACCCGTACTTCGTCGAAGGGGATGATCCGGACACGATGCATGAGCTGATGGCAGCGACGATCGACAAAGCGATCGCGGACATTCGCCGCTTCCAAGAGAATGCGCGCAAGAATGGCGATGCAACCCGGCCGCGCTGGCCGATGATCGTCTTGAAATCTCCAAAGGGGTGGACCGGCCCGAAGGTCGTGGACGGTCTGCAGATTGAGGGAACGTTCCGATCACACCAGGTACCGCTCCTCGTCGATCCGCAACATCCCGACCATGTGAAGCTGCTGGAAGACTGGATGAAGAGCTACAAAGCCGAGGAACTCTTTGATGAAAACGGACGGCTTATCGCAGAACTGGCGGAGCTGGCACCGAAAGGCGACCGCAGAATGGGGGCTAACCCTCATGCAAACGGCGGTCTTCTGCTCCGTGATCTCGAAATGCCCGATTTTCATGATCACGCTGTGATCGTGAAGTCTCCTGGGGCGGTTGAGGTCGAAGACACGCTTGTGCTTGGGTCTTTCCTTCGCGACGTTGCCAAGCTCAATCAGGACAAAGGCAATTTCCGTGTTTTCGGCCCAGATGAGACCGTTTCTAACCTCCTGCAGGCTGTCTTTGAGGTCACAAATCGTCAGTGGGACGCTCGTGAGTTCAGCAACGACGAGTTCCTTGCGCCTGCCGGCAGGGTGCTGGACTCGATGTTGAGCGAAAACCAATGCGAAGGTTGGCTGGAAGGCTATCTGCTTACAGGACGACATGGACTCTTCAACAGCTATGAAGCTTTCATTCGCATCGTGGACTCGATGTTCAGTCAACATGCGAAGTGGCTCAAAGTTTGCCGGGAGCTTCCTTGGCGCCGCGACATTTCGTCGCTCAACTATCTCTTGGCTTCTCACGTTTGGCAGCAGGATCACAACGGGTTCACGCACCAAGATCCAGGGTTTCTCGACCATGTAATCAACAAGAAAGCCGACATCGTCCGCTGTTACCTCCCGGCAGACGCCAACTGTCTACTGTCTGTCTTTGACCACTGTCTTCGCAGCCGCAATTATGTCAACGTCGTGGTCGCCGGGAAACATGCGCTCCCGCAGTGGCTGTCGATGGACCAGGCGGTCGTACATTGCACAGAAGGGGTGGGTATCTGGCAGTGGGCTAGCAACGATCAGGAAAGTGAGCCTGACGTCGTGATGGCTTCTTGTGGAGACACGCCCACGCTTGAAATTCTTGCCGCCGTATCGATTCTTCGTGAGCACCTGCCCGACCTGAAGATACGCGTCGTGAATGTAGTGGATTTGATGAAGCTGCAACCAAGCACCGAACACCCTCATGGCCTGACCGAGCATGACTACGACTCGCTCTTCACCAAGGACAAGCACATCATCTTTGGTTTCCATGGATACCCCTGGCTGATCCACCGGCTTACTTACGCCCGCACGAACCGCAATCTGCATGTGCGTGGCTACAAAGAGGAGGGCACGATCACAACCCCCTTCGACATGCGTGTTCAGAACGACTTGGACCGCTTCCATCTTGTGATGGACGTCGTTGATCGCGTGCCAACCCTCGGTTCCAAGGGGGCTTACTTGAAGCAACAGATGAAGGACAAGCTCATCGAGCACAAACATTACATCGACGCTCACGGTGAAGACATGCCGGAGATCCGCAACTGGAAATGGAGCGCGACACAGTGAACTTGCAAAGTCTGGAAGCAACCGCAAAAATGATGGTCGCTAATGGCAAAGGCCTGCTAGCGATCGACGAAAGTGTTGGCACTTGCAACAAGAGATTCGCCCAATGGGGCATTCCGCAGACGGCCGAATCTCACCGGGTGTACCGCGAACTGATCGTCAACACGCCAGGTCTCAACGAGTCAATCAGCGGCGTGATTCTCTTTGACGAGACGATCCGCCAGCAGATGGACGATGGCATTCCATTCGCCAGAGCGCTCGCTGCAATGGGAGTCCTTCCCGGGATCAAGGTCGATCTTGGTGCTAAGGAGATGGCCGGTTTTCCGGGCGAGAAGGTGACGGACGGCTTAGATGGCCTGCGCTCTCGCCTAACGGAGTACGTCGAAATGGGCGCACGTTTCGCCAAATGGCGAGCAGTCTTTACCATCAGCAACGGCCTCCCGAGCTATGGGTGTATCGAGGCAAATGCTCATGCTCTCGCTCGCTATGCCGGGTTATGTCAGGAGGCGGGCCTTGTGCCGGTCGTCGAGCCTGAAGTGCTGATGGAGGGAGATCACACTTTGGATGTGTGCTCCGAGGTTACCGAGAAGGTTCTGCGCGCCGTCTTCCTGGAGCTTTACTCGCAACGGGTGGAACTTGCGGGAATGATCTTGAAGCCGAACATGGTCCTTCCTGGCGCTACGAACCCAAAACAGAACACCGTCGAGGAAGTAGCTGATGCAACCGTCGCTTGTTTGTTACGCGCCGTTCCAGCCGCAGTTCCGGGAATCGTCTTTTTGTCAGGTGGGCAGTCGGGTGAGCTGGCTTCGGCTCGACTCAACGCCATGAACGTACGTCACCGGTCGCAACTTCCATGGGAACTTTCCTTTTCCTTCGGCCGAGCCATTCAAGAGCCAGCACTGAAAATCTGGCATGGCGAACGGTCGAATGTCGTTCCAGCGCAAGAAGCTCTCTTTCATCGCGCCAAATGCGACCGTGCGGCTCATCTTGGCGAGTATGACGCCGCAGTGGAGGGGGATGATCGCGAAGGCGCAGCAAGCGACACGCCCACTGAAGTCTATGCAGGAAGTGCAAATTGAGTACAGAATCCCGTCAGACTTTCATCGTTGCTAATTGGAAGATGCACACGACTGCCTCCGAAGCGAAGGAGCTAGCGAGTGGGATCGTCGAGGGGGTGCACCTGTCTGATCAGGTGGAAGTCATCGTCTGCCCGCCGTTCCCCTATCTCCAGCTTGTTGGGGACCTGCTAAAAGGAAGTGGAATCCACCTAGGCGCTCAAAATATGTATCCGGACGGTGAAGGTGCCTTCACTGGAGAGGTGAGCCCTTCGATGCTCCTGGATCTTGGCTGCAAATACGTCATTCTTGGCCACAGCGAACGCAGGCACATACTCAATGAATCCGACGTGTTTATCAATCAGAAGATGGTGTGCGCACTCGCCTCAGGATTGCATGTGATTCTATGCGTGGGTGAGACGCTCGAGGAGCGGCAAAGCAAGCAGACGGAGTCAGTTCTTGATCGCCAACTGAGTTCGGGACTCGGGGGTATTCCGCTTCAGATTCTCCCCCACGTGAGCATCGCCTACGAGCCAGTGTGGGCGATCGGCAGCCTCAAGCACCACGCGACACCGCAGCAGGCACGTGATGCGCAGCTGCTCATTCGCAAGAAGCTCACCCAGGTTGTTGGAGAGGATTGGGCAGCGAAATTGCCCATTCAGTACGGTGGCAGCGTTGAACCGGAAAATACAACAGCCTTCCTCGATCAGCCCGGTATCGATGGGGTTCTGATCGGCGGTGCCAGCCTTAAGGCCGGTGAGTTTATCGCCATAGTCAACGCCGGCGCGTGTGAGAGAGAAGCGAAAATGTAGCATGTGTAGAGTTCGCTTCGCGTGACTCTAAAGCGAGAGCTTGGCGGATTTGAGCCGCAGCGCATTCAGAATCACCGAAATTGAACTGAAGCTCATGGCTGCAGCAGCGATCATCGGATTCAGTAGGAGACCGAAGGTCGGATATAGAACACCTGCTGCTAACGGGATACCTAGGGCGTTATAGAAGAACGCGAAGAACAGATTCTCACGAATGTTGTTCATCGTCAGGTGGCTAAGACGGCGCGCCTTCAGGATGCCACGCAGGTCTCCCTTCACGAGTGTGATTCCGCCGGTCTTCATCGCGACATCCGTCCCTGTGCCCATCGCAATTCCAACGTGAGCTTGAGCCAGAGCAGGCGCGTCGTTCACACCGTCCCCCGCCATGGCAACAATGCGGCCAGCAGCCTGCAGCCTTTTTACAACTGCTGCCTTTTGTTCAGGAAGTACGTCAGCTTCGAACTCGATGCCAAGCTTCCGTGCGACCGCTTCGGCTGTTGCGTGGTTGTCACCGGTAATCATGATGACCTTGATGCCATCTCGCTTCAAATGCTCGATGGCTTCGGGGGTTGAGTCCTTGATTGGGTCCGACACCGCGATGAACCCAACACACTTACTTCCGAGCGCGATATACATGACGGTGCAACCGTCCTTCTGTAGCGGTTGTGACTTCGCCAGCAAGTATTCGGTGGAAGCATGGAGATCTTTCATGAGCGCCATATTTCCCACCGCAATCTCCTTGCCCTGCAGCGCGCCCCTAAGCCCCTTACCCGTCACTGACTGGAAGCCGTCGATCGTGACTAGCTCGATGTGTTGTTCCTCGGCCGCCGCAAGGACCGCTCCGGCCAGAGGATGCTCACTAGCCTTTTCGAGACTCGCGGCTATTTGCAACAACTCGCTGTCTTTCACACCCTCGGCGGAGATGAGCTTTGTCAGCTTTGGCTTGCCGACGGTCAACGTGCCGGTCTTGTCGACAACGAGCGTGTTGACCTTCTCAAGAACTTCGAGAGCCTCAGCGTTACTGATGAGCACGCCTTCTCCCGCACCTTTCCCGGTGCCGACCATAATTGCCATCGGCGTTGCCAGCCCAAGAGCGCAGGGACACGCAATGATCAGCACTGCAACTGCGTTGACGAGCGCATGGGCATATTGTGGCTGCGGCCCATAGATCGCCCAGACTGCGAACGTAATGACGGCCGAAACAAGAACCGCCGGCACAAAGTACGCAGCCACTTTGTCCACAAGTCTCTGAATCGGAGCGCGGCTACGCTGGGCTTCGCCGACCATTTTCACAATCTGTGCGAGGAGCGTATCGGCACCAACGCGCTCGGCCCTCATCACAAAGCTACCCGTCCCGTTGATCGTCCCTCCAATGACCTTTGCGTCGACCGCCTTCTCTACCGCAAGAGATTCTCCGCTGACCATGGACTCATCTACAGAACTCGCGCCCTCAATCAGTGTGCCGTCGGCAGGGACTTTTTCGCCTGGACGGACGCGGAGCTTGTCGCCCACTTCGATGACGTTCAATTCCACGTCTTGTTCCTTACCGTTTGCGGCGATGCGCCGCGCCGTCTTAGGTGCAAGTCCGAGGAGGGCTTCGATCGCACCACTTGTCTGACTCCGAGCTCTCAGTTCCAGTAATTGCCCAAGCAGGACGAGTACGGTAATGACGGCCGATGCCTCAAAGTAGAGGCCCAGCTGACCTGATCTATCTCGAAAGGATGGCGGAAAGAAATGTGGCAGCATTACAGCTGCGACGCTGTAGAGATAGGCAGACCCGGCTCCGATCGAGATCAGAGTGAACATATTTAGGTTGCGGCTGATGATCGACGCCCAACCTCGCTGAAGAAAGGACCATCCGCCCCAAAGCACTACGGGAGTCGCCACCATGAGCTCGAACCACCCGAGCAGTTGTCCTCGCATAGCGCGCTGTAAGCCATGCAGCGGGAGAATTCCCAGCACCATGATGGCAAGCAAGGGCGTCGTCAACACAGCGCTCACCCAGAATCGGCGGGTCATGCTGTCGAGTTCAGGATTCTTTTCTTCGACTGAGACAGTCAGAGGTTCGAGGGTCATACCACATAGCGGACAGTTCCCAGGCTCACCCTTCACAATCTGGGGGTGCATGGGGCAGGTGTAGTGTGTGCGACTCGCAGGCGCGGCAGCAGTCGCCGGCTCAAGGGCCATGCCGCACCTCGGACAATTTCCCGGTACCGTGCTGCGGACTTCCGGATGCATCGGACAGGTATAGTCCATTATCTAACCAATCGTTCGAACTCCTCAGATTAGAGGCCTACGTATTCGGGTCTCCAGCTCTGAAACAGTCCTCTTCCTGGGTAAATCCTTCGGATCGGCATACTCTCATCCATCGGATTCATCCCTACCCAATGCCATGCATGATGGATCTCGGAAACGTCATAGTAGAGAGTTTCGGCTTGCATGTAAGACGTAGCAGCGACGATCATTTCAGAGATCTCCTGCCACTGGTCGTTGCAGATGACCGCCATTCGCGCGACGTGATCTGTATGACGCTGCAGGAACCGCATCTCATCCCACCGCGCAGCCCAGCTTGCTCCGTGCATCTCCGACAGGTCAGCGAGAAGGCCAATGGGTCGCTTGTTCGCGGCGATGACAGTCTCAACCTGGTGGGAAAGACCATGCACGTCATCAGCAGTGAGCTTTCCGATCACTTTGAATCCAAAAGCCGCTCCGTGACTCTCTCCGAGTTGCTCAATCATTGAACTCTCCAATAACGCATCATCACGATTGTCTCCTGCCGTCGCAATGTTTTCTGTACTGAACTGCTCACTTGGATGCGAACCCCGGGCGCGATGACGTGCAATGAAGCATGACGATGGAGTGCGGATTGACCGTGTATGAAAAACCCGCTACCTCGGTCCCGTCCGCAGTATGAGCGATGTCGTTCGGCGAATCGAGAGACGTGTCGATCATGCGAATCCATCGCGACGACTCTGGTAATGACGGAAGTGCGAACTCCAGAGCATTCCAATACGAGTTGATTGCGATGTAGCGCACGTTGTTCAGAGCATGGTTATGAAATGTCACGGCAATCGAGTGTGAGTCGGTTCCCCAGTCGGGCTTGCCGAGCACCGTTCCGTGCCATTGGATCTCCGCGTTGCTGAAGTACTCTTCCAGCGGAATAGGGCTACCGCTGGTTCCCTGATCGAAGCGCATGCGAAGGGCAATCATCTCTTTCACGAAGCGGAACATTTCGGCATTGGCTTGACAGAGATCCCAGTCGAACCAGCTCACATCATCGTCAAGGCAGTATGCGTTGTTGTTGCCTTGCTGTGTTCGCCTAATCTCGTCACCCATCAAAAGCATCGGCGTCCCAATCGAAAGTAGCGTGAGCGCGAAGAAGTTCTTGATCTGTCGAATACGGAGCAGCTCCACATCCTTGTTTGTCGAGGGACCTTCGGCGCCACAATTCCAACTTAGGTTGACGCTGGTTCCGTCGCTATTTTGACTTCGGTTCTGATCATTGTGTTTTGAGTTGAATGAAACAAGATCGTTCAGGGTAAAACCGTCATGGCAAGTGATGTAGTTGATGCTTTGGCCGCTAGGGCGATGGCCGCTTTTGTATATATCCGGACTGCCAATGATTCGCTCCCGGAGATTCCAAGCAGTATTCGCATCAGCCTTTAGAAATCCTTTGACGCCATCGCGGAAGGCACCGTTCCACTCCTTCCACTTGTCCTGTCCGAAACTACCCACCTGATAAAGCCCGCCGGAATCCCAAGCTTCTGCAATCAGCTTCGTGCCTGCCAACATGGGCTCAGAGTCAATCTCCCAGATGATCGGAGCGTTGAGTTCGGGCGCTCCAGAATCACCCCGGGAAAAGATGGAAGCAAGATCGAATCGAAAGCCATCGACATGCATTTCTGAAACCCAATACTTGAGACTATCGAGGATAAGTCGTTTTACTACCGAGTGGTTCGACTTTAGAGTGTTCCCAGTGCCCGTGAAATCCGCATAGTGCGCACGGTCATTCTCGAGAATGTAGTAGAAGTTGTTCTCCAGCCCTCGAAAACAAAGTGTCGGGCCACGCTCGTCACCTTCTGCAGTGTGGTTGTACACGACATCGAGGATGACTTCGATACCAGCGCGATGCAACTCTTTGACCATCGTGCGGAACTCATCGAGACAGGCGATCGGATCATCAGCATGCGTGCTGTATCCAAGGTGGGGAGCGAAGAAAGCGACTGGATCGTAGCCCCAATAGTTGACTAGCTCAGATGGTGCGTCTGATGGGTCGAACTGGAACACGGGCAGGAGCTCTACGGCTGTGATCCCGAGAGACTTGAGGTATGGAATTTTCTCAACAATACCCGAGTACGTTCCGCGACTCGCCTCCGACACCAACGACGATGGATGACGCGTAAAACCCGCGACATGCATTTCATAAATCACCGTATCTCGGAAGTGACTGTTCAGTGGCTTGTCGCCCTCCCAGTCGAACACCGAGAGATCCGCGACGACACTCTTCATCGATGTCGAAGCGTTATCACCGGGTATACATGCGGCGGCACGGCTGTAATTATGTCCGACCGACACGCCTTTCCCGTACGGGTCAAGGAGAATTTTCTGTGAATCGAAACGCTGACCCGCTGCTGGATCACAAGGTCCATCCGCGCGATATCCATACAGCTGGCCCGGTTGTATTCCCGGTAGGAAGATGTGCCAGTAGTGAGAGGTGCGATTCAGCACCGGGTCCAGGGTGACCGTACGGGCAGGTATCGGATCGTCGATGTGATCGAACAAGACCAGTTGCATACCGCTGGCGCTCGCAGAAAAGATGCTGAAGTTTGTCCCGTCAGAACGAACCGTCGCTCCCAAAGGGGAGGGACGACCGCTATCGCCTCTTGTGTTTCTCATTGCTGCCAGAGAATCTGCCCGGCTTCGAGAGGCACGGATGCTCCTGTGTGCGACGGCACAATACGTGCGGTATAGTCGGCAGCCGGACGATCTGCGGAGCAGCAAAGCGAATAAACGATCCTGCCCGACTTCTCCGCTGATGCTTTGCAAGAAGCCACGACTTCAGGTTTCGCCTCCTTTGCCCCACTGGCATTGGCAAATAACTCGACTCTGAAATGGTCAGGATGAAGATTGCCTGGGATAACCTCGACCTGAAAGCAGTGTTCCCCACCATTCGTTTGGGTGGTTAGCTTGCCGAAACGAAGCGCTTTCCATTGCTCAGCAAGACACCGCTTCCACTGCAACAAGTCGAGGCCGAGCTTTCCGTCGTTCGCAGCGCGGGCGCTGTATCCTGCGGCTGCCGGGAGGTAAAGATCGTTTGTGTATTCACGAATTGCTCGGCTTGCGGAGAATTCAGGGGTGAGCATTGCCATGCTTTCACGCACCCGGCCAAGCCACGTGGAAGGCAGGCCCTGCGCATCGCGTTCGTAGAATTCCGGAACTACTTGTCGCTCCAGCAATGCGTATAAGCTTTCCGCCTCCGACTGGTCCCAGGCGGGATCGTCGCCATGCTCTCTTCCGTCGCCGATCGCCCATCCAACCTCGGGGGTGTAGGCTTCTGCCCACCAGCCATCAAGTTCGGAGATATTGAGTCCTCCGTTGGCTAACACCTTCATTCCACTAGTTCCGCAGGCTTCCCAAGGGCGCCGGGGCGTATTGATCCAAAGATCCATGCCTTTGACCAGTTCTTGTGCCATCTGCATGTCGTAATCGCTGAGGAAGACGACATGGTCGTGGACCTCGGGGCGTGCGATGAAATCATTCCACTGCTTAATGAGTTCCTGCCCCGGAAGATCTTCAGGATGAGCCTTCCCCGCAAGGATCAATTGCACAGGTCGCTGAGAATCCGTCAGCAAACGGATCAGACGTTCAGGATCATTCAGCAACAGATCGGGACGCTTATATGTTGCAAATCGTCGTGCGAATCCGATCGTGAGTACATCGTCCTTGAATATCTTGGAGACATCCAGACTTGAAACGCCTTCGGCCGAAAGTTGGCGCGTGTAGCGGGCCCGTGTTTGAGTGAGCATGGTCTTCCGCGCTCCGGTCCGCATCAGCCACAACTCACTATCGTTCAAACGACGCACATCGTCGGCAAGCGGACGATCTTCGCGCCAACGATCCGGCCCGCAAACCTTGGTCCACAAAGCGTCCGCCTCCGCCGAGTCCCAAGTCGGCACGTGAATCCCATTCGTGACGGAACCGACAGGAACTTCAGACTGAGGCCATCGCGGAAACAGAGGCTGAAAGATCTGTCGGCTAACTTCTCCGTGAAGCTTGCTTACGCCACTAACCTGACCACTGCCGTGGAGTGCCAGATAAGCCATGTTGAAAGGTTCCGAGGCGTTGCCTGGGTTCTGTCTTCCCAAAGCAAGCAGTTGCTCCATGGAGATGGCCAGTTCGTCCTGCGCATAGTGGCTTAGGTATTTGCTGCAGAGTGCAGGATCGAAGCGATCAAACCCGGCTGGAACGGCAGTGTGGGTCGTGAACAAGTTTCCGGCTCTGGTGATCGTCAATGCGACGTCAAAGGAAACACGATGCTCGACCATGTAGTAACGTGCGCGCTCTAGCACGGCGAACGCCGCGTGTCCTTCATTGAGGTGGCACACCTCCGGATTCACGCCCAATTCTCGGAGCAGCCGCCAGCCACCAATTCCCAGAACGATCTCTTGCTTCAGCCGCATTTCGGCGTCGCCGCCGTAGAGTTCACTTGTGATCCCACGGTGAGCGGCCGTGTTCGCAAAATCATTCGCGTCCAGCAAAAACAGTCTTGTTCTGCCGACCAGCACCTGCCAACAGCGCAGCCAGATTTTCGCCCCTGGAAGCTGAATCTGAATACGCAGCCACTCGCCGTTCGCTCGCCGCAGCGGCTGTATGGGCAACTGCCCTGGATCGTTCACGGGATACAGGACACGCTGATTACCCTCAGCGTCGAAATCCTGCCGGAAGTACCCTTGCCCCCATAGCAAACCGATGCCTACGACAGGAACACCGAGGTCGCTTGCCGCCTTCATCTGGTCCCCCGCAACGTTCCCAAGACCGCCAGAATAGATCGGAAGCGCTTCGGTCAGCATGAACTCCATGCTGAAATAGGCAATAGTCGAGAGTGCCGTTCTGGAATGCAACTTCTGGAACCACGCGTCAGCCGAGAAAAATTTGTGTTTGTGCTGCAGCAATGTGGAGAGAAGCAGTTGAAAGTCGGGCGTCGCCAGAAGGGCGCTAACCTTGTCCTCGGAAACCGTCTGGAGAATCACCCAGGGATTCTGCGTCGTTTGCCACAAGTAGCTATCGAGGGCTTCCCAAAGTGTGTCTGCTTGATGGTTCCACGACCAATGCAGGTTTAGCGCCAACTCGTTCAGTGCGTCAATCCCCAAGGCTGGTCCAGCCTTCATAGCTTGAGTCTTGTTCGGCTTACTGGCTTCTTGCTTGCTCACCTTGTCTCCTGCAACTCGCGGTTCTTCGTTGCTCGCAGCATCGACGCGAAAGCCTGATTTGCGACCGTCTGCGCCTCCGCCTCAATCCGAGCCAGATGTTCTTCGCCACTGAAACTCTCCGCGTAGATCTTGTAGATAGCTTCGGTACCCGAAGGCCGTGCGGCAAACCAACCATTAGTGGCCGCCACCTTGATGCCGCCGATAGGACAACCATCTCCTGCGGCTTTGGTCATGATCGTTATTGGCTTTTCGCCCGCCAAGTCGGACGCGTGGATGTCACTTGACGTCATTTGCTCGAGGGCTGCCTTCTGCTGACAAGTCGCTGAGGCTTCGGACCGGCGATAGTGTGATTCGCCAAGTTCGGCGGCGAGCTCCGCATAGAGCGCTCCCGGGTCTTTCCTGCAGATCGCGGTGATTTCAGCTGCCAGCAAAGCAGCGATCATACCGTCCTTGTCCGTTGTCCAGACAGCCCCGTTGATTCGAGCGAACGAGGAGCCAGCGCTTTCCTCGCCGGCAAAGCCGAGACTTCCATGAAGCAGGCCGTCAACGAAGTATTTGAAACCGACCGGAACCTCGTACAGCTTTCTACCCCGTTTCGCCGCCACCCGATCAATCATGCTGCTGCTCACGACTGTCTTCCCCACAGCCATCCCCATTCCCCAACTGGGTCGATGAGACAGCAGGTAGTCCGCACATACAGCCAGGTAGTGATTGGGAGGCAGCAACCCAACGCTGCGGGTCACGATCCCATGGCGATCATGATCGGTATCGCACGCAATCACTAGATCAAACTGATCTTTCAAGGCAATCAATGGGCGCATGGCGTATTCCGAGGACGGGTCCATGCGAATTCTTCCATCCCAGTCCAAGGTCATGAATCGAAAGGTAGGGTCGACGTTTTCGTTCACCACCTTCAAATTCAAGCCATATCGCTTCGAAATCGGCTCCCAATAATGCACACCCGCCCCGCCCAGCGGATTCACACCAACGCTGATGCCTGACTCCCGTATTGCGTTCATATCGACGACGTTATGCAAATCTTCTACATAAGCCGTAAGAAAATCGTGTCGATGCGTGGTCGTTGCCGCCAACACTTTATCGATGGAGATTCTCCGCACGTCTTTGAGCTGATCGGACAGAAATACATTTGCGCGAGTCTCAATCCACGTAGTGATCGTCTCTTCCGCGGGTCCACCGTGCGGGGGGTTGTATTTGAAACCGCCGGTCTCAGGCGGATTGTGGGAGGGTGTCATTACGATACCGTCTGCAAGACCCGATGTTCGGTTTTGGTTGTAGGTAAGGATTGCGTGCGAGATTACGGGAGTGGGAGTAAATTCCTCCCGCCCGGCGATCATTACGTCTATGCCGTTGGCCGCTAAAACCTCGAGTGTGCTATCCACCGCTGGCCGTGAGAGCGCATGAGTGTCAATTCCCAAGAATAACGGCCCGTCGATCTTGTGCTGTTTGCGATAAAGACAGATTGCCTGCGTAATCGATAGGATGTGCCATTCATTGAACGTCTTGTCAAAAGAAGAACCTCGATGTCCTGACGTTCCGAAGACCACACGTTGCTCGGGGATCTCTGGATCAGGTCGCTCGTCGTAGTACGCAGCAATGAGCTTTGGCACATCGACGAGATCGCTGGCGACAGCCGGTTGACCGGCCCTGGGACTGATGTTCATAGGAGGCTTTCTTGAGCGAACGTGCGAGCTCGTTTCACAGCAGGACTTTGATACTTCTTTTCACCGCGTCAAACGCTCACCAATCGCTTTCTGACTGGCTTCAGCAGGCAGTCCAAGTATGTTCCTGATGAGTGGAAGACACTGTGTTCTTTTGCTCATGTATTCGAGGACGAGCGCCGCTGATGCGCCTCAAGGACTCTCTACACATTTCGCTGGCGATTGCGTGGTCAGCGCTTCGAATCCAGAGATGACATCGAAAAGCTCTTCATCAATTGCTTCCTGTCGGATGCGATGCAGTGTGCGGTTCAGGTTCGTCAGAATGCCGTCGATGTTCTTCTCTGCGCGCTGCATCGCCGCCAAACGACTTGCGTTCTCACTGGCAAGTGATTCCGCCGACGCCTGGAAAAGCAAGACGAACAGGTATTCCCGAAGAAATGCTTCAAGTGCCGCGGAAACGCCATCGATGAGGTCTGGGAGCATCTTTGTCGGCCATGGCTTTTCGCCAATCTTGGCCTCCCAGCTTGAATCGAGAGGCAAGAGCTTGATATTCACGGGTTGGTAGATCACTCCGGACTGAGGTTGGTTGTGAAAGACATAGACTTCCCACGAGTCGTCGCGCTTGGATACCGCCTCGATCTCGATCAGAAGTTCTCCGACCAATGGAGTGATCGCTCCCACCGAGCTCGGGACGGTCAAAAGGCTGACGGGGCACAATCCAGCATCCGTCAAGAGTGAAGACGCTCGTTCACCCACGGCCCAAATATGCGTTAGTTTGCCGGGACAGGCCTTGAGAGTAGTAACAGCCGATTCGACTAGCACTTCGTTGAATCTGCCGACCAGACCTTGATCAGATCCGAAGATCACAGCGCCGACCTTCGTCGCGTGCGAGGGTCGGCGTGCTGCAATCAACGCGCTTGGTTCGCTGCCTCGAAGACACGCGATCAATCCAAGTTCCACAGTGCGGTAGTACTCGTGAAGCGAGAGAACAGACTTTTCATACTGCCCGATACTCGATGCCGCGAGCGCTTTCATCGAACGCACAACGCCCTCGAGATCCTGCGCTCCCGCTAATTTTCTTTTAAGGCTTACCGGGGAGCCGCTCATGATGCAGGCTTCATGTCTGGACGAGGCTGAAAGGGAGAAAGGGTTTGCGATGCGAGCTGGAGAATCGCCTTTCGATCCTCATCGCTCAATCTAGCCCCGGAAGATAATCTGCCGACCAGCTCGTTGGGAATATCCGCTCCGGCCTTCCGGAGGGCCGCCTCAGCATCCTCCACTTTTTCGAGCGGGATTTGGTCAAAGAGGCCATCTGTCAAAGCCAGCAATACCGTGATCTGCTCCGCGAGCGAAGCCGGGTGAGATTCTGCCTGCTTCAGACAGGCCCGGATACGCTGGCCGTGATCGATGATTTTTCGGGTCGAGTCGTCGAGCCGGGTCCCGAATTTCGCAAAGGACTCCAATTCCTCGAACTGGGAATAGGCCAGCTTGAGGCTGCCAGCAACAGAGCGATAGGCGGCTCGCTGTGCCGCACTGCCGACACGTGAGACTGACTTCCCGACGTCGACGGCAGGCAGGTTTCCGAGTTCAAACAACGTCGGTGACAGGTAAACCTGTCCGTCAGTAATGGAGATCAGATTCGTAGGGATGTAGGCGGATATGTCTTGAGCATCGGTCTCAATGATGGGGAGCGCTGTAAGCGATCCGCCCCCGCGGTCCTTGCTCAGATGCGTAGAGCGCTCGAGCATCCGCGAATGAATATAGAAAATATCGCCTGGAAATGCCTCGCGGCCCGGGGGCCGGCGCAGAAGCAAGGAGAGCTCCCGGTAAGCTCTTGCGTGCTGTGTCAGGTCGTCATAAACGATCAGCACGTCACGGCCCTTTTCCATAAAGTATTCGGCGATGCTCGTGGCGGCATACGGAGCGATGTACACGAGTCCTGGGGCGTCGTTGCCTTCCGCCACCACCACGACGGTGTATTCCATCGCGCCTTTGGCCTGCAGGTTCGCTACAGCCTTAGCCACGGCCGAGGCGCGCTGACCAATCGCGCAATACACGCAGATGACGTTCTGTCCGCGCTGATTCAGGATCGTATCGATTGCAATCGCCGTCTTGCCTGTCTGCCGGTCTCCCAGAATCAATTCGCGCTGTCCGCGTCCAATAGGGACGAGCGCGTCTACAACCTTCAACCCTGTCTGCAAAGGGATAGAGACTGCGGCTCGGTCCAGAATCGCAGGAGCGGCACGCTCAACGGGAAGCCTCTGATCTGTCGAGGCCGCGGCTTTTCCGTCAAGTGGATTGCCTAGAGGATCGATGACACGCCCAAGCAGAGCATCGCCAACCGCGACATCCATCACCCTTCCTGTCCGCAGCACCTGATCTCCAGCTCGCAGATGCTGATAATCCCCGAGCAGAATGACTCCGACTTCGTCTTCGTCAACATTGAACGCAATGCCAAGAAGTCCGCCAGGAAACTGGACCAGCTCCTCATAACCGACACCCGGTAACCCGCTGAATGTTGCGATACCGGTCGAGACGTTCGTCACCACACCGACCTCATTGGGTAAGAAGGTGGGAGAAAATGAATTGCGTACCTCGCGCATGCCCGTGAAGGCCTGTTCCAGCGCGTCCTGAAGCAGGTCGGTAGCGGAGCTCATGACGTCCCTGCCATCGTTGTCTGCGGCACCGTGGCGGCTGCCTGAGACCCCTGAGCCTCGAGCAGCGCATCCACTTTTCCGCTGAGAGCGGCAAGATACTCCGTAACATTCCATCCGATCTTCTGGCCATTGGCCGACAGTTCAATTCCACAGATGGAGTCTCCAGCGATTTCGAATCGGAGATGAGCATCAACAGAAAACGTTTCGTTCACAGCGTTGCGGATGGCAGACTTCTGCTGCTCCGGCATTTCGAACACACTCCGTATAAGACCAGGAACGGAAGACGTTCGAAGCGCTTGCCCCATCGTGTCCCTCGACTTTCCATCCATTTCGTAGAGGCGGCGAGTGAATACTTCTCCAATGCGCTCCTCCAAACTCACCGTTGCGAGATCTCCTAGCGCTTTTCGCGTAATGGCAAAGACCTCGACCTGGCTGAGATGAGTGATCTCGGCACTCAGCCTCGCCTGATCGCTTTTCAGGGCTCCCGCCTCTTTAGCGCGCACATCCTCAGAGTCCTTCTTGGCTTCACCTATGAGGCGATCATGCTCGCTCTGTGCATCCTGCTTGGCCTTTTCGAGCAACGAGCCGCGTTCTTTGTCGAAGGCTTCGCTCTTTTTCTGATACTCATCATGTTCCTTCTGAGCATCGGTCTTCTTAATGTCGGCATTGGAAAGTTCTGTGGCGATAGCCTTCTCGCGGGCGTCAATCGCATTCAGAATCGGCTTGTAGAGGAAGCGTTTCAGCAGCCAAACCAGAATGAGGAAGTTCAGCACCTGGGCGCCGACGGTAAACCAGTCGATGAGCATAGATCACTTTCCTGCCGCGTGGGCAATCACGCGGTTCCAGAACGGATTTGCAAAAATGAGTATCATCGAAACAACAAAGCAATAGATAGCTAGCGATTCGATCATGGCGAGCCCCACAAACAGGGTGCGCGTGATTGTCGGCGAGGCATCCGGCTGCTGCGCCAGAGAGGTGAGAGCCGTAGCAACGGCGCGGCCCTCTCCAAGTGCTGGGCACATGCATCCGATTCCGATCGTGAGGCCGGCGGTGACGATAGATGCAACTGCGATGATGGTCATGCTGTCCATAGAGACTCCTTCGGTGCTACTCGTACAACTTCAATTGGTCGCGGCTTTGACGGATTCAACAGTTTTCTTCGGCTTGGGAACGAAAGTCGCGGCTGCGATGTAAACCCCGGCAAGGATTGTGAAGATGTACGCCTGCACCATGCCGGTGAGCAGACCGAGTGCGGTCATCACGATGGGGAAAACGAAGGGCGTAATCGTCAGCAGGATGCCAATGATCATCACGCCGCTCATCATGTTGCCGAACAATCGAACAGCCAACGCGAGGGTGCGTGAAAGTTCGCTAATGACATTGAACGGAAGCATGATGAAGGTCGGCTTCGTATAGGTCCGCAGATACGCTCCAAAACCCTGCTCTCTGATCCCGAAAAGCGGCACCGCAACGAAAACGCATAAGGCGAGAGCGGCGGTCGTCGATAGCGAGCCCGTGGGAGGTTTGTAGCCCGGAAGCACGGTGCAAAGACTGCAAGTCGCCACAAATAGAAAGAGTGTGCCGAGAAATGGAAGATACTTTCGTGCCTCTCCCAGGCCAACATCCTTGATCTGGCCCTCCAGAGTCGTGACGATAATCTCGAGCGCCCCTTGCCAGCGCGAGATCGATCCTTCCGTCAGCAAATTTCGTGTGACCAGCTTTGAGCCCAAAGCCATGAGTATCATCAAGATCCAAGTCGTTACGATGGTTTCGTTGAGCTTGAAGAAACCGTGCTGCCAGAAGATGAGTTGATCGGAGGTGAGATTCAATTGCCACCACCTTCGGGTGCGGGAGCGCCCGCGAGCGTTGGAACGCGCGTAGCCCGCGTCACGAACAGTCGGCCGAGCACAAAGCCGATAACACAACTCAAAAGCTCATGCCAACCCCAACTTGTGACGACCCAATAGAAACCCATAAGGGCAATCGCCGTGCGCACGATCATGCTCCCGGCGAACAGTATTGCCGGATGTCTCGAACTAGAGAGACCTCGATTGACAGTCCACCATAAACCACCAAAGAAGAGGGCTCCGAGCAGGAGGCCCACGAGCATCGATCCAATCATCGTCCAGATTTCATTCATCGACCTTCTCCGGTTCTTCGTGCATCGCTCGATCCTGTTGTGAAACCCAATGCCAGGCATTCGCGCAGCCGATGCATAATCCGGCCACCAGCAGCATGAGTGTCCAGGACCGGCCCCCGGGATGACGTGAATCCATCCATAAACCTAATGCCGCGCCCAGCAACGTTGGTACGGCAACAGACCAGCCCACGAGCCCCGTCATGCCGAGACCGAACCAGACGCCGCGATCTCCGGCGCGCTGTGCCTTTAGCTTGCGGGTAATCTGCGCCCCAACCTTCTGAATGAATAAGGAGTCTTCTTTCTTGTTTGGCAGGCGCTCGTTGCTATTCATGCTGGAACTCGGCGAAGCGGCCAATCATGGCGGCCTCCATCCTGGTCACCGCAGTGCGGACTTCTTGCTCCTGTTTATCCAACTTTAAAAACTGAAGTTTTACTTCGTCGTGAAGCTGATTGAGGTCTGTTCCACCGATCGCACGGCGGACGGAGACCAGAACGTCCATTCCCGTTTTCACCAAGACGCCCCCATCCACGGCGACATAACTGATTCCGGTCTGTGCCGATTCGTAGATGAATATGCCAGGCGAGAGCGCGGCGGCGCAGTCCAGTCGTTGCGGCAGCAGACCGAATGAACCTTTGTCCGTTTCCGCGACGATACGCAGCACATCGGTCCTATCGACGAATATCTCCGTAGGCAGAAGAATTTTGAGGTTCATGCGACCCCGGCGTGTTCTGGCTTGGCGTCAGCCGTTGGATTGGAGGGAACGGGTTCGGGCGGCGCTCCCACCTTGGAGATAGGGTTGGAAGGATCTTTCGTGGGCGGAGTCGGATCGGGCTTTGACGTCCCCGGCTGCGACGTCGGTGCTGCCTGCTTGGCGGTGTCCGGCTTTTTCGCTTCGCTGATCGCTCCTATCATGTACAGCGCACTCTCCGGATAGTCCTTGAACTCGTCCCGCAAGATGCGTTCGCAGCCATCCAGCGAGTCCTTAAGACTCACAAGCTTTCCCTTGATTCCGCTGAACTGCTCTGTGGCAAAGAAGGGTTGAGTCAGAAAACGCTCCAGTCGTCGCGCCCGATCCACGACATTGCGGTCAGTGACGGAAAGCTGCTCGAGGCCCAACATAGCGACTACGTCTTTCAGCGCCTCATACTGCGCCAAAGTCTTACGAATCTCCTGTGCCAGGCCATAATGGCGCTCACCCACAATCCCGGCCGTCGCCATGTTCGAGTTGGATTGCAACAGATCTATGGCCGGATAAAGTCCTTCGCTGGCGCGGTCCCGGGAGAGGACGATCGACGCGGACAAATGCGAAAAGACATGCACCGCGGCAGGGTCTGTCAGATCATCAGCAGGAACGTATACAGCTTGGATTGATGTAATCGCCCCGGCCTGCGTGTTCGCGATTCGCTCTTCGAGTCCTGAAAGCTCCGTGCTCATCGTCGATTGGTAGCCCAGACGCGACGGCATCTTCCCCATCAGCCCGGAAACTTCCATGCCCGCCTGGATGAAGCGGAAAATATTGTCGATCAGGAGGAGCACATCTCGATGTTCGTCATCACGGAAGTATTCCGCCATGGTCAGTGCGACATCACCAACCCGGAAGCGACTCCCGGGCGGTTCGTTCATCTGACCGTAGACCATGACCATGTCCTTGAGCACTCCGGCAGCCTTCATATCGCTGTAGAGTTCTTCACCTTCTCGGCAGCGTTCTCCGATGCCGCAGAAGATGCTTACGCCCATCTGATGGCCGATCATGTTGTGGATCATCTCTGTTAGCAGCACCGTCTTCCCGACGCCTGCACCTCCGAATAGTCCCGCCTTGCCTCCACGTTCCAACGGCACGAGAACATCAATCGCTTTAATTCCAGTTTCAAAGATTTCCGATTTTGTCGAACGCTCCGACAACGGCGGAGGTTCACGGTGAACGCTGCGCCATTGCGTATCGACAGGCGAGGGCTGGCGATCGATGGCGTTTCCAAAGACATCAAACATCCGGGAAATAATGTTCTTGCCTACCGGAGCTCTTAGCGGTCCGCCCGTGTCCTCCACCGCCATCCCCCTGGCTAAGCCCTGGGTTGGTGTCAAAGCTATACCGCGCACCCGCTGCTCATCGAGTTGCTCCATGACCTCGATCACAATTTGATTTTCGGGCCCCGTCCTGAGAACTGAAAAGATCGGTGGCAGCGTTTGTTCAAAACGCACGTCAACGACACTGCCACGAATGGCAACGACGCTGCCGTTCTTCACATCACTCATGTGGTGAGTCTCGCAACAACGGACCTCGACACTTCTCCGACACTGCACATGCCGCTAGTATGTTCCGTGCCGTATGAGAAACATGTGCAACTTTGCTCATTCCTTAGCAAATCCACCTTGACCGAAGGTGTCCAATGGAGTACAAGAAAGGAATGCACACGGTTGTGGAAACGCCGTCGTATATCCGGAAGGCGGAAGACCTTTTCTCGCCCGAAGAGCGGGCGGACATCGTGAATACCGTCGCCAAGAATCCAGAAGTGGGCGACGTTATGCAAGGCACGGGCGGCTTCCGCAAGTTCAGAGTCGGACGTGACGGAATGGGGAAACGAGGCGGAGGCCGGGTGGTCTACATCCACCGCAACGAAGAGTTTCCGATCTTCCTCATCGCGGTCTTTCCCAAGAATGAAAAAGCGAATCTGAGCAAGGCCGAACGAAACGCATTGAAGACGCGTGCGGATGAGATTTTTGAAAGTTACGAGGTGAAGCCATGAGCGCAGCTTTTGATGAAATGATGCAGGGCCTGAACGAAGTGGAAAGCTTCTTGGCGGGCGAGAAGGCCGGATTCCGGGTTCACGTTCCCGAGTCCATCGACGTGAAACACATTCGCACGCAACTTCATATGACCCAGGCGAAGTTTTCCAGCGCCTTCGGCTTCAGCCTAGACGCCATCAAGCATTGGGAGGGTGGACGGAGGAATCCAGAGGTATCAGCTCGCGCCTATCTCACCGTTATCTCGAGAAATCCAGAGGCGGTGATGCGCGCACTTGGACAGAAAGCGAAAAGCAGTACATCGAAGTCAAAACGAGTCAGCGAGGCACTTCCAAAGACGCGTCTGGTTCGCGAGTCGGCAAAAAGGATGCTGACTGCAGAAGCCTAGACCGAGACATCTCCGCCTTTTGCGCTCTGGATCGCTACTTTCTTCATGCACTCATGTGCGATCTGAAGGCACTCCTCCGCAGGGATTACCCACGCATGTAGCCGAGAAGACTCCGTCGTAATCCGGCAAACGCCGACGGTTGATTGGTTAGCTTCTTTGTCGAGTTCTAAGCCCCAACCCACGAGACCAGCACATACGGTATCTCGTAACCATGGAGAGTCCTCGCCGATTCCACCGCCAAAGACTACGGCATCGACGTTTTCAAGCGCCGCTAGATAGGAACCTACGGCAAGTCGTACACGGTAGCCGAACATTTCGAGCGAGAGTCTTGCGGGAGGATCGCTGCGTTTCATCAAGTCGCGGGTATCCTGCGATCCACCCGCGATCCCGAGTAAACCGGACTGCTTATTCAGAACCGTTAGAATATCCTCCGCACTCTTGTGTTCTTTGCGCATGAGGTAAGGCACGATCGCTGGATCAACACTGCCAGAGCGTGAACCCATCATAAGGCCCTCAAGCGGTGTCAGACCCATCGTTGTATCGACAGATTTGCCGCGTTCAATCGCGCAAGCAGAACAACCACCTTCCAGATGAAGCGTCACGAGATCCGAGCTTTCGGGGATCTTCCCTGCGGTGTACGCATACTGCTCAAGCATGTAGCGATGGGAGACGCCATGGAAGCCAAATTTTCGTACTCCGTAACGATCAGCCATCTCGCGATCAATGGGATATCGCCACGCCTTCTCCGGTAGCGTGCGGTGAAAGGCCGTGTCAAAGGAAACGAAGACGGGTACTCCGGACAATTTGCCTTCAAGAGCCGCCAGTACATTGAGAGAACTACGGTTGTGTAGAGGAGCCAAATCCTCCATCGCCTCGATGTCGTTTCGAACTTCCTCGCTCATCAGAGCAACGTCCGCATACTTCGATCCTCCATGAACTACGCGTATAGCGATGAGTGTGAGGTGCTGAAGTACTTGGCGCAGAGCATCGTCTCCGTACATCCATTCCAGAGCCGCGGAGACTGCTTGGCTCATGTCACCGACCGGGCTGCTCTCCTGGGAAACGATCTTCCCCTCCTGATAAACCAAAAGCTTAGTATGCTTGCCGATTCCGTCCAGAACCGCACTGGCGAGCTTCTTTGCCTGTGAGGCTACCTCTTGGCTCGGCTCACACTGAATCACCTCAAATTTGAGTGAGTTGCTTCCGGGATTGAATACGAGCGCAATGGGCATATTGTTTGGACTCTGGCGGCTAGTCTGCACCCGGAGGTGTGGGGCTTAAGCTCGCGGAGCCGACATCATCCGTCTCCACCGTCCGGGCCGGCGTTTCAGGCTTCAGACCGCTCCGCCTCCGTAACCAAGTCTCGTCTCCGTTCTTCGACCACGATCCGGTTACGGCGTTCTTTGCAAATTGTTCCCACGACTCGTTCCAATCTCCAAGCGAGTAGCCATGCCAAGGGCGTGCGGCGTGATGGGGGGGTAATCCGAGCTCCTTCCGTAGTTCCTGAGCACGTTCCATAATTCGCGCTTTGGCAGCGCCAGCGGAGCCATCGGATATTTCAGCGTGGCGTCGATCAACATGGTCGAATCCAATTGAGACGGTCCGGACTTGGGAGAGTGTCCTGTTGAGCGATACGGTTCGACATGAACATCCTCAATCGGATTTGACCGATAAGCTAACGACCACATCACCGCGTCCGTATTCTGATGAAGTTCTGTGTCCTTGTTGATGGGGTGATCGATTTGAACAAGCAAACCGTTTGCTTCGAGCTCGGCTAGATGGCTCTGGAGATCAAGACTAGGCGTTTTGATCAAAGGAAGCTTCTTTTCGCTCATGCGTCTTCCGACGTAATGACGGGGGATTTGCAAGCCCAGTGTCGATCGGTAAGCTCGGAGATGAGGAAGCGGGCGACATCGGTTCGCGCGATACTGCCGCCATGGAAGCCGGTCAAATCCGTGAGAGCCCTTATCTTATCGGTGGCTGGTCCGTCCTTCAGGTTCGTCGGTCTGACAATCGTCCAGTCGAGACCACTCTCGCGAATCTCCTCTTCTTGCCTATCCTTGTCACGATACGTTGAGCTAAGGAGTAGTGGCTGAGCGATGTGATCATACAGAAAGCCGCCATGGCCATGACTGTCTCCGGCACCGATACCGGTAATGCATACCAAACGCATAATCTCCTTCTTTTGCATTTCGTTGATCAGTATGCGTGTCGCGGTCGAGAGGAGCGTTTCTTCGTGGAGGAGGGACAGTTTCGTTCCTAAAGCGCTGATGACGGCATCACACCCGGCAAGGGCCTTCGCGACGGCATCCCCATCCCGTGCGTCGCCTTCCGTGATGTCAGCCCCAGGAATTAGAGACGCGGCGTCCGCAGCCGAGCGCGCCAACGCGTTCACCTGATACCCCCTGGCCAAAGCTTCACGAACAATTTCCCGCCCAGTGCCTCCGGTCGCGCCAGTGATGAGAATTCTCATTGCTTTCCTCCTCGCGAAAATTTATTCGACGATCCGAGAGTGCGGTCGATGTTGATCAAGACCGTTTCATCTTGCTGCGTTCACCCAATAGCGACTGGCCTGGGTCAATCAAGACATGGCGTTGATGTCAGACAAAGTTTCTCGCGGTTCCTATCTCTCGAATGCTCCGCTACGGTCGTCTGGATTGCTGTATCGGATTGCTCATTCCTTGGCCGTGAAATATGGAACGCTCGTCATAGAACCTGCCGTCTTCCAAAAATGCAGTTTCATGAAAGCTTGCTTGTACCAACCCATCCGTATGCTGAGAGAAGATGAGTCGCCCGGTTTGCCCGCTGTACTTGAGGCGAATTGGCAGTCCGAAATGGAAGACCACGCGACGTATAAAGCTCTC
>Ga0302315_10001194_pt1 | contig 27122 bp, 19 predicted proteins | sample III_Palsa_N3_1_FD_200532 | JGI IMG/M metagenome (GOLD analysis project Ga0302315, IMG submission 200532) | Peat permafrost microbial communities from Stordalen Mire near Abisko, Sweden - III_Palsa_N3_1 | ecosystem: Environmental > Terrestrial > Soil > Palsa > Peat permafrost | place: Sweden...
TTTATACCCGCAATCTCTTTCCGTTCCCGTTCTGATTGTAATATTCTCTTCAGAAGCGCATCAGCTATAGAAGAATTTTTATGCAGAAAATTATCTAATTCTTTCTTTACAAAATCATTCACCCAGGTTCTTATGGCAATGCCATCTGGCGCTGCATTTATAGAACCCAACTTAGTTTTTGTCTGCGATTCAAACACTGGCTCCTGAACTCGAACGCTGATAGCGCCTATGATGGAAGCTCGTACATCCGAAGCGTCAAAATCTTTTTTGTAAAACTCCCTTACTGTTTTAACAATTGCCTCGCGAAAAGCCGCAAGGTGGGTGCCTCCTTGGGTAGTATATTGCCCGTTCACAAAAGAATAATACTCCTCTCCATACTGTGAGCCATGAGTAATAGCCATTTCTATATCATTCCCCTTCAAGTGAATGATGGGATAACGGATATTATCAGGGTCAGTTTTACGGGTAAGCAGGTCGTGTAAACCTTTTTCGGAATAAAATTTTTGTCCGTTGTAGTGAATTGTTAAACCCGAATTTAGGAATGCATAGTTCCATAGCTGTTCTTCTAAAAACTCCGGAATAAAATGGTAATGCTTAAATATGCTATCGTCAGGAGTAAAAACGATATAAGTTCCGTTCTTCTCTGTACTCTTTTCCTCCTTATGGTCTTTTTTTAGGTTTCCTTTTTCGAACTCGGCTACCTTTGTTTTTCCATCTCTTACAGATTGTACCCTGAAGTAAGAGGAAAGCGCATTAACAGCCTTTGTACCAACTCCATTTAACCCCACAGACTTCTGAAAGGCACCGGAATCGTATTTACCTCCCGTATTTATCTTTGATACGCAATCGATTACCTTCCCTAAGGGGATGCCTCTTCCATGATCCCGTACTTCTACCTTATGCTCTGTTATTTTAATTTCGATGGTTTTACCATAGCCCATCATGTGCTCATCTATGGAGTTATCAATTATTTCCTTTACCAGCACATATATTCCATCATCGGGCGAAGAGCCGTCTCCCAGCTTGCCAATATACATTCCGGGCCTAAGCCGTATATGTTCCTTCCAGTCAAGGGATTTTATGCTATCCTCGGTGTAATTGTGATTATTTTCTGCCATTGATTAACAATAAATAAAGTTTTACCTAAGTAAATTTAGTAAAAGCAATCCTTCTTCAAAGATAAACTTCTCCACCAGAAACATGCAATAGCTGTTTCTTACCCATAAAAAGTTTGTAAGAATTTAAAAATTATTGGCTCTTCACCAATCGCAGGGTGTTTACATTGTCAGGCGTTACTACCTGCAGCATGTAAACTCCGGCAGGCAAATTCCCTCCCAACAATATGGTATCGTTGGTATAATAATTACTGGAAGAATACACCTCAACCCCGGTTAGCGTAGTGATGGTAATAGTAATTTTCTCACGCTCCGTCCCCGAAACTTTAAGAATAGCCTCGTTGTTATAAGGATTAGGATATAAAGCAATAGAACCATTTCCATTAGCTAAGTTTACAGAAACTATATTACTGTTAGTACTATTTCCATTATTATCCACCTGAGTTAATTGATAATACATTGTACCTCTAAGAGCTGTGGTGTCTATAAACCGGTAATTTTTGACGGTAGAGCTATTGCCGCTTCCCTGCACCTGGCCTATTGGGCTAAACAGTGTTCCGTTGTAGGACTTCTCTACTACAAAATGATTATTATTTTGCTCTGAAGCCGTAGACCATTGCAGCAACACATCGTTATACTGCGGAGTGGCTGTAAAATTAATTAGCGAAACAGGCGTTACGGTATTACATATTACAGTAGCTTCCCCTGCCGGAGCGGGCGTTATCCCCATTACATTAGCATAAGCAATGTTCTGAATACTTCCCCCCGTGCAATTGTTTACCGTTCCTTTCCAAGTATAGGTAATAGTAGAATTAGCCAAAATAGGCCCGGGTATGGTTTGCCAGGTTACTGTTCCCGCAGCATTAGAGCCTGTATAGTTAGTACCAGTGGGATAAGCAGCATTAGCGGCAGAGGTAAAAGTAACCTGCGAAGGTATTGGGTCTGTCATCTGTAACTGGAAGTCTGAATCTAAATGAGTATACCAGTTTGTTAATGTTGCGGCAGAGGCATTAGTGCTTTTTACCCCGGCATAGCCAGCTTGTATGGTAAGTCCTGTAAATGATGCTGAAGGAAATGGTGAAAGCGTTACAGTCCCGGAATTAACCACCCATACATTTAGTGATCCATTTACCAACTCTAATTGAAAGTTAAATGCATTGGGGGCATTTGAATATGCAATATTCTGGGTAGTTCCTACCTGAGTATTAGCAGGCATATTCCATACGCTTACTGCCACTTGCGTATTTACTACTTCCATTCTAACCTCAGTCCATGTTGTTCCGTTATAACGTAGAATAATAGCATAAGTAACCTGATTATTGGCAAGGGCGGCTGTTCCACTTACTATGCCATTAGTTCCATGCGAATACTGGTAATACATTACCTCGGTATTATTATTACTATTTAAATTAATAGAGCCTCCTGTTACTGTTAACCCTGTTCCTGTTATTGGTATCCAGTTTGCCTGTACTGTAGGCGTTGTGACGCTATTTACAATAGTACCATCAAGATTCTGATAAGTAATGGTATAAGTAATATTATCACCCACCGAATATGCTGTTTTGTCCGCTGTTTTAGTTACTGAAGACGACAGGTTAGGAACTGCGGAGCAACTTATTCCTGTAGTTACTGAACCGACTGTTGTTCGTTCTCCTGTTGCAGAGGCATACGCGTTGTTTGTAACTGTGGTAGGACTTGGATTAGGGCAGTTAAAATAAGTGGAACTATTCAGCGTCGCTTCATATTTATAAATTACAGAATCATCTATAAGCATAGTATCTATTACAGGCCAGGTAATAATAGTATATCCGCCAGAGGTTGTTTTTGTCCCGGTAGGATATCCTGCCATAAACTGCTTAAAAGTAACTCCTGCAGGTACAGTGTCTACAACCTGTACATTGTAGAGATCTCTTCCAGAAACAGGCGCATTTCCATATATCCTACGCCAAGTATAGCCATCCCATTCCTCTATCAATTGTTTTGTTGAAGTAGTAGTAACATTATTTGCACAATTACCCGGGTCGTATTTTAATACAGGTTGATTTGGATTTAAAGGATCCGTCCAGTCGTTGGCTACCGGGAAATATAAACTATTAGCTCCAGACACGGCTATTCCAGGCTCGGATGACCAATCGTTAGTCCAGTTATAATTAGTATAACTGCCATCATTTATCCTGAAAACGAACCAGAAAGGCGCAAGCGCTCCCTGGTGTACCTGAATACCATTACCATTTTGGGCAGAAAGCCAAAATGTAGTAGTAGCTAATTGCTCTGGAAATTCCAAAATAAATCGTTGATTCCAGGTAGGGCCGGCAGGAAGAGCCTGTTTAGATGGAAAAGCAGTAGCAGGAACACCTGCTGTAGGCCCAACGGTTGTAACCCAGTTAACTGGGGGTTTATTAAGATAATAAGAAATACGATAGTTTTTATAATCTATCAGTGGCTCGTCTGCTCCATGGTATATGTTATAGCCTAACGTTAGCGCGCCCGCGCTAGTACTTAGCCCTTCATTTGCCGCAGCCACTACTACGCCTGGCCTTCCTCCGTTAAGGAACTGCACTGACTGGTTTTTAACTACAATGGTATACACTAATGTATCGCTAACCTCAACGGTAGGCCTCGATGCTGTTTTAGTTAATGCAATAGGATTGTCCGTAAGTATATCCACGCAATTGCGTTGCATCACAGCCGTCTGGTAATTCGGGTACTCATTGCTTGTCCAGCCTGTTCCGTTGCTGCAACTAATAGTAGCCACATTACAAACCCGCTCCGGAGCTGTTGCAGTTACTATTACTTTTACCTGCACTGAGTCCATAGTAGCGGCTAAACCGCCAGTTACAAAGCCCGGCACTGTGCCTATGTTCCATATTACAGTTCCTGCGTTAGTAGTTCCTCCTCCAGTAGCGGAAAGGAAAGTAAGTCCCGTGGGTAAGGGGTCTGTAATGACCACATTGTTGGCAGTAACACTACTATAATTCCGGTAGTTGATCTGATAAGTAATTGTATCGCCAGGATGAGCGTAGGTTTTATTTACAGATTTATAAACTTTCATATTAGCGGTAGCGCTGGGAAATTCCAAAGGATTATGATAATTGCCAGTTAGTATAAGCATGCCCAACAGCCTAAACCACTCATGAAAATAAACAGGCATGGACAAAAGGTATTGCTGAGAACCAGAGCCTGTCGCAGGAGGCACTACATTGTCCTGATCCCATTTAATAACTGCCTCTCTGAACATTTGGGCCATAAGATCTGCATCTCCTGATATTACTGCTGAAGGGGCCCCTGGCCCCATTAACCAATTTTCTAAATAACTTCCATTTGAATTATTATCGGCGCTACCCTGCAAATTATTGATATAACTACTCAGCGTTTGAGTTCCACAATACTGCAGAGTATTTGATGTATATACATCTCCTGTATTATTGAATGGAGCTCCTTCGGGATTTTTTAGAAAACTTGCAAATCTACCAGCCATATCGTACTCGTAGGTATTAGCTGGAGCAGGCGCTGTTGTATAAACATGGTTTACAGGGTCCCAATTGCTAGTAGGCGCCCCTTGCCATACGTAATTAAGAATGGTTCGCCAGCCGAAACGAAAATCTTCACCCGGCCCAGTAGTAGAAAGTGTAACAGCTGCTCCGTTTATACTATATTGCCCAGCCCAGGGTATATATCCCTTTGCGTAGGCCTGTCCCATAACCCAATCGCCAGAAGCCTCACCTCTTCTATATTGATTAATGCACCAGGCTGATTCTCCCTGTGCAGTAAGCATATCGCCAAAAACCTTATGATAAGCAGGAGCCAGATAATCGACATAATTATTTTGAGGGCCGGTTTGCGCTGGCTTAAGTCCCGCCCAAGCTCCTCCGCTTCCCCAATTAGTTTCTTCACCCCATGAATCTCCTCCTTTTTGATATCCATCTAGTCCGATATCCCCTGTAACATATTCTAATGTTGGATAAGAGGTCGAATAACGAACAGTATCTACCATAGTTTTAATGTACTTTATGGCTTCTGTTTTGTAATAAATAGGCTGGCCTGTGTTTGGATCCACTGTTCCCGTTCCACCCAAAGTTCCATTATCCCCCCATTGCTGCCAGGCTACCAGCAAAGCCATTGCAATATCCTCATCTCCATCGCCGGCAGAATTTCCCGAAAGGCCCCCGCCTAGTACATTTGACTGAGGATTAAGACCAACAACCTTGTTACCAGCCCCGTTTATACCAGGGCTGTATGTATACCCTGGTGAATTTTCTACCTTATCTATATACCTGTATGTTTTTTGGAAACTTCTGTCGTGCAAATACATATAATATCCATCGAAGGTAGGTTTATCAGCCATATAAGCAGCCGCAAGTAAAAAATATCCATCCCCTTCAGAACAATTACATAATGAACCACTGGTAGAATTTTGCATAATATATTTGACCCCACTAACAGTTACAGCCTGCAAAGCGCCATTTTCATTTACTTTGTAGGTTAAATTATTGCTCATAATATTATAAGCGTCCCTTATCCTCTGCTCCATTTCAGCATGGGGTACGCCTATTGGGTTATTATTAGCTAATGTATTTGGGGCGCCTGTATAACCTAAAAATTGGGGAAATGGAAATTTTGGATTACCGCTATTAATTGCAGTGTTTATTTGCGAAAACCCTTGTAAGGAAAATAAAACAAGTAAAAGGGCAAACCTATATTTTATAAAATAATGTACAATTATATTCATGTAAAACTTATCAGTATTAGGCCTATCTTTAATTTTAGAACCAACAATAAAGTAACACCGTTAGAGAAGGAAAAAGTGGTACTATTTTCTTAAATACTGTAACTATTTTATTTTTTTAAAAGATTATTTATATTTTATATCTATATAGTTAAATTTAAACATGAAAATCAGGGTTCTTTTACTATCTATACTATTGACCAATACGGTTTTAGGGCAAACAGGGAAGTTATTCCCGGACATTAAAGGGGAGACACTTGAGGGAAAGGTAATAAGCGTTCCAGAGGATACTAAAGGGAAATATACGTTAATAGGAATGGCCTATTCACAAAAATCGGAAGATGAGTTAAAAACGTGGTTTCAACCTGCCTATTCTGCCTTTATTGATAAAAGCAAGCCTTCCTTATTTGAAGAGAAATATGATGTGAATCTTTATTTTATACCCATGTTTACAGGAATAAATAAAATGGCTACAGAAACAGCAAAGAAAAAAGCTCTGCAAGGGATAGATAAAAAACTATATTCTAATATTCTTTTTTATAAAGGAGAACTTGAAAAATATAAGAAGGAATTAGGTTTAAATAGAAAAGATACCCCATACTTTTTTGTATTAGATAAGGAAGGAAAAATCATTTATTTCACCGAGGGGAGTTATTCAGAAGAGAAGATGAACGCTATAGAGGATAAGATAGAATAACTACAGTAAAAGGAATTTTTTTTTCCTTTACTGTAGTTCTATATTTTTACTTAATCCTTTTTCTTCATAAATATTTTTGTAATCATTCCGCTTTGGGCAAGGCCTGCGGCAGTATGTGTAATTTCATACCCTTCTCCCTGAAGTTTGTTGACAGCAGTAAGAATAATATCGCCATTATCATCATGATGTTGTTTTTCAAAACCTTTAAACCTGATAACCTCTGTTTTTGCGCTTCCATAATGGATATGAACCCCAGCATCTACATACGAAGGTATTTCATAGATTTCTACTAAAATATATGGATTAGCGTTGGTATTCTTTTCTGAATTTTTAAAGGCAGAAAAATTTAATAAAAGAACAAGGCAAATTAGAACAAGGGATGCAGTAAATATTATTTTTTTCATGTGTTAAAAAGTTTTAGTTACAACAAAATGATTTATTTTTGCGTTAAGCTAAGTAAAATTAAATAATTATCCCATGAAAAAATTATTACTAATTGCCCTTGTTTTTATGATGTCTTCCTGCTACTTCCATCAGCACAGATGTCCTACCTACCAAAACAAGAATATAAAAACAATAAATAAGCAAGATAAAAGCTGCTAATAAAAAATAAACACTCTGGTTATTTCTGGTAATCAGGGTGTTTATTCTAACTTAGCTTTTATTTATGTTGTTTTCCTTATGATGTTTATCTGCAACTCACTGAGTCAATGAATAAGTATTGCCTTTCCGAAATATAGCTACTTAGCCAATTTTAACTGCTTAACTATTTTTTATCCCTTCTTTATAACTTTTCAATAAGCATCAAGTTCCTGCATATACTCTTTTACTGCATTGTAAATTCCAGTTGCAGTCTTCATTCTTCCTTCTTCATTCGCCAGGTAATTTTCTTCTGTGGAATCTGTTAAAAAACCTGTCTCAACCAAAACGCTTGGCATAGACGTTTTCCAAAGCACTAGAAATCCAGCTTGTTTCACCCCTCTACTATGTCTCTTTTCATGGTTTTTAAACTCCTCTTCAATTTTATATGCCAGCATAAGACTATTATTTATAAAGGCATTCTGATAAAGCGAGAACATAATATAAGACTGTGGAGAGTTTGGGTCATATCCTTCATACTTTTTATCGTGATCCTTTTCATATAAAATGGAAGAATTTTCTCTTTTGGCTACTTCCAGATTTTGTTCGGTTTTATGCAGCCCCATACAATAAGTCTCCGTTCCATACATCCCTGCAGGGCCTGAATTCGAGTGGATGGAGATAAAAAGATCGGCTCCTTTCTTATTAGCAATACCAGCTCTATCATGTAGTTCAATAAAACGGTCATCGGAACGGGTATAAACTATATTCAGATAAGGCATACTGTCCTTAAGAAGTTTTCCTACTTTAAGGCTTATATCCAGATTAATCTCCTTTTCCCTGGCCTTTTTCCCTGAACAACCCGGATCTTTACCCCCATGTCCGGCATCTATTACAATGGTATCAAACTCAGATGTATAAACATCCAGCGTGGTAAAGGATGAAAGGGTAAGAATAAGAGCAAACAGGGTATATAGAAGTATTTTTAACATTTCATTTATTTGATATGCAAATATACAACATCTTAAAGTTAGCCCCTATAATGCAAAGAAGTATGTTAGTAAAATAACGCCTTAGTGTATTCTTTTTATCCTAAAAATTAAGGTAATTTGCAGTTTAATTTTGTGGATAATATCTGTATGGACAATAACAAATATTTTATAATTGATTTTGATAGCACATTCACTAAGGTTGAAGCATTAGACGAACTAGGAGAAATATCTTTAAAAGACCATCCCGATAAAGATAAAATCCTGAAACAGATTGTAGAACTAACCAACAGTGGGATGGAAGGTAAAAGTTCTTTTACCCAAAATCTGACAAAAAGAATCGAACTCGTAAATGCAAATAAAAGGCATCTTATTCCTCTTATCGAAAAACTTAAAACTAAGGTTTCTGAATCTATAAAAAGGAACAGAGAGTTTTTTCATGATTTTGCCGATAACATTCTAATAGTATCCAGCGGTTTTAAGGAGTTCATTACTCCGATAGTAACCGAGTTTGGAATAAAAGAAGAAAACATCTATGCCAATACCTTTGTTTTTGATAGTAACGATAATATTATAGGTTTCGATAAAAGTAATGTGCTTAGTCTGGACAAAGGAAAAATACAGCAATTACGCTCTTTAAACCTAAAAGGCGATGTTTATGTAATAGGCGATGGATATACCGACTACGAAATAAAAGAAGCAGGCCTCGCCAATAAGTTTTATGCCTTTACTGAAAATGTAGAACGTATTGCTGTTTTAGCCAAGGCAGAACACGTTGCGCCCAGCTTTGATGAATTTTTATACCAGAACAAACTACCTATGGTAATCTCTTACCCTAAAAACAGGATAAGCGTACTGGTACTTGAAAATATTCATCCCGAAGCAACTCGACTGTTCAAAAAAGAAGGATACAAAATAGAAGTAATATCCAGCGCCTTAGACGAAGATGAACTTTGTGAGAAAGTAAAAAATGTTTCTATCCTCTGCATACGTTCTAAAACACAGGTTACCCAAAAAGTAATTGAAAGTGGCAACAGGCTTATGGCGGTTGGCGCATTTTGCATTGGCACCAACCAGATTGACCTTAAAACCTGCCTGCATAAAGGCATTGCAGTATTTAACGCTCCATATAGTAATACCCGCAGCGTAGTGGAACTGGTAATTGGCGAAATTATTATGCTGTCCAGGAATATCATAAACAAAAGCGAGAAAATGCACCAGGGCAAGTGGGATAAATCTGCCAAAAATAGTTATGAAATAAGAGGCAAAAAACTGGGTATAGTAGGTTATGGAAATATTGGGGCTCAACTTTCAGTATTAGCAGAAGCTATGGGGATGGAGGTTTACTATTATGATGTGGTGGAAAAACTTCAGTTGGGGAATGCAAAAAAATGCAACAGTCTTACCGAGCTATTGAATATTGCTGACGTTGTAACTTTGCATACAGATGGCAGAGCGTCTAACAAACAACTTATAGGAAAAGCAGAGTTTGCCGCTATGAAAGATGGATCTATATTTCTGAATCTTAGCCGCGGACATATAGTAGATATTGAAGCGCTGGTAGCTAACATAAAAAGCGGGAAGATTATAGGTGCTGCTGTAGATGTATATCCTTATGAGCCTAAAAATAATAACGAGGAATTTATTAACGAACTGAGAGGTTTGCCTAATGTAATCCTTACCCCTCACATAGGTGGAAGCACAGAAGAAGCCCAATTTAACATAGCTCAGTTTGTACCTAACCGGATTATGGAATATGTTAACACAGGTAATACATTTCAGAGCGTTAACTTCCCAAACATACAGTTACCAGAGTTAAAAGATGCCCACCGCCTTATGCATTTGCATGAAAATGTACCAGGCGTTCTTGCACAAATAAATAACGCCTTAGCTAAAAATCACATTAACATACTTGGGCAATACCTTAAAACCAACGAGCAGGTGGGCTACGTAATTACAGATATTGATAAGCATTACGATAAACAGGTTATTAATGACCTGAAAGATATAAAGGGTACTATTAAATTTAGAATACTATATTAACAGTGAATAATAAAATTTTTTTTACCCCCGGCCCTTCCCAACTCTATCCAGGCATAGAAAAACACATTGCTTCTGCATTAGAGAATAATGTGGGAGCCATTTCGCATAGAAGTAAACAGTTCCAGGAGTTGTATAAGAATACTACGGAAAACCTGCGGCATTTGCTTCAATTACCAGAAGAATTCCATATATTTTATCTGGCTTCAGCTACCGAAATATGGGAAAGAATTATACAAAACTGTGTGGAGAAAGCCAGCTTTCATTGTGTGAATGGCTCTTTCTCTAAACGATTTTGTGAATTCTCGACTGAGCTTGGGAAAAAGGCGTTTAAAGCTGAAGTAACCTTTGGCAATGGCTTTTACCCCGCAGAGGTTCATGTGCCAGAAGAAGCAGAAGCTATCTGTTTAACCCATAACGAGACCAGCTCAGGCGTTTCAATGCCAGTAGGCGATATTAACAAATTTCAGGAAAAAAATAAGAATGCCTTGGTTTTTGTCGATGGGGTATCGTCACTTCCTTATCCAGAATTGGATTATTCCAAAATTGACTCCACCTTTTTCTCTGTACAAAAATGCTTTGGGCTTCCTGCCGGCCTTGGTATATGGATTGTTAATGAACGCTGTATTGAAAAATCCAGGCAATTACAAACCAAAGGAATAAAAACTGGCACCTATCACACTCTGCCTGCCTTACTTGAAAAAGGCATGGTAAACCAGACCCCGGAAACTCCTAATGCCTTTACTATATACCTGTTAGGTAAAATATGCGAGGATATGAACCATAAAGGCATTGCAACTATAAGAAAAGAGATTGATAAAAAGGCTGATTTGATTTATACTTTTTTAAGTAATAGCGAAAATTTTGATACTTTTGTAAAAGATCACACACACAGGTCTAAAACTACTATAGTAGCGAATACCAAGATTTCGTCTCCGGAGATAAATAAAAGGCTTGAACCATTCAATACAGTTATTGGAACAGGCTATGGAAGTTATAAAGAAAAACAGGTGAGGATTGCTAATTTCCCTGCTCACTCGGTAGAAAGTATTGAAACATTAATTGAAAACCTGAAAAAGACAGGGTTATGATAGAGCAAACATTAAAAGTAATAAAACCCGGCGAAGTATACAGAGAAACTTTTTCTTTCACTCAGGAAGAAGTAAATAGTTTTGCCCAGATTACCGGAGACAAAAATCCTATACACCTGGATGCTGAATATGCCGCTACAACGGTATATAAAAAGCCCATAATACATGGCATCCTAGGCGCTAGTATACTTTCTAAAGCCCTTGGCATGGAGTTTCCCGGTGAAGGCACAATTTACCTTAAACAGGAAATGAATTTCAAAAGGCCCATGTACGTGGACGTAATTTACGAAGCCATTATGACGGTAAAAGAAGTAAACAAAGAAAAACATCAGGCCATAATAGAAACTAAGATTGCCGAAAAAGAAACAGGAAAAATAAACCTGATTGGCGATGCTTATATAATGAACAAAGAAAAGATTTGATGCTAAACTCCAATAAGTTTCTACTTTTAATAGCTTTCAAAGGCACATTAATTAAGAAACTTCTTGGCGGTATGTTACCCATTGCAATTATTACCGCCACTTTCTGTTTTCTCCACTTAAAATACCAAATCATAAACATACACTTAAGCGCAGCGTTACCAGGATATATGGGAGCGGCTCTTGGCCTTTTGCTTGTATTTCGTAATAATACGGCTTACGAGCGTTGGTGGGAAGCTCGTAAAGAAATAGGTTCTCTGGTAAACACCTCTCGAAACCTTGCTATTAATCTTAACAGCCTTTTACATACGCATAATGAAGAAAAAGAAACCATTTCAAAACTTCTTATCGCTTTCGTAATTGCTATTAAAAGCCACCTGAGAAAAGGCGTAAAGAATGAGGAAATTGCTCATCTGATTGAAAAAGAAGATATGGAGATGATATCCCATGCTGCAAACAAACCTAGTCTTATCATGAACTGCATAGGCCAGCGGGTGGAAGTTTTATATGAGGAAAAATATATTACAGATACTCAGGAATGTTTGTTGCTTAACCAAGTGAATGGATTAGTTGATATTTTAGGAAAATGTGAGCGTATAAAAAACACTCCTATACCAGAGGCTTATGGTTTTTTACTTAAGTTTTTTATTTTTATTTACGTAATAATACTTCCTTTTGGCTTGCTGGATGAAATAGGTTGGTGGTCTATACCTCTTGTACTTGTTCTCTATTACATACTCATGAGTATTGTGCTTACTGCAGAAGAAATAGAAGAGCCTTTTGGTCAAGATATGAATGACTTGAAAATGGACGAGATTACTGCAACTATTGAAAAAAATATTAAAGAGATCATAAAACAAGACTAAACTGATTTATGATCTCTATCTGTTAAGATTTCAAATATTCCGTTATTGCATCTCTCAGTCTACTAAATGTATCCTTCAACAATTCTTCATTTTCCTCCAACAAAGTAACCCTAAAGCCATAAAGATCAGAACAAAAAGAAGAAATAGGAACTACACAAATACCTGTTGCGGCTAATAAATAATACACAAAACGTTTATCCAAGTCTATTCCAGGCACATTCACCCAATTCTCCAAAAGCTTTTCAATCTTCGGGTTATTTATCTCTAGTTTTTGTTTATTAGTTAATACACCCTCTCTGAAAATAATAGTATTATAAAATGCCCCATAAGTCTCATTAAATTTCAGCTGAGGCACCTGTCCCAAAATATCAGCAATAGCTTTACTTCTTCGCCCAATGCTTTTATTAAGCTCTTCCCGATAAGGTTTATACCTTTTGTCAGACATAATAATAGGTATGGTAAGTTGGGGTAAAGTTGTTGAACATACCTCTATCATTTTAGCGTTATCTAAGGCCAAACAAAATTTATTAAACTGCTCGTCCTTATCTCTGTTGTAGTATTCCATCCATCCGCAGCGGGAACCTGGCCAAGGGAACTCTTTAGAAATCCCTTTCATAGCTATGCCCGGAACATCATCTATCACTTCTGCAAGTGAATATGCTCTTGCCCCATTGTAAGTAATATTCAGGTAAATCTCGTCGCTAATAAGCATTAGCTTAAACTCCTTCGCAATTTCTACTATCCGCTTAAGCGTCTCCAGCGGATATACCATGCCTGTAGGGTTATCCGGATTTATAATAAGGATACCAATAATATTAGGGTTGTATTTTACCTTGTTATATAAATCATCTAGGTCAGGATACCAGCGATTATCAGGGTCAAGCTTATAAGTAATAGGAACCTGATTGGCATGAGCAGCCTCTGCTGATGAATGTGTAGAGTACGCTGGAGATGGCCCTATAACCCGTAACCCGGAATTTATAAACTGGTAAACTTTCGCAATTGCATCGCCAAGTCCATTAAAGAAAAGAATATCTTCGGCAGTAATTTGAGCCCCTCCCCGTTCATTATTGAGTTTTGCCAAAAATTGCCTGGTTTCCAGAACTCCTTTGGAATGGCAGTAGCTGTAGGTTTTATTATTCAATACAAGCTCGGAAATTGTTTGCTTCATCCAGGCTGGCACCTCACAATTTTTTTGTATAGGGTCGCCTATGTTTTCCCAGTAAATGGTTTGCCCCAACTTCTGCACCATCTCTGCCTTCTTCACAATGTCCCTAATTTCGTAGCTAAGTTCCTTAGCTCCTTCACTTAAAATCTTATGTCTCATTTATTGTTTTAAAAATAAAGCCACAAAATTAGGAATATTTAAGGTAAAAGAGAATAAAAGTTATTTTCCGAAAACATTCTTCTCTATAATCTCTTCTATACTTAAATCAAATTGTTCGAAATAAATTTTGTTATGGTAGTTATTGAGATAAATAAGGGTATCAAGTAAACTCAATTTTTCTTTCTCCTCCAGGTTTCCCATTACAAGAGCGCCTAATTCCATTAGCTTTTTCCTACACTCTATTACTACCTCATTTCCTTTTGGTGTAAGACTTAAACGCTTTGACCTTCTATCCTCCGTATCATCTGTTTCATCAATAAGGCCTCCATTTTTTAGTCTTTTTAAAATCTCCGATCCCGTAGTAACCTCTACTATATTCATAGAAATTAATTCAGATTTTTTGGGGCTTTGCATGGTATTAATTCCAGCAAGGAAACTAAATTCAAGAATAGTGCTTATGGGCTGATCTTTAAAAATCTTTTTTACATAGAAATGCGAAAATCGGCCAAATCTATTGATGAGAGCCGACACCCGTCCATCCAATTGAATATGTTCATAATATTTGAGGTATTTTTCCTCTGGCATTACCGGAATTTCAACCAGTTGTTCTTCCTCTTCTTCTGCTTCCTTTGGTTGTTCATCTTTATCTTCTTTAATTGAATGGTTGTTCAACCATAAAGAAAAATTGTAAAAACTAGTATTTTTTTCTTCTCCTTCAAACTGTTCCCATAACTCAATCAGCTCATTTATCTTCTGATATTTTTTCATTTTAATTTTTTTAGTTTTTCAATTTTTACAACTCGTGCAATGCTCCACTATCTGTAATTTTCTTTTAGTTCACCGGTAACTTACGCCAAGCCACCGATTTTAGTTATCACCTTTTATCTAAGCAAAATACCTTTGAATATAAATATACTTCAAAAACGTATAATTAATTAATAAAATTAATACATTTTTGTATAATTATAAAAAATATTTTATACTTGCAATATGGATTCAGTAGTTGCAAAACTGGAAGGCGCATCAAAAAGCTTCAAAAGTGGGGACAAGACAATTGTGGCCCTGGAGAAGACTGACCTTAGCATCTCAAAGGGCGAACTCCTACTTATACTAGGGCCTTCGGGTTCTGGCAAAACAACTTTGCTCTCCTTACTGGGTTGTGTTATTTACCCCACAGAGGGTAAAGTAATTATTGAGGGTAAAGAAACAAATGGACTTAACGACTTGGCAATGGCCGATATCAGGCTTAATCATATCGGCTTTGTATTCCAAAATTTTAATCTTATAGCCCCGCTTAATGCCCAGGAAAACGTTGCCCTGCCTTTAACTTTACAGGGAAAGTCCACTAAAGTATCTATCGAAAAAGCAAATAAGGCCTTAGAAATGGTAGGCATGGGCCACAGAAAAAAATCGTTGCCAAAACAGCTTTCCGGTGGAGAGCAACAGCGAGTGGCTATTGCCCGCGCCTTGGTTACTGAACCAGCCATAATGCTTTGTGATGAACCTACAGCCAGTTTGGACACAAAATCAGTAGAAGTAGTAATGAAAGAATTGCAAAAACTTTCCCAGAATGGAAGAGCCCTTGCAGTGGTAACACATGATAACAGGCTGAGAGACTTTGCTACCAGGACTGTATATGTATACAATGGAAAACTATATAACGAACAACCACCAGAACATTAAAAGATGAGAAAGATATTTTTACTACTAGCCATTCTTGCCGCGGTAACACTTTTTAATTGTGGAGGAAAAAAGGAAAAAGAAGAGAAAAAAGAAGAAGCCGCTATGCCCGACAGCCTTGAGCCACAAAAGTTGGTAGGTATAGGGCGCATAGAACCTGAGGCAAAAATTGCCAGCCTTTATAGCGATGTAACGGGGGTAGTAGATTCCTTGTATATTAATGCTGGAGATACAGTAAAAAATAACCAGGCTATCATTTCACTAACACACGACGTAGAATGGGCGCAGTTGGGTCAGGCCAAGTCAAAATTATCCACACAGGCGGCACAAATCGCAGCCAATGAAGCTAATTATAATTCATTACAGGCACGGGCAGATAACTATAAAAGCATATACGACCGCACAAAAAAAATATACGAAGGAGCTGCGGAAACAAAACAGAATTTAGATAATTCCCAGACAGATTACCAGACTGCTCAACAAAATGCCGATCAGGCAAAAAAGGTATTGTTGTCTTCTCAGGATAGGTTAAAAGAATTAAAAGCCGATGTAGATTACTACCAGGTAATGTACAACAGGCGGTTTATCAAAGCCCCCGAAGCTGGCACAATATTAACCCTTGATGTAAAAGTTGGCGAACAGATAAGTCAAAGCGCTTCGTTTGCCACTTTTGCCCCGGCAGGAAATACAATTGCTGTTTGTGAAATTGACGAATTATTTGCAGATAAAGTTAAAATAGGACAATGGGCATACATTCGCCCACAAGGGATGCTTGATACCATTGCAGAAGGAAAAGTTTATTTTGCAGCTCCCGCCCTCACTAAAAAATCATTATTCTCTGATCAATCCAGCGACCTGGAAGACCGTAGGGTAAGAGAGATAAGAATTTTACTAAATACAGAAAACAGGGAGGTATTATTAGGCAGCCGTGTAGAATGTGTTATTCCCTTAACCAATAAAACTAAGTAATACTGTTATGTTAAAAACTGCATTACGTTTCATGGTTTATGACAAGCCAAAATCCATAGGGGCTTTGGCGGGGATAGTAATTTCTATCTTCCTGATAGGTCAACAGTCAGGGATATTCATTTTTCTTACCAACTCCATGTCTACTATAGTAAAACACAGTGATGCAGATATATGGGTGGTAGACAACAGAACTACTAATGCCACTGCGCTTGGAACTATTGATATGAGGGTAGCCTACGAAGTAGAAGCCATACCAGGAGTTGAAAAAGTTTATCCTCTGGTAATTACAGGCGGCTCGGCTAAGTTCTCCAATGGAAAAACAGCGGGAGTAAACCTTATCGGATCTCAACCCCCGTCTTTTATTGGCGGCCCATGGGGAATAATTAAAGGTTCAGAAAAAGACCTGCTTACAGATGGCGCTGTTTGCACAGACTATTTTGATAGTAAACTATTAGGAGATGCAAAATTTGGAGACTATTTCGAGATTGGCGGCACAAAAGTTTTTATTGCAGTTCAGGCGGCGGGTACGCGAGGTTTTGGTGCAATAAACGTATTTACTACCATTGACAGGGCGCGCGGACTTGCCAATATGGCAAACTATAAAGTAAGCGCCATTTTAGTACACGTTAAACCGGGAGTAGACCAAGAACTGGTAAAAGCTAAAATCAACAAATACATTTTTGGAGTAAAGGCGTGGAAAAAAGATGAATTTGCATTGGAAACGATTCTTACTATTCTTAAATCAAGCGGTATTGCTGTTTCATTTGGCACACTCATCATTTTTGCTACTATTTCAGGATTTGTTATTATAGGACTTACCTTATACTCTTCCGCCATAGACCGGATAAGAGACTATGGAACGCTTAAAGCCATTGGGGCAACCAACAAATACGTTACCCGTCTTATATTAACGCAGGCCCTACTATTTGCCATATTCGGTTACATAATAGGCTATGCGCTTATAGAAGGATTCCGAAGCGGCATAGCTAAAGCCGGCGCTTTCTTTAGCTATTCCTGGACTATGAGGTTAGCTTTCCTGGCCCTTACGGTGGCAATATCATTGGGAGGCGCGCTATTTGCCATAAGAAGAATTACAAAACTAGAACCTGCATCAGTATTCAGAGGATAAAAGGATATGAAAAATAAATTACTACTACTACTATTCTTATCGACCCTGCTATTAACTTATAGAGTCTCTGCGCAAACACAGCAGGCAGTAGCATTTACCCTTGAACAAGCGGTGGAATATGCCATGCAAAACCAACCTGACCTGAAAATAGCAATGGTGCAGGAAAAGATTGCCCAAAACCAGACGGACATTGCTAAAACCGCCCTGCTACTCAAAGTAAACGGCACAGTTGATATGAGGGATAATCCCAGGCTTCCTACAAGTATGTTCCCTGGAAAAATTTTAGAAAATAATCCTAATGCGCCCCAATATTTGCCAGTAAGAGCAGGTACCCGATATAACCTTACTGCATCCGCGGACGCTACCCAGCCTCTATTCGACGCTACTTACTTTAGCGCTGTAAAATATGCAAAAAAGAATGAACAGTATCAGAACCAAAACCTGGAACAAACAAGGCTGACATCAAAACTTGCGGTAATGCAGGCCTACTATTCCGCTCTTTTGAATAATGAAAAACTTTCTTATTCCAGAAGCAATGCAGACCGTAATCAAAAATACTACAATGACGCCAAGGTAAAATACGAAAATGGAAACCTTATTAAATCTGACCTTGATAGATTTTACCTGGATTACCTTAATGCGGTTACTACTTTAGGGAATGACGAAAAAAACGCCAAAGCAAGTAAAGATTTTCTTTCTTCCCAAATAGGCCTTCCTTTACAAACCGAACTAATACTAAGCGACAGTTTAGCAAAAATTGCTAAGATTGACACTACATCTATTACCACTATTGATGGAAAAACTTCCTACGCAGAAAGTCGCCCGGAATATAAAATGCAGGTAACGCAAATGCAAATGAACCAGTTAAGCATTCAACAAACTACCAGGGACTACCTGCCCAAAATAAGCGCCTATGGATTTATAGCAGCCCAAAACTTTTTTGTAATTGGCAACCACTGGTACCCCTACGGTTATTTAGGATTAAAACTTACTGTGCCTATATTTGACGGCTTCCAGCGAAAGAATAATGTAGACGGCTACAAATTGCAGATTATGAACAACCAGAATAATATGCAAAAACTAAAACTTAGCATTGATTATGAAGTTAATAATACCGCCTCTACCCTTTCCAATACCTATGAAACCTTGTTGATATGGCAAAAAAATGTAGCCCTTGCAGAGGATGTTGTAAAGGTAAACCAGGTGCGATTTGCCGAGGCAAAAATATCCTCAGCTGACCTTACCGACAGCGAAAACACACTTACACAAACCCAGAACAATTACTTATCAGCTTTGTATGATTTTTTGGTGGCAAAAGTTAATTTTGAGAAAGCCAAAGGGCAATTATAAATTATATTTGTAAATAACAGCTATGTATTCCATTCTTCTTTTTCTTCACTCTGCTTTTCGCTGGCTCATGCTGGCAACTTTATTATTTGCAATCTACAGAGCATATATAGGCTGGCTGTCTTCTAAACAATTCTCTGGGTTTGATAATTCACTTCGTACAACTACAGTTATCATAGCACATACACAACTCATTTTGGGGTTGCTGCTTTATTTTGTAAGTCCTATTATTAAGTATTTTCTAAATAATTTCTCGGAAGCTGTTCACGACAGGGGTATTAGGTTCTTTGCAATGGAACACAGTTTAATGATGCTGGTTGCTATTGTATTTATTACAATCGGCTCAGCTTCTGCAAAACGAAAAACAACTGATAAACAAAAGTTTAAAACAATTGCAATTTGGTTCTCTATTGCCTTAGTAATTATTATCGCCAGCATTCCATGGCCATTTTCCCCAATGGCCAGCCGTCCATATTTTCGTCTCTTTTAGATATTTTATTACACAAATAAATCAAGTTCTATTATATACACTTATTGAACTATTACGGTAAAATATTGTGAAACATTAAATTTTTAAGAAATTTTATTTATTTTTTTGTTTTAAAATCATAAAAAACTTACATTTAAGTCTTCAACTTATTTTTTAGGAATTATGGCAAAATCAACAACAGAAAAAAAACCTGCAAAGACAAAAATAGAAGAAGCTACTGAAGAAAAAACTGTGACTAAAAACGTGGATAAAATGAATAATACGCCTAATGTTGCCTATTTCAGCATGGAATTTGCCATTGATCAGATTCTTAAAATTTATTCTGGAGGATTAGGATTTCTATCCGGTTCGCACATGCGAAGCGCGCACGACTTAAACCAAAATATTGTAGCGGTGGGAATGCTTTGGACTTATGGTTACTACGACCAGGTTCGTAAAGAAGACCGCTCTATGGGTACGTTATTTGAGAAAAAAGTATATTCCTTTTTGGAAGATACCGGGGTAAAAGTACCTATCTATATATATGGTTTTAAGGTAATGGTAAAAGCATTTTTACTAAAACCGGAAGTATTTGGCACTGTACCCGTATATTTATTGACGAGCGACCTACCCGAAAATGACCATTTGGCTCGTAGCACGCCTGAGAGGCTGTATGTAAATAACCTGGAAGCAAGAATCTCACAACAAATTATGCTAGGGGATGGCGGAGTAAAAATACTGGAAGCATTAGGATTAAAGATTGACATTTACCACATGAATGAGGGGCATGCACTGCCGCTCGCTTTCCACTTATATTCTCAGTACAAAGACCTTAATGAAGTAAAGAAAAGGTTGGTATTTACTACCCATACCCCCGAAAAGGCAGGAAATGAAGTAAACGATATTAACTTTTTAAGTAGAATAGGCTTTTTTAACAGCCTCTCTCTTGACGAAGTACGAAACATTGTAAAAATGTATGACAATAATTTTGACCATACGCTGGCTGCCTTAAGAATGGCTAAAATCTCTAATGCCGTTTCAGAGATACATAAAAATGTAGCAAATGAAATGTGGGGCAAACAAGAAGGCATTAGCCCTATTATTGGGATTACCAATGCGCAGAACAAAAAATACTGGGTTGACCCGGCGCTGCAAGAAGCGTTGGACAAAGGCGATAATAATTTATTAGTAACCCGAAAAAAAGAGCTAAAGAAAGAGTTATTTAAAATAGTAGCCGACCAGACGGGAAATATTTTTGACCCCAATGTGCTTACCTTAGTATGGTCTAGAAGATTTGCAGAATATAAAAGAGCGGACCTTATTAAAAAAGATTTTGACCGTTTTAAAAACCTAATTACACGAAGCGACAAACCCATACAAATTATATGGGCGGGAAAACCATATCCTTTCGATGAAAATGCTATATATCTTTTCAACGACTTAGTATATTCCACGGAGGCTTATAAAAACTGCGCCGTGCTTACCGGTTATGAGCTTGCTCTATCTGCCGCCCTTAAAAAAGGCTCTGATATATGGTTAAATACGCCAAGGATGACGAGGGAAGCTTCCGGAACAAGTGGGATGACGGCGAGTATGAATGGCAGCATTAACTTATCCATTGCTGATGGTTGGTTTCCTGAATTTGCCAAACACGGAATAAACGGCTTTGTAGTGCCTGCAGTAGACCATACGCTACCTTTAGACCAGCAGGACAATATTGACAACAAAAACCTGATGGATATACTTGAAAACGAAGTAATCCCTACCTATTACGGGCAACCTAATAAATGGGTTGAAATTATGAAAAAGGCTATGCAGGATATAACACCACAATTTGATTCGGATAGACTGGCGAAAGAATACTACGAAAAAATGTATAACTTCAACATCCAATAAAAATTATCATTAACGGTGTTTATCTATTTTGACCAGACGGCTAAAAATTTTCTCAGTAATTGCGGCAGGAATATTAGTGGCCCTTTATATTTTTACGTACTTTTTTCTTACACCCTTTGTTAAGAACAAAATAACAAGCTCAATACATAACTCTTCCAAAGGCCTTTATACGCTGGAAATGGGAGATTTTTACCTTGAATTCTGGAACAGCAGTATACATATAAAAAAAATAGTTTTAAGACAGGATACCGCTGTACTTACTGAACTTCGTAAAACAGATCCTACCTCTAATCTTTCCCATGTTAAAATGGAAATAGAGGAACTGGAGATATCTAGCTTTAACTGGCAAAATTATATTTTTAACAGGTCAATTGAGGTTAGTACGCTTTCTATCACTGACCCCTACTTCTCTTTAGACGGCCATGTGCCCTCAGACACCATTGAGGTAGGCAAGGAAAGCTTTCTGGAAGTATTGCCTGGCCTTATAGCCAGTTTTGCAGGATCCTTAAAGATAAAACGACTAATTATTGACAACGGAAAATTCAATTACAATCTTACTTCCGATGCAGGCGTTACTCAGCAAAAAGGCGATAGCATATTTGTGGACCTAAAAAAAATAAGAATAGATACGGTGCCAAAAATTAACGTGCTATATGCTTCTGCGGCTCACTTCTCTTTAAAAAACTATACCTTTATTACAGCCGACAGCCTTTATAAATTAGACATAAAACAATTTAAGGGTTCCTATTCTGATTCTTTGCTCTCCATTAATTCTATCAGTTTTACCCCTCTTAAAAAAGACCCCAAAGGCAGCGATATTAATATCACGCTTAAATCTGTTAGGGCTTCAGGTATTAACTTTCCCCTTTTTTTTAAAGAAAAAAAAGTATGGCTCAGGAAAATTGAAATCGCTGAACCGAATATCAAAGCAGCGTATGACCTTACCTCCGGTAGCACCACATCAAGTTCCGATACCAGCTCCAGCAAAAACACACTGCAAATTGTGCTGCCGTATGTAGGAAATAGTTTTAAAATAAATGAAGTTGTTTTAACAAATGGTAAAATAAATTCTCACATAAAAAATAACAAAGGTTTTATAGACCAGAAATTGGAGAAATTGAATATCCAATTCAGGGAGGTTTATATATCAGGTACTACTATTGAAACAGGACGGTACTGGAAAAATATAGCCATAAAGTTTTCTAATTTCGAATCAAAATTTCAATCCCTTAACCTGCTTCTTAAAATAAATTCGTTAGATGGTTCTACAGAAGAAGATGCAGTAAAACTGGAAGACGTATTTATAGGGCAACTTGAGCCTTCCGAAAGAGGGGCGGTGCTGACAATAGAAAACAAGATAAAAACCATAAAGATGGAACATATCGATTTCCATTATTTGCTCAGCAAGGGAGGTTTAAGTATGAAAAATATGTATGCAGATGGAGTAACGCTATCTGTAGACCAATATTCTGATTTACATAATAGTTCTTCAGAAGGAGGTAAAATGCCAAATGAATTATTACAAACAATACCCGTTTATCTGCGGGTAGATGATCTTATTGTACAAAACGCTAGTATTATTTATAAAGATTACTCATCAAAAGTAAAAGAACAAGGACGGCTTACTTTTGATGAAACCAGCCTTCATGTAGTAAATTTTACTAATGATAAGAAATTAATGACGGCCAGCCATCCCGCTCAATTATGGCTAAAAACTAAGATAATGGGACAAGGGGAACTGAAACTAAATATTAAAATGCCTCTTTTATCCAAAGGTTTTGATTGTAGTTTTACAGGAAGCCTAGGGCCTATGAATGCTACTTATTTTAATAGTATGATGCAGTATGACGGTATGATGCTTGATGATGGGAAAATAGAAGCTCAGGACTTTCATATAAAGGTTAAAAATGGCTTAGCAACAGGTACTATGCTGTTGATGTACCATAACCTGAATGCAAAAGTTATAAAAAAGAAAAACGGTAAAGAAAAAAAGCTTGCCACCCTTGTTGCCAATATTGTGCTTAAAGATAAAAATAAGAGGTACAATAAACCATCCCCAAAAATTATAACAGTAAAATACGGCCAAAAGAGCGATGACGATTTTTTAAGTTTTACATGGGGGTCTTTAAGCGATGCTATTGTAAAAAGTGTGGTAAAAGATTTTTTTGAACCTTTTGTCCCTAAAAAATAATTTATATACTAGAGGAAAATATTATATAGCATGGCAATGTCGTTTGATAATATAAGGGTAGGTAGGCGGTACAGGTTAACAAATTTTGGAGAGGTAAGCGAATTTCAGGTTCAGAAAGCAAAAGGCCGTAACGATTTTGAATTAAAGGACATTACTACATTAGAACATTATTCGCTAAGCGATCTGGTAAAATATGGCAAAGGCAAAGATTACGACCTTAATGAGATTTAATATTATTGTAGTATAAGTTTTTGTACCACTGTTTGGGTTTTAGTTTGTACGCTTATTAAATACAAACCTTTTTGAATAGTTAAGGGCAGAGCAATTTGTTGCATAGCCTCTCCTCCTTCAACGTTTTGCATAAAGATTGTTCTTCCAGTTACATCAATAAGGGTAATACTTAGCAACTCCTCCTGGCTCTTCACTATTATATTATTTGTAGCGGGGTTTGGATAAATAGTAACGAGACCTGAAGCTAAAGACACTGGAAGAGTTCCGCTATAGGTATAACGTCCGTTATAATCTACCTGCTTTAAACGATAGTATGATATTCCTTCTAAAGGATTATTATCATCAAAGGAATAATTCAAAATTTCTTTACTATTGCCGTTACCATTTACTCTGCCTATGGCGTTAAAAGTTCTACTATCGGCAGATCGTTGAATTTCAAAGTAGTTATTGTTAATTTCCATTGCCGTCTGCCAGTTTAGTGTTACGTTGGCGTTTTTCCCAATTGCAGTAAAATTCATCAATTCAACAGGTGCAACTATTAATCCTTCACATGGATTCAATACTTCAGCGGCCCCTGAAAGATACGCATAAGGCGCATTCCAGTTTATGGCTATTTCGTTGGTGGAAAAACTATTCACATTGTCAACATATTCTGTAGCAGGATAAGAAGGAGTAGGATAAGCCCCGCCGTCTCCCCCATGGTTAAAATTCTGAGGGCCTCCACTTGTAAGACCAGGCACTGGCGCAACTATTCCATCAGAAGCCGAAGGCCTATGGTGAATATTCATTGGGGAATTACTTCCGCTACCTGTAAGGAAACAATAAGTAGTAGCGTTCCTACCATTAAGGTAATCAAGGTTATCAATGGCGGCATCCCAATAAGAGATATTGCCAGTCAGGCGATAGGCCTGCATTAATACAAAACCTTCGTTAGCGGCCTGTCCATTGCTTCCCCATACAAAATCGCCGGGATAGCCTGCTCTTGCTCCCATAGCCACCCGATAGGCGGATGAAGCCGCGGTAGCTCTTAAGGTATTTGCCACGCCTAATAGCAGATTATTAATAGCCGTAGTATCTGCAATTGCAGTCAGGTTTTTCCTGTTCTGAACCAAAGAGATTATGCCAAGTGTTCTTACTGTGTCCCACTCCGGCACCCAATAGGGTTCTGTGAGGAAACTTGTCGCCGTATAAAAACTATCCCGTTTAGTAGTAATATAAAGCTCCATTGCCGCCCACTCCTGCTCATCCATCAATTGGGTATCGTTGTAGCCTCCTGTACTTACATTTGCCGGATTATTAAATTGCACATTGGGATTCTTTCTTCCCCATATCCAGGCGCTGTTCGCGGCATTCAAGCAGGAATCGGCAAGGCCAGGTAATAAGGTTGTATTGTATTTCATTAAAATACGGCTTGCAACCGCCATAACAGCTGCAAAATCAAAGGTTGCTGTAGTACCTTTAGCTACTACATAACGAGTATTAGTAGCTGCGGCTGGCATAATAAATCCGTCAAAAGCAAGATTTGTTGTTTTATTGTATACTCCCCCATCGTTAGGGTCCTGCTGGGTAAGTAGCCATCGTATTTCCCATATTACCTGATCTAAAAGGTCCCCAATAGAATTTGTACTTTCGGGGATATTTAAATTAAGGGTATCGTAATAAGCAGAATAGTGTTCGTACAAAGCCATTAATGTATAGGTACTTATGCCTGCATTAACAGCATACTTGTTATAGTCTCCGGCATCGTACCATCCCTTTTCGCAGGATAGTAACGTACCGGTTGGCCTTAAGGTAGTTGCGGCGTCGTAATTTACCTGCACTGCCGCATCCTGAGTAATATGCCCCGCAGCCCTTGCCCAGGTTCCGCCATTTGCAGCAGTAATAGCCTCGCCGCAACGCACATAGTAAAACCCTCTTAAGCTCGACACATGAACGCCAAAGTGTACATTATTAGCTATGTTAAACGGGTAAGACCGCCCCATCCCTGGCACTACCAACATAAATGTACCTGTTGCTGTAAGTGGGCTAAAGTCGGCAATACGGGCAGATTCTCCCGAAAAGCTCCAGGTAGCTGCCGCGCTTAAAATCCCTGTAAAAACTGTATCAGTTTGATCTGTAGAAGTAATGTAGAATGGGCTTGCAGAGGAGGCGCCAACAACTACGCCAAGTTTCTGGCAAGTAGGGTAAAAGCCTATTTGAGAAAGGCGCAGTTTGGTATTTAACGTACCTGCCACACCGCCCCCGCCGCCATTTGTGGCTCCGCTGGTACCCAGAACAAAGTTATCGAAATCAACAGTACCTGTAAACGAACTACCTGGATTGAAAAAGATAACCACATTATTGATCTGGGTAAGGTCTACGTTGGATGTCTTGCCCGTAAAATTAAAGGTATAAGTAGTATAGCTACCGCTTGCAGCCACGCTAACATTAATAGGGGAAGTATTTGTGTATTTACCGTTTATATCTCCCAAATCCATACGAACAGTTAAAGCGGTTGCGCTTTTTATCTGAACGGTTAATACAGGGTTAGTAGTAAGATTAATAGGTGTAAACTGGAACTCAAAGGTTTGATAAGCAGAGGTGTTTGCATTAATTTGTAATACTCCTGCAGCATCTGTTAAACCAAACTGAGCATTTGCTTTCCATCCTGCAGCAAGTACATTCTCATTAAAGTTATCAGAAATGCCGGTTTGCGCTATACAATTAAAAGCGCCGATCAAAAAAACCAGGCAAAAACCACTAACTTTAGTAATCATAACTCATAAAAACATCCCTAATTACAATAAAATATTCGATAAAGTCAATTTAATGACAATAAAATCTTATTTCCGATATTAATTCAGCATATAGGCGCCAGAATATTGGGGTTTTTAAATAGAATTGTTTGATTAAAAAAATTATAAAAATTAACTTTGAAATACTATTATATACTTTAAAAGCTCTCTAAAATGAATATTCATAAACCTTTTATTTTTATACTTTTAGCTTTTGCTATAAACATAGCCAAAGCCCAAACCCTGCCTACTGACCCTGAAACTAAAAAAATTACCTTCCAGGAAACCATAACCCTTGAGGGAATCTCCAAAGCTGACTTATATGAAAGAGCAAAAAGCTGGATGACTAATTACTACAAAACCAACAAGTTTGATTTGATTAGCGAAGCTGAAAGTAAAATAGTGCACGAGGGTTCTGTTACTATTTTGCTTACTTACGATTTTAAATACAAAACAGAATATGAGGTGTTATATAACATTACTATGCAGGCAAAAGACGGCAGGTACCGCTATAATATTACCGATTTTAAGATTTATAATGTAAAAAACGGGCGCAAGACTGCCGAACCGCTGGAAAGCTACTACGC
>Ga0302315_10001197_pt1 | contig 27088 bp, 21 predicted proteins | sample III_Palsa_N3_1_FD_200532 | JGI IMG/M metagenome (GOLD analysis project Ga0302315, IMG submission 200532) | Peat permafrost microbial communities from Stordalen Mire near Abisko, Sweden - III_Palsa_N3_1 | ecosystem: Environmental > Terrestrial > Soil > Palsa > Peat permafrost | place: Sweden...
GACATTTACGCCAGGGTGTTGAATTCCACGACTGATGCCGCAACCCGCGACCTTTTGTACAGGCTTAGCTGTGTGGTGGGTAGTTTCGATACCGAAGTCGTCCAGCGGGTCGCGGGCGTTCAACCGGTGATTGATCGTGTCGGGGAGAGAATGAGCGGGCTGATTGGCATTTGGCTTCAGCCGGGTACCGATGATGCACTGCAGGTTTCGCCGTTGATCAGGAGACTGAATTCGAGTATCGACCGGGAAACGCGCAAAAGCGTCTATGAGGTTCTCGGTGATGGGCTACTGGCACGAAAGGTCATTTCTCCGATGGAGGCATCGGGCGCTGTTTTTTATTTTAGGCAAGCGGGGCAAAATGCCAAGGCAGCAATTATTTTGCAGCAGCTTCTTGTTGAATTTATGGGGCAGCCGGAGCTGTTTTTTGATTGGGGCCTCACGATCCACTGGTATACCTCGGCAATACCCGATGATGTACCGGATTTCATTCGGGTGCAGATCCGCGCACTTCAGCTGGAGTTTGCCTTAAAAGTCGGACGGGACACGGCATTGCTCGCGGAGGATCTGCGGGCGATTCTTGACCGGCCGGAGATTCCACAGGTGGCCCAGGCCATAGGGAATATGACGCTGTCTCATTATTTCGCCACGTCAGAGCCTCTTCGTGCATTTGGGCATCTGGCTGCCGCCAAACGTGCGTCCGATGCAATTAGGTTGGAGGATATTGACTTTGAAGGACCAGCATTTACAAGGGATTTGCTGAATGGGATCTGGTATGTATATCTACAGCTTCGGTCAAGGGCGGCTTATACGGAATGGTTCCGGATTTTCCGTCAGTTGGGTATGGCAGTAACTGCCGAAGAGGCTTATTCGAACAACGCTTATCGAATGGCCGGCGTATCTATTTACCGGAACGTACTGAGCGCCGCTGCTGGGGAATCTCGGGAGACACTGGACCTGTTTGATTATTTGATTCACGCGGCGCAGGAAAATGGGTTGGGGCTGATGGCCGCTTACGCGTTAAAATACAAGATAAAATACTTGGCCGGTGAGCTAAAGGATATTGAAGAGGCCGAACGGGTGCTGACGCATCATGAAAACATATGGAAAGGTGATCCGTTAATGCGTTTCCTGGTTTTTGCAGAGATGGCAATATGGCTTCATTATGCAGGAGAGGTCGGACGTGCCAGGACTTATTTGGACGCTATAGCTGATGTAGCCGTGCCAGAAACGTATACCGAAGGCTTAGATTACCTTATCCTACAGTCCCAAGCGGTCTATGCCGAGGATAAAGCACGATCGGCTCGCTATTCGCGTCAGGCCCTGACTCTGGCGCTTTCCGGAGATTACCTGCTAATTGATAAGATAAAGCTCTATGGAGAAGCAGCGACAGGGGAGTTGTTGTTGGGGCGCTGGGCGTCAGCCCTTGAGTTATATGCAGATGGATACCAGACCTTACTGGACCATTTTGTAAATGATGAGGAACAGCAGGCCCAGGTCATTCGATATGGCAGTGCTCTAAATTACCTGACGCAGATGATCAACGATGGACAGGCCCCCAAATACGACAGTGGAGAATTCGTAATCCCCGAACCCGGTCATTTTTATAAGACCAACGATGCGTTACTCGCCGGTAGCTTTTATTTCGACGAGCGGCGATTCTTTGGGGCAATGATGATCGAGGGTGGATACGAAGGTCTTGGGGATTGGGAAAATACCCGGTATTGGGCTGGCAGGAGCATTGATTTGTCGTTGAGTATGGAAGACCTCCGGTACGGTATCATGATTATGAAAATGGTATTCTTTCCCGTACGGGACGAGGAGTATCGCCGGGCATATTCGCTGCTGCAATACCTGGAAAATTGGATCCGGGAAACCAGAAAACGGGTGGTTTCAGAAGGTGAATCAAGCGACGTGATTGGTATGTTTACTGCGGTTGATGGTAGCGACGTCACGCTCTATCATTTGCTATTAATACCGGCTACCTTTACCGTCTCGCTGGATATCCTCCACGCTCGGCTATCCGAAGACCACTACCAGAGAAAGATAGATGAATTATTTGATCGCGGCAGCTACGTCTTACAGGAGCCTGAGGCATATGTGTTTGCCCGGAGCCTTTATGAGGCGATTTTATTGGATCGGATTGATTATCAATCTGTAGAGGGGCGATTTGAGCAATATCACGGGCCGCAGGTGCAGTCACTCAGGGTCATAGCGTATGTGCTTCTGGCGACATTCGCCAGTGCCAGGGAGGCTGCTAACCTTCATCTGGCCATCATTAAGCCGCTGGATATGTCCACTCGGATGTTCAGGTCCGCCTATCGGTTCGGAATGGTGCCATACTTTGTAGAGTTTTGGCGATGGATGGCAGAGGGGCGGCCGGGGGGAATCTCAACCATAGATCACATGAAATCAGCTGGTTGGGGACTGGTAAGTAAAGCGCCTTGGGATAAAAAACTGCCTAAAGTGTTTCAGGTCGTTACCCACCATTTAAATATCGAGCCGACGGGGCTGGCGGAAGAATTTATTGAGGGGCGATAAATACCGCCCGTCAGTGAATGGCGGTATGGTTATGCTAGTCTTTTCCCATGATTTCCCTACAAGGGCCGCTCCTCTTTCCAATTTATAAAAAATTCGCAGTTTTTGGACCAATAGTCTTTTTTCAGAAGAGCTGATTGGCAAAAGGAGAAGGGCCGTCGTTTTCTTTAAATTTGTAAAGTTTGTTGAATCCGTGTTCATCTGGTTATATAAATAAATGGGATGGAAGATAAATTCAATAGTAATCCGTTACAATTGGCTTTGGAGTTCAGCTGTTTTACGAATCGGTCTTTATTTGTTACTGGGAGAGCGGGGACGGGTAAGACGACCTTTCTTTCGTCGGTTCGGGAACAATGCCGAAAAAAAATGCTGGTGGTGGCGCCGACAGGTATCGCGGCGGTCAACGTGGCAGGCCTGACCATCCATTCGTTTTTCCAATTTCCTTTTGATATATTGGAGGAGCGTTTTTTTAAAGAGTCGTTTCCAGTGTATAACGCTGAAAAACGGCGCATTATACAGGAGTTGGAATTATTGGTGATCGACGAAGTGTCCATGGTCAGAGCCGATGTTATGGATGGCATCGACCGGGTGCTACGACATTACCGGAATAAGGCATCCACACCATTCGGCGGTATTCAGCTATTGCTGGTGGGCGATTTGTATCAACTGGCTCCAGTGCTTGACGATCAGGCTGCGGTCACGCTTAACAAACTCTATCCTTCGCCTTTCTTTTATGAGGCTAATTCTATGAGGAGCCTTCCTTACCTGGTTATCGAACTTACTACCGTATTCAGACAGGCGGATGATCGCTTTATCGCTTTGCTGAGCGCGATCCGTAACAATACCTGCAGCGAGGAGGATCTATGGTTGCTGAATGAACGGTGTATAGGTGAACATCCGTCGCCGGACGAATGCGTTTTTTTGACAACCCACCGGGCAACTGCCGAGGAATTGAATAAGAGGGCCTTGAATGAGCTTCCCGGGACGGCGGTTGTGAAGGAGGCGGTGATCGAAGGAACTTTCCCGGAAGGAGCGGATCCCGCGCCGCGGCGGCTGGAATTGAAGGTGGGGGCCCGGATCATCTTCACCAAAAATGATTCGGGCGATAAAAGGGAATATTTTAATGGTAAGATTGGGGTTATCACGCAGATTGCAGCCGATAAATTAGTAATCAGGGTGGGGACAGGTTCGAACATCGAGCTGGAACGGTCGACCTGGGTCAATAGGGGAATTGGGAACAATCCGTCAACAGGCGAGGTCGAACTGGTAGAATTGGGTACCTTTCGCCAGTTCCCGGTCCGGCTTGCGTGGGCGGTGACGATCCATAAGAGCCAGGGCATGACGTTTGACAAAGCGGTCATCGATGCGGGCGATGCATTCGCCCCAGGTCAGGTCTATGTGGCCTTAAGCCGCCTGCGGACACTGAATGGCCTTTTTCTGAAAGAGCCGCTGCGCCGCGCCGCCATCCTGACGGATACTCGCATTGTAGCATTTTATAATCAAATGAGCGCCCGGAAGCCGGCAGCTGGTGACCTCTCCGCGGCGATGACGGAATTTCGGCATGAACTGCTTATCCGGTTGCTGAGCCTGGAAAGTTGCGGCCGTAGTATCGGTTCCTTTGTTCAAAGCCATAGCGAGCTGCATCTTGGCGCTACATGGGAAACGGCCATGGAGAATCTCCTGGAGATCGCTTCCCGCTTTGAGCGGCAATTGCGCGGACTTCTGGCCGATGCGGATCAGTATCGTACCGTGAGTGTCCGTGTCGAGCAAGCGGTCCGTTATTTCTCCGAACAGATCTCTTTGCAGTTGATCAATCCTTTGCATGAGTTTGCCGGTAAAATGAGGGATACGAAAAAGAATGAGCCTGTGATCGCGGAACTGAATGGGCTGCTTAATTTATTAGAGAGGCGAAAATGGGAACTGCGGGCTGCTGAGCACGTCGCTGCTGCCCTGGCGACTGGAACGGGCACTGATGCGCTGATCGAGATGATCAGCCGGCAGCAGGACGGTTATTTGCCGGTGACGCTGGAGATAAAAAAGACTGAACCGAAGGGCGGCAGTCAAACTACTCAGCAAAAGACCCTGGCGCTCTTTCAAAAGGGGTTGATCTTGAAGGATATAGCGCAAAAGAGGAACCTGGCGGCCGGGATTGTGGAAGATCACTTGGCTGGTTTTATAAAAACCGGGGAAATCCATCTGAATCAACTGGTGACCCCGGAAAAGGTGGATCGTATCACGGCGCTGCGGCATCAACATCCCGGCTGGTCGGTCCACGAGCTTCGGCTCGCCCTGGGGGCGGATGTAAGTTTCGGGGAGATCCGCGCGGTTTTGGAGGCCTTGTAACCTGAAAGCATTATACTATATAGGGAATGGAAAAATACGACTATCGGACGATATTAGAATGCATCCAGGCCAAGGAGCCGATGGGTCTTGAATTGCTTTACGAACGGTACGGCCGGCCGTTTCACAGGTTTGCCCTGGATAAATGGAAGCTGGACGAAGAGGATGCCTGGGAAATCGTATATAAGACGTTGGAAACGATGGTTTTAAAACTTCCGGGCTATGAGTTTGAGTCCCAGGCGAAATTCGACGGTTTCCTTTTTACGGTTTTTACCAATTTCCTGCGGCAGCGCCTGCGGGCCATGCGATCAAAGCAACTGCCACAGCTGGTGTTCTTTGACCTGCAAGAGGAATTCGTGTTGCCCGCGAATGTCCGGGAAGCATTGACTAAGCAGGCATTTTCCGATTATTACGCTTCGGAAAACAACGATAGTAGCCGGATGCAGGAGTTCAAGGCATGTTTGGAAAGTCTACCGCAGCCGGATCGGGACCTTTTGTTGCTTCGGGCGCAAAACTATTCCTACGATGAGATTGCCGCTCTGCTGGGAATGGAGAATAGCCAGTTAAAGGTAAAATATCACCGGGCAAAGGAAAAATTAATCAAACTATTGAATGAAACCAAATAGGACCCATGGGTACTGAGAACGAAATAGACGGCTTCGATGAAATGCTTCGGTTGATTTATCTGGACCAGGTCCGGATGATGGATGCCGGGCAACTCCAGCAGGAGGTATTGAGGGTGCAGGAGGGAAATAAAGAGAGTGTGCCGACCGTGGAAAAAGAGCTGATGATGGACAGGCTGGCCGCTGTGATGAAGCAGCTGTCTTTTGGTGAATTGATCCAGTCCGCCATGCAGGAGCAGCAGGTTGCCGAAACGATGATCGTGGATAGGACGGGAGTGTCGTCTACAGTCATTGAGGCGCTCTGCAATGATGCGGTGTATCCGAATAACGTGCCGATACAGGCATTAAAGAAACTGGTAATGGAGCTAAGGCTTTCTTTTCTATTGGTAAAGGAAGCCGTACTGAAGACGTTTAGTCTGTTACAGCAACAAGCGGCATTGAAAGACCTATCAGGTGCTGCACCGGCCTTTCGAAAAGGCCACCACCTATTTCGTGACGGCCAGGCGGCCAATAGGTCCGATGGTGACGGAAATGAGCTGTTTGAGAACAAAGAGGCCCTGGACAAATATCTGAACAGATTGGGGGAATTAATGAATGAATAAGTTATGGAAAGGAAAGTTCACTGGGACAATACTGCCGTAAACAACTTGCTGGAGTGCAACAGGAAATATTATTTTTCACAGTTGCTCGCCTCCAAAACCCGCACGCGGCCGCTGCCACGCAAGGTGCATGAGCTGAAAAAGATGCAAAATCTTTCGATGTGGCAGGGTAGTGTCGTGGATCGGTTCATGGAAACCGTTATTATCCCCGGGATTTCCGCCAAAAAACCGTTGGATTTTACCGCCTTGGCGGACCAAGCGGTAGAATTGGCAAAAAAGCAGTTCGAGTATTCGCGACTCGCTATCTATACCGATCCTGTAGCCGGCAGGTTGGAAACAGCGCCTGAGTTTTGTATCCTCGACATCCACGAACTGGGAAAGCCTTATGAAGAGAAGGAGTTGGTGGAAGCCTATGACAATATCCGAAGCGCGATTTTGCGATTGCCGGAGATCCGGATGCCGGACGGGCAGACCTTGCTGGGGTTCCTTCAGCAATGTAGTTCACTCACTCCCAACGTTTATACGTGGAAGGCGGAGATCGAGCAAGCAATTGTCAAGCCTCAGATAGATCTGATGGCGTTGCATGACTATAAGCCGGTGGTGATGGATTGGAAACTGTCTCGGAGCTACACCGCTGACTATGCCCGGCAGTTGACGATTTGCGGGGTGGTGGTGTACCTGAAACGGTTGGGCAACCCGGATAAAAGGCCTTATCGTCCTGAAGATATCCACCTATTTGAAGTAAATCTTTTCAAAGGCACCGTGAAGCAACATCCCTTTACGTCCGAGCACGCCAATGAAATGATCGACGAGATCAATCTCAGCAGCCAGGATATCGCGCTGTTGTTGGGCGAGAATGAAGAGCCGGATATCCAGAATTTCGAAGGGACTAATAACGACGGGGCCTGCAAGACCTGCAATTTCCGATCGATTTGCGCATTTCTATATTTAAATGATGTTTATGATGAGAAAGCATATGCTGAATTTGTTCAGACTGCCCAATTTGCATGAGCTAGACTTTTCATACAAGCTGGTAAAGACCGATCTTAAGTGCAGTCCAGGGAAGGAGGATCTGTTTAATAAATACATTCGTAAGGTGGGAGAACGGGTGGCTTCCCTGACGGAGGGGCCGGTTGCCGTGGTGAAGCGAAATGGCGGCCGGTACATCGCCGTTCCGCATGACCGTGAACTGACCGAAGCGAAGGTGGATGTAGGCCCCTTCGTGGTCACGGTGACAGGACTTCCCGAAGTGTATCGGGTTGGGCCTGGGCAGGTGTTCCAGGAGGGCAATCTTTTCATCGTGCTGAACTTCCTGGATTTTGAGATCAGGAAACAATTGGGTGGGAACAAAGCGATTTGGAAACTGAACAATACTCATTTCCTGTATCGGAATCCACTGCAGTCGAACGAAGATTCTTCGATCGAGGTCTACGGAGGGTTCTCCTACAGACTGGTATGCTGGAACGATACCTTTTATGTGTGTGTCAATCTGACCACCCGCTATATCGATAAGCATTATCTGACCCACTATGTGAATGGACGGAATGTGGACGTATTGGTTAAGAAGTTATTTGGCCGCCGGGTGGTCTACCAGAATGGAGATGACTGGTACGCTGCTGAGATAAAGGGCTTTGGTAATCCGTTAAGAGAGCACCTGTTTATGCATAATGGCGCCGAGACGAATGTTTTTGATTTTATCGCCAACAAGACCCGCAGGCACCGTTTCCCAGCGTACAAACTATTGAAGGAGGAAGACCTGGCGTTACTCTATACCTACCCGGGCCGGTCGATGGAGCCGCATAGCGGTGCCTCGTCATTGGCCAGACTGATCCTGAGCACGCAGGACAAACAGGTGAGCGCTTTACATAAGTTCTCTATTAAAGAACCTTCCCGTAGGTTTGAAGGAATCGCCCACAGTATCGAGACTTTTTTTCAGGGACTGTCATTCAATGGTCGGCAGCTGGTGGTGGAAAAGAAGCCGGAGGAGGAGCTTATTCCGCATTTTGTCATGCCGGCGTTGAAATACAGGAACAACCAGATCCTGAAGCCTGGCCACTACAGTAAGGGGGGCAATATCAATGTGCGGGAGTATGGCAAAGAGCGTAAGCAGTTTCTAGAAGATAACGGCATTTTGAATGAATCCGACTTTGATGAGCAATGGTTGATCGTGCCTGATTATATGGTAAAGGAGCAGGTCGAAGCGTTTAAGAAGAACGCGGAACATCAGTTGAAAAAGCTGGCGCCAAAGTTCAAGGAGTTCAGGATCGTCCGATTTAAGGCAATCGAGGGTGTATCGGCAACCCGCCAGATCCAGGAGATCGAGAAGGCTCTCCGGCAGGCAAATGCGGTCAGTGGATTTGCCTTGTTCGTTATCCCCGATCAGGGGCGTGATGCGAAACGGTTGGCAACCACCTTCCATGATTGTCTGAAAAGCAAGTTTTATCCCGGATTGAAAGTGCAGTGCGCATCAGCGTCCCGGATCATGCATTTTTTTCAGCCGTTCGAGGCTTCTCTAACCCGGAAGGTGCGGGAATACAAGGTGCCGGAGGAGTTGAAGCCGCGTTTCAGGTCTTATCTGTTCAACCTGGTCATGGAGCATTTGATCATGAACCGGAAATGGCCTTACGCCCTGGCTGAAAACCTGCATTACGACATCTATGTTGGCATAGACGTGCATGGGCGGTATGCGGGTTTTACCTTCTTCTTTAAAAACGGAGAAAACCAGTTTTTTATACCTCTGCCGGTACCTAGGAAAACGAACGGGGACCGGGCAGAAAAATTGAAAGCGGATTTTCTATTTGGAATGATCTATGATAACCTGAAGCGCTACATTCCGCGGTATGCCGCCAATCCGAATGGTATTGTCCTCGTAAGGGACGGCAGGAGCTTTGGAGAAGAACAAAAAGCGCTCTGGCAGGTCATTGAACGACTGGCGGCCGATGGGATCGTTGATCGGGATCTAATAAAATACGGGGTGGTCGACCTGTATAAGCAAAGCGCCATCCCCTTTCGGCTGGCTTTGCTGACGGACAGTTATAATAGGATCGATAATCCGGTGGCCGGGTCCTATAAGGTCGTCAATAATGATGAGGGATTTTTGTTCAATACGGGCTATCCCTTCCAGTTGAGGGGCACGGCGAAGCCTCAACATCTCCGCCTACAGTCGGGAAACCTGGAGTTTTTGAAGGTGATGGAGGATCTGTTCTATCAATCGATGCTGGCCTATTCTGCGCCTGATAGGAGCAGTTCGTTGCCGGTTACGATCAAGTTGATCGACACGTTGCTGAAGCCGTTGACGGCCATGGCAGAGGTCGTGGAAGAGGATGAGGAAGAACTGGACGAAACAATAGTTGAATAATATTAAATGTCTTTTTCATGAGTGATATCAGTGCGTTGTCTAATCAATATGATCAACTGGTCGGCACCTCGGAAAAGGTCAATGACTCTGTGGTTGTATTTAAGAAGCAGAGCTTGCTACAGGATGCAGCCGCCAGGCGCAACTACCCAAACCTGAAAATATCGGGGGAGGAATTGGCGGCAGCGAATGCGGTGCTTTTGCTTTTTCTTGCGGATGTTTTTGAGAAGCCCGATAATGCAACGGAGGGCAAGGAAGAGTTTATGCCGGAGGCGGTGAAGGATGACTACAAGGATAAATTGAAAAGAAATGCCGCCTACCTCGATGAGGACCTGAAGCGGCTTCACCGGCGGTTGCAAGAACGGCAGGCAGTGACGGATAGTGATTTGAAGTTGATGGATATGTTGGTGACGGCGCTGGATACGGAGCGGAACAATTTATTCAGGAAATTAAGGACAGCCAGGGGATGACACTTTTTTTCAAGGGCATTTTCGCCGACCAGGCCAATGCTATACAGAAGATGCTTTCCCGTTTAAAGGGGAATACTATCCATAAAGATATGGATAAGGACTTTCTTTTCCGGACAATTCAAATGTTGGATGCACTGCATGCGGATATTGCGAAATTGTCGCAATCGGGCGACCTCGCCATTCCCTTGCTTACCAGCTCCAATATTGTCAAATACAATACGTTTATGGAGCGGCTGCAGACCATCGAGCTTTTCCGTTATCTCCCGATCATTAACTACGGCGATCCGGAGATCTATTTCAAGAAAAAGATCAGCCGGATCTATCAGGAGATCAATTGTCTTCAGAAAGAACCGCTCATCACGACCATCAGCAATTCCGATAGCTATTACTGGGCCTTGCCGTCCTACAATATCATTGCCGTCCCGGCTGGGGAAGAGAAGAACCTGCTGAATCTTCCAGATCTTTATCATGAGATCGGGCATTTGATCGAAATGCAGTATCGATCGGAGTTTCGGAATAATTTCCTGCCGGTACTCGATGGGTTCTACCGGGACGAGGAGCAGCGGGTTGTGGATGAGCAACGGGCCCCCGGGCTCGTTGCTTTTTACCGGGAAAAGCGGGTTAACTGGATCAACGGGTGGATCATGGAATTCACCTGTGATTTTATTGCCACTTTCCTGGTAGGCCCCGCATACGCCTATACAAACCTGAAGATCTGCACGCTTAGTAGCGGCAAAGACAGGATTTATGCGGATTTCCCGAGTCATCCCTCGGATGAAGCGAGGATGCGCGCCATCTTCTACATGCTCCATCAACTGGGCTTTGATAAAGAGATTGGTGAAATAGACGGACTTTGGCAAGAATTCCTGCGCCATGTCAACAATCCTGTACCAACGAACTATGCTTATATTTTCCCTCAAAAATTGATCGAGGCCCTCGGTCAAACGGTCTTAAAGGCCTGCCAAACGGTGGATCTGCGTTCTTACCCGGATCAGCTGACAAAATTCAATCCGCCTATTTCACGGATATTGAATGACGCCTGGGTGGAGGTGTTGGCTAATGATGATCAATACAAGACCTGGGAGGAGCAGCGGATTGGCGAGATAGCGGGGCTGCTTTGATGAATAGGTTTTCGTGGCAAGCTGATATTAACTCTGATTATTTCAAAAATGCACATTAAGTCTCGCTGGGGACTTACCCTAGTTGTGATCCGGTTATTTTAGAGTCCAGGCAGGATTTCGTAATTTTCGCACCCTCTAATCTCTAAATATGAATCCCATAATAGCATTTGATGAGTCCGGCAATACCGGCTCAAATATCCTGGATAAGGACCAGCCTGTATTTATTTTTGCCAGTGTTCATTACTCGCAACCTGAGGCTGAAGAAATAGTTTCGCTTATTCCTACCAATAGCGTAGGTGAAAGAAAATTCAAACAGATGAAGGACCGGCCAACGCATTGGCCCAAAATAGAAGCACTGTTGAATAGCCCGTTAATTTCAGGTGACCATATACGCATGTCGGTCATCCATAAACCTTTTTCCATTATCGTTCATATCGTTGACAGGCTTATCGAGGAGGTAATGTATAAGACCGGATTTGATTTATATGAACAGGGAGGCAATCTGGCAATGGCCAATATGCTACAAATGACATTGCCTGTTTTATGCGATGTAGGGACATGCGACGAGTTCAAATTCGCTTTTGTAATAATGTGGCGGACCAGGACGCTGGATGCGATAAATCATTTTTATCTGACGGCTGACAAATTGATAGCTAGTTGTAAAAGCGAACAGCTTAAAGATCTTCTTGATACGATCCCGTACAGCAGACAGTTCCTTGATGAAATTTTTGAATCCTGGACTAAATATGACTTTGATCCTGCGTTAACCGGTTTGTTTTGTCTATGCGATTATTGGGGGAGGAAATTTGGAGGGTCTTTCGATGTATATGCCGATCCATCTAAGCCATTGCAATATTTTGATGAATATATTCAACTGTTTAAGTCGGAAGAATTGGCACAGCAGGAGTTGGGATATGACAGACGAAAAATGATTTTGCCTTTAAAAATTGATGAGTTGATTTATAAGGATTCCAAAGAGAGTGCTCAGGTACAGGTGGCTGATGTTATCGCCGGAGCCGCCGGCCATTATTTTACTTCGTTGGTCAATCCTGCCTCATCGAATGGATTGTCTGAGATAATCGGGCGGTCTAAATTGGTTGAGTACATATACAGCCCTATTTGGCCGACAAATGGTGTTACACCTGAACAGTTAGGCACGGAGGGGAAAGGAGGTATCAGCCTAACTGATGGGATGGCGGCAATAATCGCTAGGAAAAGGAAAAAGTGAACGGCCCGCCTCCTGTAATGAGACGGCGCCATTGTCTGTGGAGTTGGGGTGAGTTAAGCCCCTAACCTATTAATGACTTGTTCTAAAAGGTATTTGTTGGATAGTCCGGACTGTTGGGCGATGAAGGCATCGCCGATCGATTGCCCGGCGAGTATGATATGCAAAAAAGTCAAGTCAGCGACAAACGCCTCGACGACATTGAGATAGGTGCTCATCTTGCTTCCCCACGGCTCCCTGATAATCTCACTGGACATAATGCCGAAATGATCGTATTTACTAAAATAAAGATATGCGTCATACAGCTTTGCGACATTCTGCAGTTCAGGATGTTGGGCAAGATTTTTAAAGAGTTTCCCCGGACCATCGGCCTTGGGGTACTTTAGTACTGGCCTGGAGCCGTTGTCGGGGTAGTTATTGAAGAAAGGGGTATGATTGTGGGCAAAGTTGGTATAGGACTCAGCCAGTTGCCCATCAGAAATAAATCCCATTTCCCTCGCGGAATCCAGGTAGGTTAACGTTTGTCCGAGGCCATCCGCCAACATTATATTACAGAACTGCAGTATTCGCGCCTCCCGTTCTTCGGGACTTACTTCCTCGGATTCCGCCTTTTTCAGAACTAAAAGCAGGTTCATGCCGATAAGCGTATCCAGCAGGAGGGCCCGGGTCAGTATGCCCGCACTGAATTCGTGCGCGCGTTCATGATTCATGGCCTCAAATAGCATGGTCAGTGTTAGTGTGCCATGCTTTAGTCTTTCGAGAAGGCTAATGCAAAATCCCTGGACTGCGTTTACCGTAGGGCCTTCATAAAAGTGGGAACAGGTAGCCTCCGCAGTTTCCTGAATGAAATTAAGGTGTTGGAGAATTAATCTCATGGGCTGTCTATTAAGGGTATTAGTAATCGAAGTGGTCGGGGGGCCGAGGTGCGGTGCAAAGATACCGATCTAAGGTTGTCTTGCCGATTTGCACCTTTTCTCAGCGAAAATAGGAGCAATACTGCAATGATATTCTGGATTCCGGCCCGTGAAATACGGAACAACGAAGAGAGGATTAGGCTCTTTTCGCCTGCAATATGGGTTAAAAAACGGTATTGACCCTAGGGCATTTTCGTTAAATTCCAGCCTTTTAATGTAATCTATGGAGGTCATCTTCGATACAAACGCATACCGCAGGCTGGCAGTTGAACGGCAGCCCCGGGAAATCATCGAGTTGTTCAGGCAGATTCGGAGTGTGGAGGAAACTGCGGGGATCTCGACGTATGTGTCGCCGGTGGTATGGTTGGAACTGTTTGTGCATCTGGCGGATTTGACGGATCCACATCTGCCGGATTGTATGGGGGCGGTGATTGGCAGCTATCTGCATAGCCGTAGGGATGAGGAAAGCATGAACTTTCGCCTGATGCACAGGGCAGACGTTATGCTGGCGGCTACTTTGTTTGGCTTTGAAGATGCGGGTGAGAACCGGATACTGGCGGATTTTGACCGGTTGGCGGGGTTGATCTATGATCGGCCTGGGCCTGAAATACTGGTAGACCATAACGAGTACTTAAAAGGCCTTAGGAGTTTCGCGGAACGTGAGGAGCAGGCGTTTATGGCAAGGTTTGAAGAACTAAAGCGAGAGTTTTGGGAGAAATATAGAGGGGAAAAGGGAATAGTAAAAAAGATGAGGGATACGGGCTTTTTGGATCGGCTGGCGGTTTTCGGTGTGGTCAAGGCGGGTGTGACTGCGGGTGTGGATGTGTTGAAAATGACTGAAGTGGAAATTGCCAGGTGTGTCGGGATTATAAAGAGCTATTTTCCGGCTCCGTCTTTTCTGGCGATGGATATCGTGACTCGGATGATCGGGAACGAAGCCTTTAGTATATCTAAAGACAGCAGGCGGAATTGGTATTGGGATTACCAGATGTTATTCTACATTTCGACGCGCACTGAGAAACTATTGGTGACGGATGATAAGGCGATGATTGATGCGGCGCATGCTGCCGGCGTGGGGGATAAAATTACACGGCTGTCGAATTACCTGGACAAAATCGGCGTAGCGATCGAGTTGAGACCTGGCGAGTTGAAGAGCATAATATCTACAGGCCATATACCCGTTGGGCAGGATATGAGTTTGGAGGATATAGCAAGACACCTGAACGTGCCCGAGCATTATCTGTCGCCTGAAAACTTGCCGGAATATAGAAGGGCGCACGCTGCTGTCGTGAACAGTATGGAGGTGGCAAGGCGAATCATTAGTCCATTCTATGAGGAGGCATTAAAGAATGCGGCTACGAATAACCGTAAACATTTGGAGATAGTTGATGCCGGCAAATTCATAATGATTACCGGGCTGCCGATCCGGCTCGTTGAGGCGGTCGAAAGTCCGGATTTTGTTATCGAATACAACGGCGAACGAATAGGTGTGGAGCACACGCGGTTGTTAAAACAATCAGACCAGCACGCACTCGGAAAGGTGCTGACATTGTTGAACGGGGCGGTGAACTACGTCAGAAGAAAAAGACCGGATATTACGGGATTGTTTGATGTTTCTTTGTTGACAGACGGGCCCATCTACAATGGCAAGGAATTTATGGACGTGACAAAACCGGAACTGTCAGTGGTTGTAGGTATCTTAGGTGATTATATCATTTCGCTATATGCGCAGACGCCGGGGCCGGCGCCGGACTTTGTAGAACGTGTCGTCCGGTATGACGACAATGTGTTACATATCAGGTTGAGTGAAAGGTTTGTCAGGTGTCAATTAAATGCCTCGCTCTTGGCTGACCGAATTGCTGAGAAAGAGGATAAGGTTAACGGGTATAAGGCGAGTAAGGGATTGACGGCTTGTTGGCTGTTGGTGGTGCATAGTTTGTCTGAATCCTCGTCCAGCTTTCACATAAGTCCGACTGATTTACCGGTAGGACGTGGTATGTTTGATCGCATTTTTATCATGGATTCTTTTGCCGAGACGATTATAGAGGTAAACGCAGGGCATTAAATTAAAAGGTATGTTGTTATATCGCGGGGATAAATACTACAATGTGGCAACCGAACCTGGACGGTTCTGGTTTGATGGCATCAGGGCAAAGTCATTTGGAAAGGGCGACCCGGCCTATATCAAAAAGGCGGGACTGCTGAAGGCTATCCGTCAGCATATTCATCATCCGGGTAAGGCGGATGTGAGTTATTACGATGCTACGGATTTTATATCTTTTTCGACGGATCAGGCGAGGGCAATGTATTGGGTGTCTGATAAGGGACAGCTTTTGTTGACTACCTGTTCGGAGCCTTACCGGGAGACGAGGTACGTGTTCAGGATGGATATTCCGGATAATGACTTGATCAGTCGGGGAGACGGGATCTATATGTATTCTTTTGTCTGTAACCAGGCGTTGAGAAAAAGCAATGTTGCCGCTTGGCAAGGAATTGAGATACCCTATTATACTAATTGCCCCTTGTGTCAAGGCGGGCTCGGGCATCAGATATTGTTAGTTGATACCGTCAAATATCTCTCGATCAATAGGAAGGATGAAAGCGAGAGTGACGCGCTGAAGCTTGCGACGGAGGATTCGGAATGGCTGGTGCTGCCAAATGATCCGCTCGATCACGGCAGCCGGTCGTCAAGTGTTCAAAGGGCGGATTTTTGGTCGGTTGAGACCTATACGGTGGTGGGTGAAAAGCGTGATCCGATGTATGCTTCACCCATGGTATGAATTTGCAGAGAAGTATTTGGCAAGGGGGGCGAAGCCACGCTTGCCCGGAGTCATGACGGGAAACTGGGCTGCTTATGCCGAATAGATTCGACGAAGGAGAACGTATCGGCATTGGGCTGGTATGACCGAGGATGGTTTCATGGTGGTATATAATACTCTTCGGGGGCAATATTTTATTATTACATTTAATAGGTAAATATTAAATGGAGATATACTTACATGGAATTTGATTTGTCAAAATTCGATCTTGAGGCGGGCTCAACGCATCCATACCAGGATATTGTGCTCAAGGATGGAATCTTCTATATGTATGAAGGCGCTTTTGGCAAACGGTATCGTTATTTTGAGATCCCGATTAAGGGAATCACAGGTGAAGCATGTGCGGATTATTATAATAAGTACTATGTGAGGAATGAACATCGGTTCAGCTATATAGAAGATGTAAGGGTTTTGATATCTTTGGCTGAGGCGGACGACAAACTTGTGAAATTGTCAGGGGTAAAGGCATACTATAAGTATTGGAACCATTTCACTGAAGAGAATAAGTTACATACCCATTTTAACGTTATTCCATATTTTGAGGCATTGAAAGAATGGTATCGACTGCGACTTGCTGATATGTTGGTGAAGAACCGGGCACATTTTGTAAATAGGGATGTGAAAAACGCCTTGGTGCAGCAATGGGGAGACAAATTGCTGCAGGAAATGTCGGTGTATTTGACGCCTCCAGTGCATCCCGTTCGATTTTCCGTTTTAAGCATGCCTCATGTCCGTGAATTAGGCAAATTTTACAAGTGGGTCGCAGCTAAACATCGAAAAAAGGCTCCGGGAGGTATGCTCAGATTGGTCGCCCGAATTGGGGTTTGGGTTCTAAATAATCCGACGACGTCCGCGATTATTGGTGGATTCATTGTACTGCTTGTTGGTACGGTACTATTAAAAAGATGGCATGTGCTATAGTAAAAGTGAATCGTGGACAGGTAAGATGCCCCTTTAATGGTAACTACCATGAGACTATCTAGTAGGTAGAGACCGGGAGCTGTAATGACAGTTCCAGGATTTGCTTTTTCCGCTCACTTAATTCCATAACTCTTCGTTTCCTCTCAAAAATAGCATTTTATCCCCTCATTATGAGAGGATAATTGACCAAAAGTGAGAGGAAAGGATAAGCCCACCCCCTTTTCCTCTCAAAGCGGCATCTTTTTCCTCTAACTCTGATAGGAAAAAATCACCAAAATGAGAGGAAACCTGCTTGAAGTTTAAAATGGCAATACGGCCGGTCCCGGTAATTTGCCGAGTTCTTGGGATGGGTCTTTTGGCCTATAACGTTTATACGTGTCATTGACATATTTCGTCGAAGTATGTCCCAACAGTAATGCAACGGTTGCCGCATTCACATTGGCATCCTGAAGCAAGACTGAAAAGCTCAGTCTGGCACAATTCCAGGTAATGTGTTTTTTGATTCCGGCATTAGCGCACCATTGGCCCAACACTTTATTGGCCCCTTCCGCAGTAGGTAGATTAAAAATGTGGCCGGCCTTAACGGGAAAGAACTCCCCTACCCTCCGTTTGTCGACAATGGATTTGGCAATCGGGTGAAAGGTGATGAAGTGTTCACCCTTTGTCTTTTCCTGGACAATCACGGCAGTAGTACCATCCTTTCCAATATGTTTCCATTCCAGCAATTTAACATCGCACCATCTCATTCCCGTATAACAACAGAAAAGGAAGGATTCCCTCACTTCTTCATTGAAGCAAGGCGTTTTTAGGAGCTGAATATATTCTTCAGCCTCCAAGTGATCTTTGCGGATTTTGTTACGGTTTGCTTTCGCGGGTAGGTCTTCTGCCGGGTTGAATCTAAAATATCCTTGCCGGGTGGCGGCTTTCAGGACTTTCTTAAATCTGGCAAAATAGTTGGCCGGTGTATCTCCATTAAAATGATCCAACAGGTATTTACGAAATTGAGCGGATAAGTCTTCAGTGACAGCGATGGGAGAAAGATATTTTTTCTTTAAGAATATTTTGAAATGCAGGAGGCTGCCTTCGAGATGCCTGTTCCCGGCTTGTCTATTGTCTCGAACAAAGTCTTCATAAAAATCGAGAAAATTGGCCTTAAGCCTGTGTATAGGTAGAACTGCTGTCCCTATGGCCTGTCTGTCCAGCGTCAATTGAGACCGCTTCATTTCCAAAAAATAAAGTGCTTCTTTGTTGTGTTTCCGCTGTGTTGAATTGATCGGATGAGTGAAGGTGAAAATGCCTGTGGCTATTCGCTGACCAGCGTCCTTACCCCAACTCACGGTGTAGTAGACCTTCTCTTTATTACGCGACAAACGAGATGCAATTTTGATGCTCATGTTTGGACCAACAACGTGTACCCCTAACCGCCTGTTGTGTGCCGGCTGCGTGCCGTTTGTGTGCCAAAATGCCCAGCTATAAAGATCTGATAATGAAGCCTCTACAAAGTAGTAAAAATAAAAAAGCGTTGTAAATTGTTGATTTACAACGCTTTATGGTGCCCAGGACTGGATTCGAACCAGCACATGGTTTCCCACGCTGCGACCTGAACACAGTGCGTCTACCAATTTCGCCACCTGGGCATTCACCAACCGAAAATTCCGCCAACCGCAGTTCCTTTTCGTTCGGGGGTGCAAATATAGGAAAAGATAAAGTCGCGGCGAAAAAAAGGAGGGTTTTTTTATTCCCCGGCGGTCGATGCCGCAGCCGTCCCCAAATCGGACCCCGCCGCCGTCGCCGCCCCCAGCCGCCTCTCCTTCCACCCAATCAGCAATACCCCGACAATGACCAACGCCGTTCCGACAACCTGCTCGGCAAAAATCCGGTCACCGAGAAAAAAATGAGCCTGCAGGATCGTCGACACCGGCCCTACGCTGGTGACGATCGCCGCATTGTTGGCGCCGATCCGTCGCATGCCCGCCGACAGCATAAACGAAGGAATCACCGTCGCCACCAGGGCCAGTGCAACGCCATAGCCCCACAGTGTCCCGCTGCCCGCACCGGTCGGCAGTGGAGGATGGTCACTAAGCGCCTGCCGGAGGAAGAAATGTACCAGCACCCCCAACGTAGCCGTCAGCATGCTGTACGTCGTAAATTTGGCGGCGCCCACCAACGGCACCAGCCTGCCTGTCCCGGATAAATACACGGCATACGTGATGGCACATAAAAAAACCAGAAAGCTGCCCCAGTAAAAATTCGGATTGCCGTTGTCGATCTTCAATTCGCCGAAATAGGCGATCCCGATGCCGGTATAGGTTAGTATCAGCGCAATGAGTTGTACCCGGCTGATACGCTGGCGAAATACGAGGACGTTGATCAGCACGGCGAAACTGGGATAAAGGAACAGGATCAGCCGCTCCAATCCCGCGGAAATATATTGCAAGCCTACAAAATCGAAAAAACTGCTCAGATAATAGCCCAACAACCCTAGCGCGATCACCCAGCCCCATTGCCGCCTGTTCATGCGTACATTCCCCTCCCGACGGCTGCCCCAGAAGGCCGTCAGCACGTAGAACGGCAGTGACAGTAACATCCGTAACGCCAGCAGGGTCAGGGCATCGGCATGGGTGGAACGAAAAGCCAATTTGACGAGGATAGCCTTGGTCGAAAACAGAATCGCTCCCGTAAAAGAGATCACAAAGCCGGCCAAAAGGGCGTTCTTACCTGTCGAACGAACCTCCATTACACCGCCACGTTAAAATCCCTTAGGGCGTCGTTAAGGCTGGTTTTCAGATCCGTACTGGGTTTGCGCCGGCCGATGATCAGCGCACAACTGACACCGTATTCCCCCGCCGGAAATTTCTTTACATAAGTACCGGGGATCACGACGCTTCGTGTCGGTACTCGCCCTTTATATTCTACAGGGCCCGCGCCGCTTACGTCTATGATCTTTGTCGACTGCGTCAACACCACGTTGGCGCCCAGTACCGCCTCTTTTTCCACGATCACGCCTTCGACGACAATGCTGCGACTCCCCAAAAAGGCCCCGTCTTCAATGATCACGGGAGAGGCTTGCAGGGGCTCCAGCACGCCGCCGATACCCACCCCGCCGCTGAGATGCACGCCCTTCCCGATCTGTGCACAACTGCCGACCGTCGCCCAGGTATCTACCATGGTGCCCTCGTCGACATAAGCTCCGATATTCACATAGCTGGGCATCAGCACTACATTCCTGGCCAGGAAAGCGCCATACCGGGCGACCGCATGCGGAACCGCCCGCACCCCCAATTCCTTATAACTCTTCTTCAAAAGCATTTTATCGTAGAACTCGAATGGCGCCATCTCCCAGGTCTGCATCGGCTGAATGCCGAAATAGAGCAGGATAGCCTGCTTGACCCATTCGTTGACCGTCCACACGGAGGCCGCACCAGCCCCACCCGTCGGCGAGACTGCCCCACCCCCCGGAGAGGCCACGCCTGATGCCGCCGGGGCCGCTACCCGCAGCCGCCCCTTATCAACTTCTTCTATCACCGCCCTTACCGCATCCGCATACCGTGCGTCTTTTAACAGTTCACGGTTGCCCCAGGCTTCCGCAATCAATTCTTTCAATTCCATCACTGATTTTTTGGCAAACATACTATTTTTGCGGTCATGGAAAACGGTAAGGACTTCGAAAAAGACATCGTGGCTTGTCTGACTAGCCTGCAGGCAGACGGTCTGATCCTATATCCAACCGATACGATCTGGGGCATCGGTTGCGATGCGACCAATCCGGACGCCGTGAAAAAAGTGTATGCGCTGAAGCAACGGGCTGAATCCAAAAGCCTCATCGTCCTGATGGCCGACCAGCGGGATATCCTGAAATATACCAGCCAGCCTGACCTTCGCATCTTCGATTTCCTCGCGACCACACACAAACCCACCACTATCATCTATGAAGGCGCCATAGGGCTGGCGGACAACCTGGTCAACGCCGACGGAACCATTGCTATACGACTGGTCAACGAACCCTTTTGCCGCCACCTGATCAAACGTTTTCGCAGGCCCATCGTATCCACTTCCGCCAATCTATCCGGAGATCCTTCGCCGGCCATCTTCAAAGACATCGACAGCCGCATCAAGACAGGAGTCGATTACGTCGTGCAATATCGCCAGGACGATGACACCCCCCGACAATCCTCCGCCATCGTGAAATGGAATTCGGAGGGCGAAGTCACAGTCATCCGTCCCTGAAAAAGCGTAATTTTGCCCCCGTGCAGAAATTCCTGGTCATACAAACGGCGTTTATAGGTGATGTGGTGTTGGCGACGGCTCTCCTCGAAAAATTACACGATCGCTTCCCCAATGCCCGCATCGATTTCCTTGTCAGAAAAGGTAACGAGGCGCTGCTGGCTAACCACCCCTATCTGCACGAAGTGCTCATCTGGGATAAAAAACAACATAAGCTGCAGAACCTGTGGCGCCTCATCCGCCGCATCCGCCGGACAAAATATGACAAGGTGATCAACGTCCAGCGCTTCGCCGCTACCGGGCTGCTGACAGCCTTCTCAGGCGCGAAGGAAACGATCGGCTTCGACAAGAACCCGCTGAGCTTTTTGTTCACCCGGAAAATCCCGCACATCGTCAGTGCCCCGGCCACGCTGCAGCCCAGTTCCATCACCCCATCTGCCCCCGGCCCCCCTCTCCATGAGATCGACCGCAACCAACGGCTGATCGCCGCCTTTACTGACGACCAGCCGGCCAAACCCCGGCTCTATCCCTCCGCAGCCGATCTGACCAAAGTCAAGCCTTATAAAGACCGCCCCTATATCACGGTATCTCCCGCCTCTGTCTGGTTCACCAAACAATACCCAGCCGAAAAATGGGTGGCTTTCTTATGCCTGGTCCCATCGTCATATACTGTCTATCTCCTGGGGGCGCCCTCCGACAAAGACTTGTGCGAGTATATCCTTTACAGCGTAGAAGAAGGACCGATCCCGGACGGTCAGTCGCCTGCAACAACCGGCCCTAATGCTGTCATCAATCTCAGCGGCCAGCTCAGCTTCCTCCAGTCTGCCGCCCTCATGAAGGAAGCCTCGATGAATTATGTCAACGACTCTGCCCCTATGCACTTCGCCTCGGCCGTCAATGCGCCGGTCACGGCCGTCTACTGCTCCACGATCCCCGCCTTCGGTTTCGGCCCCCTATCGGACGAAAAATTCATCGTCGAGATCAAAGAGCCCCTGGACTGCCGCCCATGCGGTCTGCACGGCTACCGGGCCTGCCCCAGGGGACATTTTCATTGCGCCTATAAAATTCAGGAGGTTCAACTTTTGCAAACCCTGACAGCAAATCTTCCGCACATTATTTAACTTCGCGCCCGGCCCTGGGGCTGAACCCAGTCCCGGCCACCAGCCACAAGCCGAATCGCCATCATTATGGATATCCAGTGCACAGACAAAGAACTATTCGTATTCGAAAAGATCGCCCAGGCTGCGGCAACGATGAACGTGCCTTGCTTCCTGATCGGCGGCTTCGTCCGCGACCGGCTAATCGACCGCCCTACCAAAGACGCCGACATTGTCTGTGCCGGCGACGGGATCAAACTGGCGCATCAGGTGGCAGCCACCCTGCAGCCCAAACCTTTCGTCTCCTTTTTCAAGAACTTCGGCACCGCCCAGATCAAATGGGAAGACTGGGAAATAGAATTCGTCGGCGCCCGGAAAGAAAGCTACCGGGCCGAATCCCGCAACCCCGACGTGGAACCGGGCACCATTGAAGACGACCAGCTGAGACGCGATTTTACCATTAATGCCATGGCAATCAGCCTTAACACAACAGACTTTGGGAGCCTGATCGATCCCTTCGAAGGCCGGAAAGACCTGGAAAAAAAACTGATCCGGACCCCACTGGACCCGCTACGTACCTTTAGTGACGACCCGTTGCGCATGATGCGGGCCATCCGCTTTGCCTCCCAGTTGGACTTCACTATCGACGAAAATACCCTGAACGCCATCACGGCAGACGCCCCAAGGATAAAGATCGTTTCCCAGGAAAGGATCACCGACGAACTGAACAAAATTATCCTCAGCCCTAAACCCTCTATCGGGCTGGATCTTCTTTACCGGACCGGCCTGCTGAACATTATCTTTCCGCAAATGGTGGACCTCGTCGGAGCGGAATATATCGATGGACACGGTCATAAGGATAATTTTTATCATACCTTGCAGGTCGTAGACAACATTAGCCGGCATACGGATGACCTCTGGCTGCGCTGGGCCGCCATCCTGCATGATATCGGCAAGCCCGCGACAAAAAAATTCGAACAGGATCACGGCTGGACCTTCCATGGTCACGAAGTGGTGGGTGGCCGCATGGTACCGAAAATATTCGCCCGGCTCAAACTGCCGCAAAACGAAAAAATGCGCTTCGTGAGAAAAATGGTCGAATATCACCTGCGGCCTATCAGTCTCACGAAAGAGAATATCACGGACTCGGCCATTCGCCGTCTCCTTTTCGATGCCGGTGATGACATCGACGCGCTCATGACCCTCTGCGAAGCGGATATCACTTCGAAGAACAAGCAAAAGGTCCGGCGCTTCCTGGATAATTTCGAGCTGGTAAGGGAAAAACTGAAACAGGTCGAGGAAAAAGACCGGGTCCGCAACTGGCAACCCCCCGTCACCGGAGAAATGATCATGGAAAAATTCGGCCTCTCCCCCGGCAGAACGGTGGGCGAACTGAAGAATGCCATCCGCGAAGCCATCCTGGACGGAATCATCGAGAATAATTACGAGGCAGCGTATGATTTCATGATGAAAAAGGCTGCCGGACTGAACCTTACGGCAGTGAAGTAGGAGTTGGGGATACAACCGACCTCGGTTTGGTTTTTGTTGAATTTATGTATCTTGTGAACTATAAATTGCATAAACGCCATGGCGATCTTGAAATTCCGGATCTATTTTGAGGAGGACGACAGCATATACAGGGATGTGGTAGTGCGACACACGCAAAGCTTCTTGCAACTGCACCAGGTGATCCTGAAAGCCTATGAATTCGACAGTAAACACCAGGCCACCTTCTATCGCAGCAATGATAACTGGCAGCGGGGCCGGGAGATCTCGCTTGATAAATATGATAAGCCCTATAAGGCCGAACCGTTGCTGATGGAAGCCACGACCATCGGGTCGGAGATCCGTGACCCCAACCAGAAATTCGTTTATGTATATGATTTTGTCAAAAACTGGAGCTTCCTGGTCGAACTGATCAGCGTGTCCAAAGAAGAAAGCGGAAAATTGGATTACCCGGCCGTCATCAAGTCGGAAGGCATCCCCCCATCCCAATACGGCACCAAAGGATTGGTAGGTGATAAGCTGACCGAAATGGAAGAGAAATATGACCTCACCAAAGGAACGGAAGGCTTTGGCGTAAAAGGCGTCGAAGGCGAAGACATCGAAGAAGAAGAGGCTGAAAAGGAAGAGGGCGAAGCAGAAGAGGGTGCCGCAGAAGATGAAATCATTTAAGCGCTTGCAAGCACCTACCGTTATAATTATCGTAGGGCCGACGGCAGTGGGAAAGACAGCAGCGGCCATCCGGCTGGCAGCGCTGTTGCAAACGAAGATCATCTCCGCCGATTCGCGCCAGTGTTACCGCGAATTGAATATCGGCGTAGCCAAACCCTCGCCGGCAGAGCTAAGCGCCGTTCATCACTATTTTATTGATTCTCACTCCATCCAGGAGGAAGTGAATGCCGCCGTTTTCGAACGGCTGGCCCTGCAGTGGACGGCAGATATCTTCCGGGATGCCTCTGGCCAGGCCTCGCACGAGGTTCCCACTGTCGTCATGGTAGGGGGTACCGGTCTCTATATCAAGGCCTTTACCGACGGGCTGGACGATATGCCCCCCGTTGACCCCGCCCTGCGCCAACGCCTGCGGCAACAATACCAGCAGGATGGCATAGCATGGCTGCAACAGGAAGTCCGCCAACTCGATCCGGTCTTTTTCACCGAAGGCGAACAGCTCAACCCTCACCGGCTGCTCCGGGCACTGGAGGTCAGGTTGTCGACGGGCCGGTCGATCTTTTCTTTCCGCAACCGGACGCCGCAGCAACGCCCTTTCCATATCCGCCGGATAGGCCTGCAACTGCCGAAGGAAGAACTCCACCGCCGCATCCACGATCGGGTAGACACGATGATGCAGCAGGGACTGCTCGAAGAAGTAAAAGGCCTCCTGCCCTGGCGTACGCATAAAGCCCTGCAAACGGTCGGCTATAAGGAACTCTTCGACTATCTCGACGGCGCCTGCTCGCTCGACGAGGCTGTCGCCAATATCGCGACCAATACCCGTCACTATGCCAAACGGCAGCTGACCTGGTTCAGGAAGGATCCTACCGTCGAGTGGATCGATCCCGACCAACCGCTCTCCGGCTTACTGACAGGTCTATCCGGCAAAAAATAACCTAATCTTAATATTATCGTAACATGGTTTCAACCAAATTTTGCGACTTAAATCTTCCAACGGGTGGTTAATAACCTGCACAAGCTCACAGCAAGGGAATTCGGTGACGATTTTTTATGGGGAGTGGCAATGGCGGCCGTACAAAATGAAGGCGCCTATAGCAGCTATGGCAAGGGCCTCTCGATCTGGGACGCCTTCTCCCGGCGGCAAGGGAAGATCAAGGGCGGCGGACGGCCCACAGTCGCATGCGATTTTTATCACCGCTACAAAGACGATATTTTGCTGGCCAAGGCCCTGGGTTTCTCGGTCTTCCGCTTTTCCATTTCCTGGGCCCGCATCCTGCCGGAAGGCATGGGACGCGTCAACAAGGAAGGCATCGCCTTTTACCATCGGGTCATCGACGAATGTCATAAGCTGGGCCTTATCCCTTATGTCACCATGTATCATTGGGACCTGCCCATGACGCTGGAGAAGGAAGGCGGCTGGACCAGCCACCTCATGTTAAAATGGTTCACCCGTTATGCTACGCTCCTCGCAGAAGAATATGGTGACACCGTCAAAGACTGGATCGTATTGAACGAGCCCTTAGGCTTCACCAGCCTGGGGTATATGCTGGGCAAGCACGCTCCCGGCAGGATGGGGCTATCCAACTTCCTTCCCGCCATTCATCATGCCGCCCTCGCCCAGGCCGAAGGGGGACGCATCCTCCGCGCAACGGTAAAGAATGCTCACATCGGCACCACCTTCTCCTGCTCGGAAGTGCTGCCCTATACCCAATCGCCTGAAGATATCCAGGCGGCCAAACGGATGGATATCCTGATGAATCGCCTCTTCATCGAACCGGCGCTCGGCCGCGGCTATCCCCGCGAAGAGTTCAAATTCCTGGAAAGGTTGGAACTGCATAACCGCAGCTGGAAGTATACTGAGCGTATGACGTTCAACTTTGACTTCATCGGCATCCAGAATTATTTTCCCGTCGTCGTACGCCACAATCCCCTCATCCCCATCGTCCAGGCATCCGAGGTCAGGGCATCATCCAGAAAAGTACCGCAGACGGCCCTGGGTTGGGAGATCAACCCCGACAGCTTCTACCGGGTACTCAAACGATTTTGGCTGTATGGCGGGGTGAAAGAGATCATCGTCAGCGAGGGCGGCGCGGCTTTCAAAGACGAATTGGTCAACGGCACGGTAGACGACCCCAGGCGGGTCGACTATTTCCAGCAATACCTGCTGGCTATGCTCCGCGCCAAAAAAGAAGGCGTCAATATAAAAGGCTATTTTGCCTGGACCCTGATGGACAACTTCGAGTGGTCTCATGGCTATAATGCCCGCTTCGGATTGATCCATGTAGATTTCGAGACGCAGCTTCGTACAATCAAAAGCTCTGGGTACTGGTTCCGGGACTGGCTCAACGAAGGCCGATCAAGCCGTTAAACGCCCGTTAACGGAAATCCCGGCGAATGGCCGCGTCAAAAGTCTTCAAACTCCATCCCCCACCCACGATAATCCGCCGTACGGTCATCAGCGGATCGGTGGGATCCATTTTATCGGCCAGCTGAAACGCCGCGATAAAACCTCTTTTCCGCAGCTGAGGCAGCGCCTCCCGGTTCCACAATCCGAAAGGATAGGCGAAATAACGGATAGGCTTGCCCGTGATCGCCTCCAGTTGTTTGGTAGGTTTGTCGATCTGGATGGCCCAATCATTGCCCTGGTACTTCCGGACATTGTGATGGTCC
>Ga0302315_10001202_pt1 | contig 27067 bp, 33 predicted proteins | sample III_Palsa_N3_1_FD_200532 | JGI IMG/M metagenome (GOLD analysis project Ga0302315, IMG submission 200532) | Peat permafrost microbial communities from Stordalen Mire near Abisko, Sweden - III_Palsa_N3_1 | ecosystem: Environmental > Terrestrial > Soil > Palsa > Peat permafrost | place: Sweden...
CTCTCCTCAAGTTCCTCGCTGGCGAGGAATAGTAGGACAGACTCTGTAATGTGGCCAACGAGGAACTTGAGGAGAGTGTGGCCTTTGAGTGGTTCTTCTGGTTCATATCTCTTTTGGTACCAAAGTTGACGTGCGCCTTTTCCGAGGTTGGACATACGAAGGGTGAATGGTCGTTTACCTTCTTCTAGACTGTCCCGGATAATGGTAGCAAGTTCAGACCCAAATTCAGTTGCTTCGGCGTCGGTAACTTGCTTACCATTTTCCAGGACAGAATAGATGTCATCTACTAAAGTTGAGATTAAGCGACTTCCTCGGCCCAGGGCTTGTCATCTTCTCTAGTTGGGAATTCACCGCCTTCAAATGCTACCAAGTCCCAGACCTGAAGCGATAGAATATTAGCCGACTTCTGATTCTTACCATACTCGTTAATAGCAAAGTTGACATTGACCGTAGAACTATTACCGATCTTGGTCTTCGGATTCCACGCTTCACCATGATGGTCAACCACACGAATGGGTTGGTTCGGACTGCCGTCTTGCTTCAGTTCACGACGCTTGAAGGTCATATAAGGACCATTACCCTTGTCCTTGATCTTCTCTTTCAGACCTTCAACTTCCAGCCGATGAACAGTTTCCTCGTCGAGATACACATCAATGCTCCACTCCTTGTGAGCATTTTGATAACCCCAACCAGGTTCACCGGTAATCTTGGCCCACTTGGCCTTTCCACGAATGAGCAATAGATGCTCCTTTCTTTCTTGTTATTTTCTTATTGTTTTATTGTCTTCGACATTAAAGTAGATGATCTCTCATCACCATATTCAATATTGTACCTTATGATACTTTACTTGTCAACCAATTTATCGAATATTCTCAAATGAAATGTGCCATTACCGTTGTCGTGGAACTGAACACACTCAGAATCTACAAAGTCGCCCACTATTTCGAGTGGTACTGTAATGTATGGTCCTATTTCATCATTGCATTCAAATTGTTGATAGTAGTCTGGTCCTTGTCTCATGCAAATAGATCACTTTCCCTGCAATATTTCTCGTATTTATTTAGATCAATGGCACTCTGCCCAGTTGAGTCCAACTTTGTAGTTACCCGTGAGCGGGACTTTAAATCCAATAGCAAGCCCTGCACTTGTGATTGCGTCAACACAGGTCTTTCCAACTTCCTCAGAATCCTCGGTCTTTGCATCAAGTTGTCCTTCATCATGAATGTTACCCACATAGAAGCCATCAAGCCCGCGCCGTTTAATCTCATTACGGGCTATGATAGCCGCCTTCTTCATAACTATTGCCCCCGCACTTTGGAGCTTATAATTAAGGCTAGCGCTTTTGGAGTGGCACCTGACGAATCCCCCATCAATAGTTCGGAGAAGTCCGCCAGTTCCTCGAAACTCATCTTGGATATCTGCGACCAATCTGGCCAGTCCGGGCGTACCTTTTTCAAGGACTCCACGAGCCCATTTACCGTATGGTCCAGCTTCACCTTTACGAAGTTCAGGTTTAAGCGTGACTCCGAGTTTACCATCTCCAGCTCCATAGAGATAAGCGTAGAATCCATTCTTGACCGTGAGATCACGCATTTCATCTGGGAGTTCGAGGTTTCTAGTGTTAAGGAGGTGGGGGTCTCCTGTAGTGAAGAGAAGGGTGGCCTCAGCATTGTTAAGATACTCAGCAAACATACGCATTTCAAGGCCGCTGGCATCATAGCCAACTTCTCGTCGGTTGGGTCTAGCTTGCCAGAGCCTTCGACATTCAATTCCATACTTTACCTTCTGCTTTGCCTTAGGGATATTGGCTGTGTTTGGACCAAAATGTGTCATCCGACGGGTTGTTGCACCACAAGTCAGAACACTACCGTGCATACAACTGTCTTCATAGTTAACATTATTCAACCAAGTGTCAATCATAGATGACCGACCCTGAAGTACAAGCCATTCAGCAATAGCAGTTGCTTCAGGTCTTCTCGAACTCTCAGCGAACGCTAGAAGGCTTTCTTCGTCAACCTTGGGGAAACCCTTCTCAGTGAAATCTTGGGGTTCCCAACCTAGTCCAAGTAGGCGTTCTACTCTCTGCTTAGGCGATCCAATATTGAAGGCTTGCCAATCGAGAGTGCTGTAGGTTCCGTCTCCGTTTTCACGGAGTTCAGGATATGTTGCAAGGTGCCTGAGGCGGCTCGCATATTCTCCTCCGTCCGCTTTAACTCTTCGATTGTATGTTCCGACAACTTCAAGCTTGGGTGGGAATAGCTCCAGTATTGGACCTTCCAGAGCTGCTTGCTCAGCTCGGAGTTGACCGACAAGAGATTGTGCACCTGGGATGTCAAATGCCCAACCAGCTCGCTTTTGCTCATCTACTACCTCTCTGATTTCATGTTCAATTTCACAAGACAGCTCACTAAAACCAAGCCGCAACATACGCTGCCACAGAGCACGAGCCACTTTCTTTCCGAGCCGAACGTCTTGTTGGCAATACCTGTCCATTTCGGGGCTGTAGCCACTGAAGTCGTCGAACTGCCCTTTCGGGTCTCCAAGACGTTCGCCCCAAGCTTCCAGGCTGTGGCCGCCGCTGAGAGCAGGATCGTACAGGTATGAAAGAACAAGAGTGTCGACGATATTACCAGTGTGAATGGGAGCGCCAACCAATCTCGCCGTGTGAGGTCCGTCGTAACTGATCGCGTTATGACCGACAAAATATACCCCCTGTCCCCGTAGTTCATCGAAAAATCTCCGTATCGCATCATGGCCAACGAAACTATGAACTTCATCAGAGTCCATTCGACTGGCACACATCATCCAAAGTTTAGATGGGTACAGGCTGTCTGCTTCGCAGTCTATGTACCAATATTTGTGATAGTCCTCAACGCGGGGAAGGTATTTTACCATGAATGCTCAACTATTGTAGTTCCTCCGTTGTTGTACTGTATAATCTGTTCTTTGTCTAGTTCTGTGAGTCGCCCGGTGAATTCGTTATAATGAAGGTAAGCGCCAGGACCAGTCCTGCCACAAAACCTGTTCTTTTCTACAATAAGTTTCACCACATTACGCCTCCACGGGTCTTCGGAGAGACGTTCTCTATGAAGTTTGATTACAATATTGGCCAGTTGTTCCACACCAGCAGTGCCCCTAATTTGACCCTGCCTATTCTGGTGTATTACAGCAAGTACCGCGATATTTAATTCCATTGTCAAAGTTTTGAGCTTAGTGCTAATCTCATCTAGTTGCTTACGCTCATCCCCTGATTGATCAGACACGACAATACTAAGATGGTCCAAGATAATATACTTGCAACCAAGATTGTGCATATGGCGGACTTTATTGAGTATCTCCTGAATGGAGTTACTCCCGAAATGATCATAAATAACCAGCTTGTCAGTATTAACACTCCGATCAAAATACTCACGCATCTCCTCCTGTTTAATTGTGTCCCTTACATCTGGAAGATGGAGAGGTAGATTAGCCTCAAGTGACATCAAACCTAGTGCTGTGTCGCCGTTAGTCTCTTCCAGGTGAAGGAGTCCGATACCCGCATCGGGGCTAACCTTACGGATATTGAACTCTATTTCCTTGAGTACTGATGTCTTTCCAACACCTGTTTCCGCAGTGAAGACCACGAACTCCGAAAGCCTAATGCCGTATGTCTGAGTATTAAGCAAGTCCCAGGGATACGGTACTGTCTCATACGCCTTCCGTTCGCTGATCTCACCCCACATGTCGCGGCCAAGTTTGAGGCCGCTTGGAGTAAACGTCGGGCTGGACCACCATTCACGGTTGAACTGCTCCCGCTTACCAGCTTTAAGATAGTCGTTCGGGTCTTTGCCGTCTGCAAGAGTAAGAATCTTAACCTTGCCGATGGGGAACATACCAGCCACAGCAAGAGCCGCCTCTTGGCCGGGGTAACGGATTTGTCCCGTTCTCTCATTTACTTTCGGATCGTCCCTGTCGAAGCAGACAACGACGTTTGCAAAGCTGTTAAGGTATTCAAAGTTGTCTGCAACATCTCGACTAGCTCCGTCCGCTCCATATCGAACAGACACGACCGGCCACCTGCTTCCCATGAGCTCAAATGCCGCGCAAGCGTCATATTCGCCTTCAACAATTGTAATGAACTTCGCACTACCTCCAGGAAAAAGCTGGCTTCCGAAGAGTCCGGAGTGTTTGATGTCACCTTCAACATTAAATTCTTTATCAGGGTGTCTGACCTTGTTTGCAAGGTGTTTTCCATCATTGAAATATGGGAAGTATGTCGTGTCACCATTACGCCAAATGCCATACTTCTCAGCACTGGCGCGGGATATCTTTCGATCAGTTAAATCTTTGTAGTCTTTACCGAGTTCTGTGAGGATATTACTGTCCTCCTTCTTATTGTTATTCGGAAATGTCGTGTTACCGCAACTGAAGCAATGAGTGTGTCCATCATCATACAAAGAATTGGCATCACTACTATCACATTCGTTACAGGCAATGTGCCTTAGAAACTGACTTATTTTATAATGGCCTCATAGTAAACATAAAAAAGACCGTGCCAATATGCTCTGAGATTTTTGTTAGGATAAGCTACTCTAAGAGCTTTGTTCATTTCGGAACAGCGTTCATTATTTGTTAATCCAGACGGGACGTTGATAATTCTAATCTGACTACCTGGTAAAAGGTTACCTGCCTCAATAAGCCAATGACTCCAATCAGTTTTTACGGTAATTGTCATGCACTTTCCTTTTTAACGCTTCATGAATTTGAATTGGCGAGTAGTCTGTATGTTCAAGACTGACACACACATACCTTGGATCATCTATTTTCTGGTAGTGAAGGTGACCATGGATGTTGGTTCCGAACCTTCCCACACTATCAGGATGTATAGGTATGTGGGAAAGAATGACCTTATTACCTTCGCCGTCCTTTTGAACCACATACGAACGAATGTCATCAAAGAACGGAAGATAGTCTGGCAACTTGAAAATATCATGATTGCCTTTGACTAGAACAAGGCGACCAACAAAGCGAGATAGCAAATGCCTGCTATGCCGATTGATACACACGTCTCCAAGCATGTAGACCCGATCTTCGGGCTTGATAACTGCATTGTGACGTTGGATGATTGTTTCATCATGTTCCTCTATAGTTTTGAAAGGCCGAAGTGGCGTTCCGTCTTCTCGTTTGAAATTGAGAATATTAGCATGGCCAAGGTGATGGTCAGCAGCCACCCACGTCCTGCCGCTCATTATGGATTAGGTTCTCCTTCATAAATCTTCTCTCCGTAGAACCGGGTATTCCAGCCCTCATGCCAGTCCTCCCAGCGTTGATCCCGCAACCCACCGTCCATCTGTGGAAACGGATTGTGATGACGACTAATTGAGCGAGCACAGGCTCCGTAGCCCTCAAGAAACTCCGTAGAGCGTTCAGCTCTGCCGAACTTGTCCGTCGAATGTTCCGCTGTCTTGGGCACGATTGATCTCCCTTACAGTATAACCACGTTTGGCAAGAGCAATTCGAAGATTTTGAAGGTCGTCCCAAGTACGTTGAAGATATTCAATAGCTTCAATTTTGTTACCCTCCTCGGCAATATTGTTAATGAATGCGGCATTGTATTTAGCCACTTATCGCTCTCCTTATTAGGGGATCAAACTGCGCAAGACGGATAGCGGACAAACTAGGGGCTTTGTTATAACCATTCCAATGATCTTGGTGGCGAAAGACTTGCCCAGCAACAGCGCTCTTAGTTATACCGAGCTTATTTGCACACTTACTAAATGAAAGACCAAAATAACGTAGGTCACGCAAAATGAGAAGTTGCTCTTTAGACCAATCAGGCCGTTGCTTGTTCATCCCCAACCATCTTCAATAAGATCTTCATCTTGCTCTTCTTCATTAAAATATTCAACAGTTTCCTGTATAATCTCACTACAAGAAAGACAGTCCCAAAAACTATTAGTATCACGATCACAAATCGGGCAGCGCATTACTTCTCCCGTACTTTCTTATATTCGTCTTGTTCTGGGAAGTTCTCTTCCATGTAGTCTAAAACAAACTGTTGTTGAACGGATTCAAGTGCTTGGGCGAGATTATGAAGACGCTGACGAACAGCCATAGTGGTTGCATATGGATCGGGAAAGAAGTTAACAATGTTGTCACAGCGTTCAGTCAGCTTCTTCTGCTGGGCTTCGTCAAGAGCCGGACCAAATTTGATAGTCGGGTTAGGCTTTCTCTTGGCTGATCTTGACCTGATGAAGATAATATGTTGATTGTACTCACGCCTCTCAACAACCCAACCATATTTGTTAACAAGCTTACTTTCAAGATAAAGTGGAAGACTGTATTTAGTCTTTAACTTCATTGGTCCACTACCAACCGAGATTGAGGTTGCGGATACCACTTCCAATTCCGGCCACGGAAGCAGGGGCGGCAACCCACAATCCAGGTCCAGCTTGTTGTTCTGCGGGCTTATGATCATAGGCAATTGCCTTCGGTTTAATACCGGTTCGTAAACTTTCTGCAAGACCTCTGAGGGCGACGCCGTACTGCTGAACAGTTGTCCCTTCGATGCCCGGTGCAGTATTAGCTTCCAGGACATAAAAATCTCCCTTTTTGTCCTCGATGATATCCAGACCACCAAAATCCAAGCCCAGCGCCTTGATGGTCTGTATTGCCAAGGCGTCGCGTTTAGCACTAGGAATTATGTTCTTGCGCTGAAAGATAAAACCATTTTGCCAGGAACGAACTTTCCAGCTAACAACTTCACGCTTAGGGTCACGGACCTTTTGTTGGGTGTCAATAATATCATATGGCGTTGCATGAACGCGAAATTCCTTTTCCTTGAAAATGTATTGGGTGTAGAGGGGAGCTTCTATGAGCTCATTACCTGGCTCTACTATTACAATACCATCGCCTTCATGGCCTGTCAAGGTCTTCCGGGCCACAACCGTCTTGCCAGAAGCCAGCCACTCCTTGGCCACAGCCTTATTAGCTGTCCAAGGAACTGTGGGTATATTCTTTCCCGCCAGCATCTGAAATGTCATTAGCTTATTAACAGCCTTAGCAACCGCACCCGGTTGATTTAGTGGCCGAAATTTAGTAACTGCAATAGCAGCGCGACATTTACCCCAGTTAACAATCACATCGTCCGGCTTAACAACCTTATTAAGATGAAGACGACGAAAACCCTCCTCTTTAGCGAGCAAGGCGGCTCCGTCGGACGGTCGGCCACTGTAAATCCAAATGGTCATTCGGTCAAAGCCCCTTCATTCCACGCAGAACAGAACGCCAAATCTTGAGCGATCCTCATGCCGTCTCGCAACATCTCTTCAAATCCAGCAACCTTAAGATACTTGATAGCATATGGCCCAAGAGAATTCTTCAGGAATTCAGTCGAGTCCATCATGCTGAATTGCTGGATGATTGCAGTAGGATTTTGAAATGTCCTAGCCCTTTCCTTGATCTGCTGGAGGGTACCAATCCAATGCATAAGACGACCCTCATGCAATGTGCATTCCAAGGACCGATACTCAATACTGCCAAACTTCAACAGACTGGCGAAATTAATTGAACTATAGCGATTATTCTGTTGAATACCGAAGAAGTCTGAACCCTGGGAAATGGAGTTTACAAGTTCAACAATTTGTCCCATCGCATCCTTGGCGCGGAAACAGAAATTATTACCAACTCTGTGTTCTCCGTTCTGAGACACTAGAAGTTCGTCAAGTATCACAGACAACACCATCGAATTGTAGATGGTTCTGAATGATTCTTGAGAATAATTAACGTGAACATGGATTGAAGTCCGGTACGAGTCGAACACCTCAACCCCTGGACCGGTAAGGTAACCAAACAGAAGTTGGATAGCTTTCTCAGTATTTTTCAAATTATATGGTGAACGACTGACGTACTCAACAGCCTGAGATCCTGGTACGATTTTCCGAAGACTGCCATCATTATGTTGAGCCCACAAAATCTTAACCCGCTCTTCAGGGCTCATAATATTCTTGCCTTCGAGCTCAACTTCAATACCGAAAACGTCTGTCACACTAGCCGCATTCGCAATAGGAATATGACGAGTTAAGGTGTCGTCCAGTTTCATTCTCTTTGTAAGCATTATGCGAGAGCCTCCTGCAATGCTTCATTGAGGTGTTTGTACTCATTCAAAATCTTGTACTCACCAAGATTACCATTAAGACTTACGCCAACCTTGGTACCACGATATTCAAGAATAAAATCCTGGTGGATGTAATCATACGACAATGCGAAATCCTTATGAAAAGCAATAGTCTTAGCTTCTTTGTCTTTCAAGACCTTTTCGACAACAGGAATTTCAGGATAAACATTCTCTAGCATATTTACATACGGACGTGAAAAATTGAAATTCTCTTCTGGCATCATAACATTTTCTGAAGATGAAAAGCCGAGTTGGGAACGAATCAAACCCTGCCGATATTGCTTGATTGGTTTTCTATACCACCAAAGACAGTGATTATTAGTATTGGCATAACCAATATTGTACTTCTTATATGTGAACGCTTTGTCTTCGAGATTTATATTTTTATTGCGCATATTGAAAGCACAGACGACTAGACGAAACTTATCTGGAATCTGTTCACTGTTATTAGGATCTATCTGATGACTAACTTGCTTGACGAAAACAGCTTTATTCTCATAATAACAGATAGTTTGACTGAACTTGGAACTAACGTCTTCTAGGTTGTCGAACTGTATTTCCTTAGGCATTAAGCCGCCTTAAGTAGTGTTAGTGGATCCAAGTGCAAGTCACACTCGGGATAGTGTTCAGGCCAATCAACATCATTGGTGTTGATCACAGTCTGTGCGATGTCACCATAGTTGTCCTCGGCCCAGAGCCCGCTAAAGCCGTCGGCCATAGCGACCTGAGTAGTGTTATAGACCCAACGCATCAATGGGTCTGAATCCAACCATCTATTTGAGAGAACGCGATACTCCAACCCGTAGGATTTCGGACGAAACGCACCCGCTTTCCCGTATAGTGAACGACGAACCGGGTCTTTATCCCAAAAAAGTGAATACATCCCAAGATAGTAGTCCAACTGACGTGCAAAACGACAACAAAGCATGAACCAATCTTTATCCTCAATGTCTTTGTCCTCTGTCCAACCAATGTGAATGTGCCCGCTAGCGGTCCTGAAAGGCTCCCCAGCGGGATCGGGGGCCGGATTGGTAGTCATGGTCCAGCCACTATAGTCAGGGTTACAGCCGAGCTCCTGGGCATGACTAGGGACTTGAAACTTGAAGTAGTCTGGCTCAAACCGAGCAACAGGTTCAGCCACAACATTATAGCCGGGGACCATATTGATCATGGTGTTCATAACGGATTGAATATTGTGAACAAACTCATCACAGGTTTTAGCAGGATCAATGTTAAACTCAAGTGCGGTTCCGTCAATTTGGACCGCCCCAAATGGAACTTTGTGAGGTTCCCACTTAGTTCCGGGAATTCTTGGTCCATGTTCCAGGTCGTCAGCAGACACAAAAGCACCCGTATTAGGGTTACGCATAAAGAGTTCTGGGTCGCAACCGACCAATACTGTTGATTTCAACTCTTGTTTCCTTCACATCACATGTCGGAGGGTTTCATAGCAATCAACATCGCCATAACAAACTTCACACATGAATGGAGTATTCTTGGCCCCATTCCAGTTACCCATTATCTGAATAAAGTCACCCCATTCTTGACTGTTGTCATTACAGAACGCACAGCCTTCGGCAACCATGTGCTCAAACTGCTGCTTGTTGATGGTGTGGCCGTAGATGTCTTTGTATGGGGGGCGAAATCGCTTGGTATCGAATTTTTGATTAAACGATAGAACATTGCTATCACTCTTCTTATAACCAGCAAACGTCTTCACCGTCGTCGTAGTTGTAGCCCCACCTGTAAAAGGGACTGTGGCATAAACACATGACTTCCCTTCAACTTTAGACTGCTCGGGACTGTCAAATTTCTTGGTAACAACCGTGGGGACTTTCCACTTATAATGGGTGTCCTTGGTTATCGTGAAGAACTCGTCGCCTTCCGTTTTCTTGCGACGACGACCTAGAACGTACTTAAGCATCTCAGGTTCAGACGCCCAAATAAGCGTGCAACGATCTGCAGAATAGCAATAGTGAAGTGGTCGCTTGTCATTACGCAGGAAGTTTAGGGTTCCGTCTCGCTTGTCAAACCACGTAAGAGCCCAAGCGCCAGTCACACGCTTCATGGTTTCAACAACACCAACTTCATTTATTGTCGAAAAAATGGCCTGACTGTCTGTGTCATAGAGATTCGCATCATGAAGATTTTTAATAGTAAATTTGTCAAGCGTACCATTATGAGCACCCATAACATGTTCAAAAGCGAATGGATGAGCATTCTCTTCAGTGTGAGCCCCAAGAGTGGCATATCTGTTATGCCCTATGAGAACTTTAACAGGATTATTGATGTCCATAGCGTCTTCGAACGCCTTGGAGTGAAACAAGTTGAAAGGGTGTCCGGGCGCTCTTGCTAGAGTGAACTCGTTCGTGGCTCTGTGAACAAATCCAGCACCAGTTGAGTGTGCACCTCTAACACTGTCAACTAGTAGTAGTTCATTAAAAACGTCTTTCCAACTTCCATAAATGTCTCCCGCGACTCCGACTAGCCCGCAAATTGCAAACTCTCCTGCATGAATTCTGACATTAGTTCAAAACAATAATCAGCAAAACGAGAACCGGGAACATATTCTGGATGACCCTGAATGCAGAGGGTCCGGGTTTGCGGATACCAAACGATCTCAGTGTCCTTGTGGTCGTCTGGGTAGAAAAGACTATGCCCAGCTTCCCAATGATCAGGATTCGCAAGCTTTCTGGTTGATTCGTCAGCCGTTGCAATGACAACACCAGTCTTGTAATTGGGTCGCATCATCTGGTGGTGTGTGCTGGTGGCTCTGATCTTTTCACCAGTTCGGGTGTCAACGATCATATGGTCGCGAGTGTGACGATCAACATCTTGCCAGAGGGTGCCACCATTAAGGCAATTGAGAAGTTGAGCTCCACGACAGATACCAAGTTTGAAAGTATTCGGAAAACGATTAAAGATGGCAATCTCTTCTTCATCACGACGAGACGGTTCGAACGGAACACCACGATAAGCCGGTCGTTCGTGGTAGATTTTGGTACCAATATCGGCACCGCCGTTAAAGACAATCAAAGTAGCAGACTCGGGATCTTTGATAGGACGCATACCAATTCCACGGAAAAGATGGCTGGAACTGTCCAAACCACCATATTCGTTAAGGCTAGTAAACGGCATGTCTTTAAAGTTCATCAAAGGCGTCGTCGTCGTCAAGGTCGTCGAAATCAAAATCGTGTTCCTCTATGTGTGGTTGTGGTTGTGGTTGTGGTTGTGGTTGTGGTTGTGGTTGTGGTTGTGGTTGTGGTTGTGGTTGTGGTTGTGGTTGTGGTTGTGGTAGATCATCCCAAATATGCAAGGGAGGTTGAACAAATAGTGGAGGCATTGGAACAAACTTTTTAATCTTTGGTTCAGCTATTGGCTTGATAATGGGTAGACCAAACAACTCCGAGATCTTTTCGTCGTCCATAGTCTTCATACCCCGAATAGTATTATAATCGGTACTACCCCAAATTTTGTCACACGGACGACAATTTTTAGGATTTACCTTAAAAGATTCTGACATTGAAGTCATATCACCTTTTATGATCCGACCCCAATCGGACGACGGAGCGAACCAATAGTGACCATGTACCGGGAAAAATCTGTTGTCGCCATTAAATGGCTCACCACGAGTAGAATAAGACAGCAGAAAGGCTAGAACAGTGTCGAACCCAGCTTGTGTCAACAACTTCCATTGTTTAAGAAACTTTGAATGTTCTATTGGAACTCGGGTGGCAATACAGAAGTTGTAAAGAACATTGCTTGGCCATTTGTCTAGATCAGTAATATGAAGATAATAAGTCGCTCTCGATTTCTTAAGACTGACAAGATCACTAAAAGCTTTGAAGGGACCATTTATCAACATTCGAATATAGTCTATAGAAACCTCATTAGACTTTGGAACAGCAGTAACCATCTCTTCAAAACCAGGTTTGTGCATTTGCATACTAGCGTGACATATACGCATGTATTCCTTGATAAGAACACCTTGAGAATTCCAAATGAACCAAGAAGATGGACTAGCATGATTCAAGCTTTTATACGTGTCAAACAAAGAGGGTAGGTTCTCTTCTATAACACTCTTACTATCAACTAGGATTTCTTCGGGGATTTTCTTATTCACCAATTATTGGTCTTCCTTAACGGAGTTAAGAACTTCTACGTTGAGGGTAAAGAGATCTTTATATATTATTATATTATTTAGTCTCTTTAAAGAACTCTCTAAGAGTCTCTTTAAGAGATATTATATACCAAAATATTAAGCTGTCAAGATAATAAATCCAATTACAGCAGAAACAGCACCGGCATAACACCAATGCAACCCTGTAATTGTGGTACGTCTTCCGTCTTCAGGAAAGTCGTTCTTCATAGCAGATATGCCTGCTAGGAACATACAAACAGCACAAATAGCGAAGAAAAGACCCGCGATAGACATTATGCCGCCAGCTTCCAGGTTTTGCTTTTGTCGCGAAGGAACAAACCTTGGGGGCTACCGCGCGGTGTGGCTTCCCCGATCTTGACAAAACCACACTTCTTGATGGCGTCCATGATCTTCTTGCTAGTCATTTGACCAGAATTGAGGGTCAACCAAGTCATGGCAGGTTTCATTTGTTCGTGCTGAAAGATCTGAAAATCTGGCCGAGGAACAGTACAAATATGTTCAATCTGTTTAACCAACTCGTCGTCCGACAAGGTGTTAACAGACTTAAAACCACTGATAATTGACATCCCGCAGCACAACGGCCACATTTGGCGTCGCATTTCAGGTGGGAAATGACCCTCGAAAGTTGGGCCAAAAACTGTCGGAAGTTCTTTCTTTTCGTCAGCCATTGTTTTCTCCTAGTTGGATTAAGTGAGCCTTTTAATGACATGCTCAGGTCAAAAACAATTACGCGGCGATTTGTTCGGGGAAAACCCAGCCACGATGCTTGGCGACCTGCTCAATCTCGTAGCGCCGCAGAGTGTGGCCGCCGACCGTCACCTTGTCCATGGTGAAGTAAGCAGTCTTGCGACCAAGGGGTGTGGTCAGCATCATCGACTGACTGGCCTTGGGTATGTTCGCCCAATATTTGGACACATTGGACCAAAGTCCAAGGAACTGGGCGGGCGACAGATAGAACTCGGTGCCATCACCAAAGCCGTTCGGCAGTTTGCGCTTGATCTTCGTCTGACCAAGGCTCATGTTATTGCCAATCGACCAGCCGTCAGGGACTTCAGCGAACTGATAGCCGCCGATGGCATTTGCTGGGGCCTGGGGGGCCTCTACAGCCTCAAGAACCTCCTGTACTACCTGAGGTGCCACAACAACGTTTTGGGCTCCACCGAGCTTCTCAGCGACCAAGTTGAACCTGCCATCTTTGAGTTGCACCAGCTTGATCAGGTTTTCGACCGTGAAGAACTGCTCCGCATCGTCCACCACCAGCAAGGGCTTCTTGTTGTTGGAGATTGCCGTGATGGTTTCGGCCATCAAGTCCGCACCGAACTGTCGGAAGATGGTCCTGTCCAACACAATCCCTTGTTGAAGAATTGTGAGAGCTTGATTTTTATCAGCCATAGCTGAAATTCCTTGTTTTGTTTGTGCATGACTTAGGTCAAATGTAATCTTATTAACTAAAAATTCTAATAAAGATTTTTCGTTGTTCGAGTTCCTCAGCAGACCTAGCAGCAGACCAAGTAGCAGACCAAGTAGCAGACCTAGCAAACCCAGCAGACTCAGCAGCAGACCTAGCAGACCAAGCAGCAGACCTAGCAGACCAAGCAGCAGACCTAGCAGACTCAGCAGCAGACCTAGCAGACCAAGCAGCAGACCTAGCAGCATACCTAGCAGCAGACTCAGCAGCCTCAGCAGCCTCAGCAGCCTCAGCAGCAGACCTAGCAGACCAAGCAGCAGATTTAGATGGTGAGTCTAGCCAAGCCTGTACTGCTCGAAGAGCTTTTGAAACTCTTATATCAGTATTATTGTGAGAAACTCTTTGTGCACATTCCAAAGCAAACCGAACACAAAGATCTTTTCTACCAAGTTTGCCAGCCACCCAGAGAAGATCGTCAACGCTAACACCTTTGTCAAGTGCCTGTTCGGCCGTTAAATACTTTCGACGACCAAAATCAGGTATTTTATTACGAGAACATGGCTGTAGCTTTAGAACTTGGTCATATGTCAGTTTAATCACTTTAACCACCTTATAAGGTTGACATAAGTATAGTTAGAGTATAAAATAATGATATCAAAGTAAAAATGATCTATGACGTAGTATTAGGCCGCGGCAGCAACCTGTTCGTGGTTGAACTTGTCCGCCAGGGCCGTCTTGGCCGCCGCCAGATACTTCTCGATCTGCTCAGGAGTGGCCACATTGGTTTCCACGCAGTTACCGTTATGCATCGCCCACCAATGGTGGTTCTGGAGCCAATTGCGGGTCCCGAAGTGGTACATGTCCACGATGCGGAACCCAATGTCCTTGCCTTCGGGATTGAAGGTTTGGACACTAATGTAGAGGTTGTTGGGGTTTTGTGCCACTGGGGCTTGTTGCTCGCCGGTGGTCTTGGTGACTTGCTTGGTCATTTCATTTCCATATATGTGAGGACTGATTGACGATTGTGGTGTTATGAAAGCAAGTCAAAATAAAGGTTAAAATATGTTGCCCCCCCGACGGGGGTTCCATTTCTTCCCCGATTTTGAACTAAATTAAACGTTATTCAGATAAGCAAGAAGACTGTCTTCACTCTCCCAACGAGTGTAGGGATACGACTTCACGACGTTGTGAAGATACTTACCCATGGACTCCGCATGGACGAGACCCATGTAGATGTCTAATGGGGCCATGTAACTATAAAGACCACCATTTTTGAATCGAACACAGAGGGTCTGTGACGGTTCATGGAAGAATGTGGCACTGATATTGGAAGAGTCGCTATCAGCCCACCCAATTGCTGTCAGTTGTTTTTGTGATTTGTAAACCATAACCTCTCTAACCCCACACCATACCCATGATTGAGTATGAGAGAACACACAGAAAGTTTCGACATAGAGCTTCCCGCTGCATCCGCGCGGACTTGTTGGGAAGATACCCGCTGATCTGTGTGTTCACTGATACTCAACGTACTTCATTCAAAGTAAGGTTGTATGTCTTACCTTCAATATAATTGAGCACACAGAACACCTAGTAGTCCGATGTACCGACTTCACATCCCGACCTAGGGTCTGAGGGTCTTACCTCTAGCAGTCTGCGGTCTGGCCTGTCTGTGTGCTCAATTATACTGAACATAGGAGACCACCTGTAGGGATCGCCTTACGGGTCTTCGATCGTGTAGCACCCAGGGCTTACACGCCTGCTTTACCGACTATTGGTCGATGTGCAGATGGTCACCTATACTCAACCTAACGAATAAACAAAGACAAGGGAAAAGACCCCAAACCCACTGCCAGTTTGACGCCCCGGCGAGGCAGTTTAACGACAAGACAACGTAAGGGGGTAAGTTTACGTAGTCAATGCCCAGGTCGCTTGCAGGTGCCCCAAAAGGGTAGTTCAACGCTTACACCTGCGAAGTTACTAAACCCAATTGTCGAATATGTAGTCAATTAACCAGTTGATAATGATAGTTGTTATCAACCACGCTAGAAGGATGAGACCAACTGCAATATAGAACATAAAAGTCCCCTTCCTTTTGTAGTTGAGAGAAGAGACAATTGCTGTCAGCCTCACTGAACGACAAAATAAATGGTTAGTTTAACGACATAACCGGGTCATAAAATTACTTATTGCCGTGCCAGATATTGTATTTCCGCGTATTCCTCATCTTGAAAGAGGCGTGAGCGTTGCGAACTCGCGGGGTATAATCCGCCGACAATTTGGACTTCGGTTTGGGCTTGCTATTGCGCCCGTAGGTATGATTGTTACAAGCCACAATAAATCTCCTTCTATTTGTGGTTGAGAGAAACTGACAAGTCAGCCTCACTGAACGACAAATGAAAAAGACGGTCGCGAAGACAGCCAAGTGTGACCATCCCCGCGACCGTTAGATGTGCTAGATTATTGCTTGTCGCCAGCCGCCGCCGCCACCTCAAGCTCGGCCTTCTTCATGGCCTCGCGAGCGGTGTAGACGTCCTTAGTCTGGTCAGCGAAGGCCAGAATTTCGGTGACGGTCTTTTCGATGGCGTCGAAGCCAAGTTCCATCTTGTCCAGATGGATACCGTTGTAGAAGGGCTTGCCGGCGACCTTCGGTTGAGGAGGTTGACCGGGAACAATCAGCGTGTTGTCGATAGCCGCCCGATATTCCTTGATCGCCCGTTCAATCTTGGACGTGAGATTGTCCTTGAAGATCGGCCGGTACGGGACCATCTCCTTGCTCTCTTCCAGGGTCCAGAAAGGTATCTCATAAGCCTCCTTGACCCTGAAAGCCTGACGAATGTCGCCAGTCAAGCCGGACAGATTGATGTTGTCCTTGGTGAGGCGCATGGGGCTGAAGTGAGCCATCCACGCGATCAAACCACGACGACGGTAACCGGACTTCGCATCAACGATGTCGATCAGCAGACGACGAAACAGACTCGTGTCGCCATGCTTTTCGGCGTGCATCATGCACTGAACGGCGTTCTTGTGGATGCGGAGGTCAAGACTGGCCAGACTCGCACGAATGTGATTCTGGTCCTCCTTGATAAACTCCTTGGTCCATAGGTCGGCCATGAAGTCAGCTTCCACAACCACATTGGCGGGAAGTTCGATGTTATCTTTGGTCATTTTAGGTTCCATTGGTTCCAGTGTTATGCAGTCACGTTAGTGCTGCGAGAGACTGATGCCAATGGGTTTCACTCGCGCTCTCTTCGGATCAATTGGGCCACTTGATGGCCTTCCTGAACCTGGAAAGGTTGCAGCATTACTGTCCGACAGAAGCCGCTGTCAGTTGGGAGAGGAAGATTGGCCTTAAAGTAATCGGCCACACTCTCAGACACAAAGGGACCAAAGTAACGCGTCTTAGCATTTCTGTGATCCTTATAGCCAACGATGTAGGATGTGGGTTTCACCACACCGCCTCCCACTCCTCCAGTACCTCAACACCGTTGTTAAGGTCCCAGATAGCGAGATAGATTTCATGGTTCTCTGTCAGCAATTGTTCCGCCAAGATAACGGCGGGACGCAGACTGGAGAACCACGCGAACACGTCAAACGACGCCACACTAAAGTCATGTGACGCGCTAGTCGTTACCCCATAGCGGGGCTCATTCTTTTGGATTTTCATTGATAGGCCGTCCGCTTTCTGTCACCAAGAAGTGACTAAAGGGCATCAGCCTATCGCAACACTAACGGTTGCGTTGCAATCAACCACGTTGCGCTTGTTGCATTGTGAATGATTGCTAATGCGGGCTTCGCTTCCAGCCAACGCTCATTGTTCCACATTGACAACCTATAGCCAATTGATTGCTAATCAACCGAGATTGTTGTCGCATGGTGATGCGTTGGGATGGCAACCTAACGTCTTCGGATTACACACGGTCAAGAACGTGCCACGCTCACAGTTAGATTGTTGCCCTTACGGGATACTGCATTTGCAGCGTTACCGTTCCAAGCCACTACGGTTGTCAGCCTTTTGACGGTTAGACACGAAACTCGTATGTACCCCTAGCAAAGATTGTAAGGGGGAGTTATGGCCTAACCACAGGCTAACAAACCAAGCTTAAAGGCTTGGCGACATTGCACGCGGATCACGCGGCCTGTCTGGTATTACCTGACGCACATTAGGGCGTCGGCTGGAGACGGCCAGGACAAAGCCCGGCCGCTCCGAGATGATTTTAACCCTAGCTCTTGTTTGACCGGGCGAGATTTAGCTTTGCAGCCTTGTCTCGCAAGGTGTCTGGAAACGCTACGGATACTCTCCGCGCGTCAGATGGTGATGGACCGTTCTCGAAATCTTCGAGCTTACGGACCACTAAGCCGTCGGCGGTCATGGACTTGCCTTTCGGCCTGACCAGATGACCTTTGACAGACTTGCCACGTTGTCCCGAACTCCCCAAAGATGACATATGGGGTGCGTAGCGGCTTGTCTTACCCGTACCGGGTTTCGACAAGTCAACAGGAGGCATGGTTTTTGACCATACTGACCTGACGCGGCCCTCAGACGCAATCGTGCTTGGGTTTCGTGACGTGGCCAGAAGGGCAATCGCGAGCTTGCGCTTACGACTACGCTTCTGCCGCGCGTTGAGCGACATAGCGAATCTCCCATGATCCAGGGTTAAGGTACTGCACGCTTCCGCGGCCTCACCTGGGGGGCTGCCCCTTCAACACACTAGGTATAGCACTACGTTTTGCAAAGTTCAAATCACATGTTCGTGATGTCATTCATCGACTATCAATCAATCCTTATCGTTATTCGATATGGTGTGTAACAGTGTGTAACAAGTGTATTGCATTATGATGATACGTTATTGCAAAGGGTAGAGTATTGCGTGTAATGCCTGGCGAGGGGGCATGGTTGACCCCGGTAGGGGGTGGGGTAGGGTGAAATCTTGCTGGTCGAGACGCGTAATTGGGGTAACCTCATTTGTTTTATAAAAAATCAAGGTTTTAGGTATGTACATATATAAAATTATTTCTGGGTTATTGTACGATTTTACTTGACATGGGTCGGGGGAAATAGTATAATAGTCTTATAGAAAGCCCCAAATAAGGTTTCTACTTATCTGAGAACTAATCAATTATCATAATCACAAAATACAAACATTGATTAATATTATATCAATTGATGATTAAATAACATGATTTACGTACATCAATCAAGAAAAGAACTCGATTAGAGTCTCAAATAAGTACATAGAACTCTTGATTTTTTTATGTCTTTATATAACACAGCCGTTAGGCTGGGTGGCCGGGGTGTTGACATTCCATTAACAATATGTTATAATATGGTATTGAATTGAATATACACAGGCATCACACTTCTACAAACTATGTCAAGGGGTTAAATAATTGTCTAGTCTATTTGGGTTTCTAGGAAGTATGCTTGGTGGTGGTGGATCTGGTGGGAGCCAGGCTGGAAGTGGTGTTCCCGCGTACTATAAAAATCTCACCCAGAATGTGCAGGCGGAAGATAGTTTTGACCAATATCTGATGGGCCTTGGTCCTGAACATGACACCAATCCACGATTCACAAAAGCAGTTGCTGGTGGCCCACAAGCCTGGTCTGACTACTGGGCAGGTGCTCCTCCTACTGGTGTACAACTCCCATATAATGGCCAGATGACCACACGAGTCACAGGCCAAGGAGGGGTTACTGGGGCTAATTCGGGTATGGCAGGCGGGGGACAAGCAAAAATAGATCCACTTCTTCAGCAACTATTTTCTCAACAACAACAACAATAATGCCCTATCTCTCTATTAAAGACGGCCGCACCGAGTCAGCTCGTAAAGATAGTTTTGGCCGCAAGCTGACCCCAAAGATGTTAAGTTTCATTAATGCTTATTTTGGGGCAGCTAATTTCAACGGACAACGGGCGATTGAACTGTCTGACTACAACTGTAAAACCAAATACAGTGTCCATCAAACCTATGCCGAACTAATGAATCATCCTTTAGTTGTCGAAGAAATTGCTAAGCGTCAAGCTAAACGAGAACAGAAATCGGAAGTAAAAGCTGAACATCTTATCGCTAAACTTCTCCAAATTATCGAAGACACCCAGGTTGACAATCCCCAGGCGGCCCTACGAGCTATCGAGCTGGCGGGCAAATCCATCGCCCTTTGGAAAGATCGCCAAGAGGTCACAGGAGCAGACGGTGGTGCAATCAGACATGAACAACAAGTAAAGGAAGACGTTGCAGACTTCACCGGCAGAATTGCTAGCCTCGTTAAGCGAGGAGGAGCGACAAACGTTGTTGAGTTCCCTGAGCGAGCAAGCCCAGGCGGAACTTAAGTGGCACTGGGACTTCTGGGCCAGACCCAATCAAAAGGCCCCCGACGGGCTGTGGAATACCTGGCTGGTCTTGGCTGGTCGTGGTTTTGGAAAGACTCGTATGGGGTCGGAGTGGATCAGAAATAATGTATGTGGAACATCACCCCTTGCGGCTCCCCCCAGCGGATTCAGCCGGATTGCCCTCGTGGCTGAAACTGCCGCTGATGCGAGGGACGTTATGGTACTCGGCGACTCAGGCATCCTCGCTTGCCACCCGAAAGATTTCCGGCCAGAATGGTCACCAACCAACAGACGCCTAACGTGGCCAAACGGAGTACAGGCTTGGGTCTACAATGCCACGGAACCGGATCAGCTTCGTGGCCCCCAGCATCATGCGGCGTGGGTGGACGAACTAGCGAAGTTCAGATATATGCAGGAGATCTGGGACCAATTGCAGTTTGGTCTTCGTCTAGGGGAACACCCCAGGGCCCTGGTTACGACAACCCCCAGGCCCCTACCACTTATCAAGCGTCTTATGGCAGATGCGGACACTGTAGTGACCCGTGGTGCCACACTAGACAACCAAGCGAACCTGGCTGTAAATACTGTCAAGCAACTCTACGAAAGGTACGGGGGGACTCGTCTAGGTAGGCAAGAACTTTCGGGGGAAGTCCTAACTGACATTCCGGGAGCCCTCTGGAACCGTGACATGATTGACGCGTGTAGGGAAAAAGAAGTCCCAGAAGACCTTGAACGAGTTTATGTAGCCGTTGACCCCGCCGTCACAAACACCGAAGATTCCGATGAGCATGGGATCGTGGTTGTGGGTCTCGCCCGAGACACCGAGGGCTATGCGCAAGGCTACGTACTGGCGGATGGGTCTTGCCGGGGAAACCCAGAGGAATGGGCTAAAAAGGCAATAAGTCTCTATCGTTTCTGGTCCGCAGACAAAATCATCGCGGAAAAGAATCAGGGTGGTCTAATGGTTGAGTCCACACTTAAGGCGGTCGATCGTTCGGTCCCAGTTGAATTGGTTACTGCAACTCGTGGTAAGGTGGTTCGGGCTGAACCAATCAGTGCTCTTTACGAACAAGGTCGTATCCATCATGTGGGAAGTTTTCCCGCGCTAGAGGATCAGATGTGTCTCTTTTCGGTGGATTTTGTACGTTCAGCAGCTAACGGAAGTCCTGACAGGGTTGACGCCTTGGTTTGGGGTCTTACAAAGATATTTGACAAGATTACTGGTCGTCGTCTTACCACTAAGGGTATGGGGCCAGACCAAGAATCGGAGTCACACAACATTGATTGGCGTGACAGAGAAGTCCCAAATGGCTGGATGGCCAATTGAAAGTTCTTATAGCTTGCGAATTCTCCGGGATTGTCCGTGATGCATTTAGGACTAGAGGCCATGATGCTTGGTCTTGTGATATACTACCTTCTCGATCTGATACATATCATATTCAAACCGACGTATTGAGTATATTAGATCAAGGTTGGGATCTGATGATCGCACACCCACCTTGTACTCACCTATCCTCTAGTGGAGCTAGGTGGTGGAAAGATAAGATTGATGAGAGTGAGAAAGCCCTTGTATTTGTTCAGACCTTAATGGACTCACCAATTAATAAAATCGCTATCGAGAACCCAATCGGGATGATTAGTACAAGAATTAAACGACCAACTCAGATAATTCAACCCTATCAATTCGGTCATCCTGTGTCTAAATCTACGTGCCTTTGGTTGAAGAATTTAGCAGAACTAGTTAGTACTGAAATTGTTGAGCCTAAGTGGCAGTACCTTAAATCTGGTAAACGGATTGACGCGTGGTATAGTAATAATAAAACAGAGCGATCTGTCACATTTAAAGGAATAGCCGAAGCGATGGCAGATCAATGGGGAACTAATGTCTGAAGAAGCTGCAGACACAGATGGTCTAAACCACAAGAAGGTTGGGAAAGCTGCACAGAACTTGCGGCGTCCTGATCTTATTGATGTTGAACCAGTCAAAAAGAATTATGTCCCAGAAGGATTTGAAACTGCTGAAGAATTCATTCAAGACATGCGTGCTCAGTATCAGCACGACGTTGACTTTGATCGTATCAATCGCTACGAAGCAATGGACGACCTTCGATTTGCCGCCGGTGAACAATGGGATCCCGTTGTACTCCTACAGCGCAAAAACCTTCCCTGTCTTGTAATTAATACAATTCCGCAGTTCACCGCACAGTTGGTCGGTGACTGGCGAGAAAGCCAAAAAGCTATCAAAGTTGTACCATCTAATGATGAGGACAGCGACGTAGCCAGTGTTCGGGAAGATCTTGTTCGTAATATCGAAATGACATCCCGAGCTGATCGTTCGTATGATCAAGCTTTTGAGAGCATGATTCAGTGCGGGGACGGTGCTTTCAAAGTCGCAGTGGAATACGCTAGAGATACTGTTTTTGATCAAGACATTTGCATTCAGCCCGTCGAAGATGTGATGGCAACTGTCTGGGATCGTTTCTCCGTAGATCCAACTGGACGCGATGCACGACGTGTATTCGTTGACGACCGCATACCTAAAGACGAATTTACCCGTAAGTGGCCCCAAGCAGCCGGGGGAAGTAATCTTCTTGAGGTTGATAAGATTGATCGCGTTACCATGGCTGGTTGGTACGATCAAGAGTCTTATCGCGTCACAGAATATTGGCGTATGATTGAACGCCAGAAGACTCTCGCCTTGTTTGAGTCTGGTAAGATGTATGAAATTGATGACAGTGTGGACATCAATGAGCTGATCCAAAAGAATGGTGAAGTTCAGAAGACACGAGTTGTTTGGTGTCGGTACGCACAGATGCACTATTGTACTGGTTGGTGCATTTTGGCCGGACCTTACGAGTATCGCCTTAACCGCCTTCCCATCATTCGTATGTCTGGGCGAATTGTTAATATTGCGGGCCGTAGGGTTCGGTATGGTCTAGTCAGGTTTATGAAAGACCCCGCACGTCTGAAGAATTTCTGGCGGTCTATTGCTGCGGAGCAACTTGGGTACGCCCCCAAAGCTCAGTGGTTAGCCACACAGTCGGCAATTGAAGGACGACAGGAGTCTTTCCGCCGGGCACACCTGACCCGTGACCCTCTACTTATCGTCAATGACGAGGCAATAATCGGGCAGAATATTCAGCGGATTGAACCCCCAGCTCCGCAGGCTGCCATTTTCCAAGAAGTGCAAATGAATACCCAAGACATGAAAGATGTCAGCGGTATTCAAGATGCCAGTCTTGGTATCAGGTCTAATGAGACTAGTGGCAAGGCGATTTTGAATCGTCAACACGAGGGAGACATCGCCAGTCAGACCTATTATGACAATGCGGACGCGAGTCTTCTGGAGGCGGGAGACGTTATCAACCAACTTATTCCGCAGATCTATGATGGCACCCGTGTCATTCGTTTGATTGGAAAAGACGAGTCAATTAAGTTTCAACGTATTAATGATCCTATGGACCCACACGCTATTGATCTAGGCGCGGGAATGTTTGATGTTGCCCTGTCTACTGGTACGTCTTACACTACCCGTAGGGTTGAAGCTGCCGCCGCTATGATGGACGCTATTCAGGTGTGGCCACAACTCATGCAGATTGCTGGTGACCTTGTGGTTAAAGCTCAGGACTGGCCCGGTGCTGAAGAACTCAGTGAACGTCTACAGAAGACCGTACCGCCGCAGTTTCTGTCTCCTGAACAGCAGAAAGAGAATGGTGGTCCTCCTCCGATTCCGCCCGAAGCTGTTCAGCAAATGCAACAAATGCTGCAACAACTCCAACAAGAGAACACACAACTTAAGCTCGACAAGACAATTGAATTTAAGAAACTTGAGGTTGAGTCTTACAATGCGGAAACTAAACGTATTGCAGCACTCAATCAGGACAAAGGTACTGAAACTCCTAGTGATCAGGGGGCACTTGATAAGCTTCTTGAAGGTGCTAAGACCATTGATGAGCATGACATTCAACGTGCTCAGCTCGAACATAGTATCGTCATGGATCACGCTAAAATGGGTCTGGAACATCAAAAATTGGCCGTCCAGGCACAGCAAGTCCAGAACCAACATGAGATGGCACAGAAACAACTATCCGCACGACCCACACCAACTGCTCGGTCTGGTGGGTCGAGTAAAGCGAAATAAGACAGAGCGAACGGTTAAAGGACCGCAAATACCTAAATGAGTGAGACCCAAGTAACTACTGAATTCCAGGAAGATCTTGACGCCTTCGAGAACGACTTCTTTGGTCGGACGCCAGTTGTCGAAGATAAAACCCCGGTAAACGAGACCAAACCGGAAGTGGAACAGGAAGAACCTGAGAGTGTAGTTGATGAGACTCAGACCAACGAAGAGGACGAAGAAGAACTAACCCAAGAGGTTAAGGAACCTCCGAAGAAGAAGACCGTCCAAGATCGTATCGATGAGGTTGTACGCCAACGTGAAGAACTTCGAAGAGAGTCGGCCGCTGAGGTTGCCAAACTTCGACAAGAGTTGGAAGATTATAAGAAGAGTCTGCAGGTTAAGGAGCCGGTTGCGGAAGCGGCGGGAGAACCCAAACCTGACGCCCTAGATAAAGACGGTAATCCTGTTTATGGTCTAGGGGAGTTTGACCCACAGTACATTCGGGATTTGACTCGGTTCACTCTTAATCAAGAGAGAGCTAGGTCTGATGCTGAAGTGGCTCAAATTAATCGTCAAGCTGCAATACAACAAGAACAGCAAGCTCTTCAGACGAGTTGGAATACGAAGATTGTGGAGGCTACTAAGGAGTACCCAGACCTTACAGAAAAAGGTCAAGCACTACTTGCTAACTTTAATAATCTCCCCACCGACTACGCTGGCTATCTTTCCACTCTTCTGATGTCTATGGACAAAGGTCCTGACGTTCTGTACTATCTTAGTAATCACCCTGAAGAAGCTAATTCAATCGTAAATAGTGGCGCACAAAAAGCGACCCTCGCCCTAGGTCGGATTGAAAGTCGTTTTCTGAAGAGTGAACAGGACGCCCCTAAGCCCAAACTAACTAAAGCTCCTGCTCCGCCTCCGCGTGGTGCACAAGCTAGGGGCACTAATGGTGCGTACATTGCAGTGGCTCCTGACACCGACGATCTAGACGCCTTCGAACAAGAGTTCTTCAAACCTCGAAAATATAAATAAACTAATACACTCATAAAAGGAATTAATTGATCATGACTACTGGTGGCGCTAACGTCTCCGTTGATCAGGCTAAACTTGTCCTTAACTCGTTTGCCGCGATCTTCCAAAATAACCTGACTTCTGCTGAACTTGTTACCTGGCGGAAGTTTGATAACGAAATGAACGATCGAAATGCTTTGACCGTTGTCGAGCAAGTTGTGCCTCGCTATCTGGTGACTCACACCACCAATGGCGTCAACAATCTGACTACGAATGACGTTCAAAACACTGTGTTCGGTTCGCAACAGTACAAGATCCAAGATGTCTTTGGTTCGTCCATGGGTTGGCAAGACTTCGTGAAGATTCGCGATTTGGGTGCTGCTCGTGAGTCCGAAGCACTTAAAGGTGCTGCCCTGAACCTCGCGGAACAGATCGACGCCTATATTCTCGGCTTTGCTACTGAAGCGTCTAATAACTGGCTTGGTACTCCTGGTGATCCGGTGTCTCAGTACAACGACATTGCCAGCGGCTATACTCGTCTGAAAGAAGAAGGCGTTGAGGACACGGACTTCCGAGCCGTACTTAACTACTATGACCGACAGGCACTCGGTGCGAATGTTATTAACCAGCAAAGCATTGGGGCTAGTTTTGGTCCTCAAGGTAATGCGAGTTTGCCGTCTGAAGCGTCTGGTATTTATCGTAAGGGTTTCAGTGGTAGCATTGATGGTATTCCCACCATGTTTACCCAACAACTTCCTACGATGACCTTGGGTTCCCGTAATGCGTCTGACACGGCGATGAATGGTGCTAATCAGTACTCTGACTACGCCAGTGTTGCTATTGCTAGCGGTCCTGGTCTCTTTCTGACTCAAACGATCAACATGACTGTTGGTACCGGTACTGAGACTGTCAGCGATGGCGAAGTGTTTACGATTGCCAACGTGTTTGCTTGGGATAACCGCCTGCAGGCTAAACTCCCCCACCTCCAGCAGTTCCGGGTTATCGGTAACTATACGGCGGTTAGCGGTGTTGTGGCTGCAATGACTGTGTTCCCGGCTCTGGTTGTGCAGGGTGCGAGCCCCAGCGGTTCGGACTTCAATACCATCTCGAACAACACCGCTAATGCGACTGTTGACTCGATCCCTGGTTCCACCGCTGCGGTTACCTTCCTTGGTACGGCCAGTTCGGCTGTTCGTCCGCGTGTCATCCTGTCCAAGGATGCCATTGTGGTTAATACGGCTGATCTGATCATGCCTGCGACTGGTATTGGTTCTCGTAAGAGCCTTACCAAGGTTCCGATCAGCGTTCGTATGTGGCAGAACTCCGTGTTTAATACTGGCGAACACCAAGTCCGCTTCGACGTGGCCCTCTCGGCTAACGTGGTTGATAGGCGTCGGATCGTCCGTATTAACGGCACCTCTGGCACTGATGCGTAATTGGAAAGGGGGATGACTTCGGTTGTCCCCCGACCACTTTAGGAGAAATCAATGACTGTCCCTACCGTCCTTAATACCTATATTCGCCCGGAGAACGGCTGGGTCCAACTTACGTCAGCCGCTATTGCCCAATTCCTTCGGGTTAATCATACCCCTCATCATATACCGCTATTCCTTGGTTTTGGAACGAGTGCTCCTAGTCTCGTTGGTTCTGCAGCCACAGGTACCGTTACCTTTAGTACTGGTGTGCCGACTGCAACTCAAACTGTTACTGTTGGGTCCGAGACCTATACTTTTGTTGTTACTCGTACCGCTAAATATCAAGTCGCTATCGGTGCAACCAATCTTCTAACTGCAACTAATTTTGCAGCCGCAATTACGTCTGATAGTGCTCTTGTTACTTCGTCTGATACCGGAGGTGTTGTTACACTAACTAGTATTCT
>Ga0302315_10001203_pt1 | contig 27034 bp, 18 predicted proteins | sample III_Palsa_N3_1_FD_200532 | JGI IMG/M metagenome (GOLD analysis project Ga0302315, IMG submission 200532) | Peat permafrost microbial communities from Stordalen Mire near Abisko, Sweden - III_Palsa_N3_1 | ecosystem: Environmental > Terrestrial > Soil > Palsa > Peat permafrost | place: Sweden...
ACCACATATCCCGACGGCGAAATCCGGCAGTCGGCCTATGATGCCGATGGAAATGTAATTTCCACCTCGGACCACACGGGCACCGGGAACACGACCTACGCCTACGACGCAGACAACCGTCTAGTCACCACGACATTCTCCAACAGCAGCACAGGGCCGTACACAAACACATGGAGAAATGATGGAGTTCGAACCAAGCTGACCGATCCTACCGGAAGTACCACGTGGACGGTCAACGGAGCAAAGCAGATAACCCAGGTGACCGAACCGTACGCTGGAGCGACCCTCAACTACACCTACGATACAAGCGGCCGCAAGAAGACCTTGCAGGTTTCCATTCCGTCCGCCACTCCTGCGAGCGCTCAAACCTGGACCTATGATTACGATTCTGCATTACGTCCGGAAGATATCGAGCAGTCAGTAGGGGATTCAAAACCCGTCACCTTCGCCTATAACCCCAACAGCTCAATCTTTACCGAAACCCAAGGCACCGCCGGATCGCTAACGACCACGTACGCCTACGATACCTGCGGACGAACGACCGGGATAGTAAACGATCTCTCCGGTGTCCAGCAGCAGCAGACGGCCTACAGCTACGATAAAGCCGGCAACGTCACCATCTACCAGGATACCATCGGCGCCGGATCGCCAATGACCACGACGTACGCCTACGATTTCGCCAATCGCTTGACCCTCGAAACACGCATTGGCGGACCATCCAGCGCAGCCTACTCCAACTCGTACGAGTACGACAAAGACGGCAACCGCAAGTCCGTCACCCGCAATAGCAACCCTGCGAGCGCGTATTCCGTAGACAGCAACGACAAGTTCCTATCCGGCGACGGGTATTCCGTCAGCGAAAGCGCATACGACAGCCACGGAGATCCAACCAGCCTGCAATCCTGTACATCAGGCGGCGGCTACCAGTTCCAGTACGACCTAGAAGACCGCCCAATTCTGTTAACGATGCCCGGCGGCTACGCAGTAAGCTACACCATAGACGGCGACGGCCACCGCATCGGAAAAACCGTCAGCGGCCAAACCACCAAATACGTCTATGACGGCGACACGGTCGTCGCTGAGATAGCCCCAACTGGAACAGTTACCTACGAGGTGCCAGGCGTCGGCTATGTTACCGGTGCCGTACAAAGCTACTATCAGGACAACGCACAAGGGAGCACCCTTTCGGTCCAATCTGAAACAGGAACCATGCAGAGCCAAAATGAGTACGATGGATATGGTATAAATTATCCATTAGTAACCGGCCCGCATTCAGACTTAGGGTACGTCGGAAGCAAAGGCTATGTAACGGACAATGAGTCTGGTCTGCTTGAACTTGGGCATAGATACTATTTGCCGATATTGGGACGGTTCCTGACACAAGATCCAATCGGTCAAAAAGATGATCTGAATCTTTACGCTTACTGTAAGGATAATCCTATATCGAATATAGATCCTGATGGAGATAGTGGCTACAATCCGCAATTAGTCAACAAATTAATAAGATCGATTTTAAACCTCAGAATAAAAATACAACAGAGAACTGGCGAGCTGCGAGAAGACAAGCTAGACTTGCCGGAAAGGGCTCCCGGAGACGAATTAAATCCATCCCTGTCTAGATGGGGACATCGCCTACTGATAAATAATGATATTAATAGTTTAGACAAGCTAAAGGCAGAACTTGATAAAGAGGTAACGAAAGGCGATCCCCCTCCTCCTAGCAAGTTCCAGAGTTGGATATCTGGCGTTTCGGATTCTGATTATGTATGGGGGACAGTTTTGCTTATAGGGGCTGTGGCAACGGGTGGCAGCCTTCTTCTTCCTGAGGCCGCTACCACTGGAGGTACCGTAGGTACGGCAGTAGCAGTTCGAACTTTGGCGGCTTGTCATTAAATACGAAAGATAGTGTGAGCAAAATGGTTTCTGATTTCAGGAAATTTGCTACCTTCGGAATAGATACTGGCGATTGGGCGTTGTTTGACGATTGGAACTTACATGAATCTACCTTTTGTGACAAGCACCCCTACGGCGACGAGGTACCTTTAGAACCATCAGTTATTCGGGACGTGCTCGATCTAATGAACTACGAACCTTTTTTAGCGTCGGATCGAGCATATATTGTTCTAAAGCTAATTGAAACCGAATGGGGGCGCATTGAAAGTGACCAGCGGGAATTCCTGCTGCCTGTTCTCGCCGAAAAGTATGAAAAATTTAGAAGTTCAATGTCACACTTCTTAATTGCTGAATTGCTTGGCGAGTATTATGCAAGCGAGACTTCCTTCACATTATTGTTGTCGATCAAAAGCCGGGTCACAGGGCCGCCACGGGTACTTCTTCCGATGGCATTCAGTCTTATAGTTAGGTACTCTTTAGAGAATAGTCTCAAGAAGAAGGCTAAGGAAACGTTATACGATTTGGCTAGCATAAATGAGCCGAATGATGTACGAGAAGAGGCCGGTATGTATATTAGGAAACTTGACCAACTAGAAACCTCATCTTAGTTTTTATCTGACACTTAGTGTTCATTTTGGACGAAATCTTTTCCACCGTGGCATGGGCGTCTCTGCCCGTGAACCTTTAAAAACTTGGCCTCGAATTTGATGAATTCTGTGGTCAAATAATTCCGCTGCAGCCCCAGAGCCCTCGTCCAGTCCGCCCCTCATTAATCATGAAATCAACTAATCATCCACCTCAAAGTTCAGACAATGAGCCCCAACACAGAACAACTCGTACCACAAAAACACCCATTGACAGGACCCTCTCAAACAGTGTAAAATAAAACACATGTTCTATGCCTTTGGCTTCACTAAACCAACCCAAACCACCAAGAACCCAAATGTCCGGTCAAAACCCCCATCCAGATGGAATGTCCGGAAATTTGCCTCCCAAACCGGACATTTGCGGGCGTTTTAGACAGCTCTGTCACTGACGCAGCACGTATTTGGCAGGCCCGCAGACCTTCGGGCCTCAATCAGATTCCCCCAGAATTGGGGGCCAGGGGGCGATCCAAAACTCCTCCTCCACCCGTCTCGGGAGGAGTACCTGGGCTGTGAGGAACGAGCAGGTCGGGGGAGGTGGGTTGGACCGTTTCGGCAGGTGGTCAAAATTCAATTTATACAAAAATCTGCACCCATATTGCCGGTAAAACCTCTCTAATCCAACCAATCGTCATGTTTTCGTACACAAAGTTGAGATAATAGCAAGAATACTCTCTTAGAGCTACTTGCCATTTTCTTAGCACTATGATAGAATAGGCACCGTTACAGTCCCAATTCGGACTCGCACTTGTTCTTGCCTGGATTGTATGATAAAGTCCTTAGTAATTGATCGGGCAGGATGCCTGATTTTTAAAGAATGTCGATGATTGTAGAGGACACATGTCCCGCTGCACCGACGTTGCCGTACAGCGACAGAAAGGTTCGTCAGACCTCATGATATTTGATGCCCTCGCAGCGCGCAGAGGCGTGCGCACCGTAAGAGCCAGCGTAAAGTTAACCCTTTCCTGTATTGCCATGGCCACCCTGTCCACCGGCATCGCGCATAGTGCAACTTCTACAGTACAGACTAAAATAAATAAAGCGGACATCGTCCGCCAGTTGGGGCAATTGCAGATCCCCTTCGAACCCAATGTGGGACAGGCCGATCCGCGCGTCGACTACGTCAGTCACGGCGGATCCTACAGCCTTATGCTCACGCCAGGGTCTGCCATACTAGAGCTTTCCAAGCAGACTTCGGCCCCCGCTCTCCATAAGCTGCCCCGCTTCGAGTCTTCCTATGTTAGCATGAATCTGCTGGGCGCCTCCAGGAGCCACGGCGTGGCGCAGGACAAGCTCACCGGCAAAGCTAACTATATCACCGGCAGCGACCGCAAGCTATGGCACACGAATATCCCAACCTACGGCAGGGTAAACTACCCCGGTGTCTACCCCGGAATAGACCTGACATACTATGGGACCAATAGCCATCTGGAATACGACTTCACTGTCGCTCCGGGAGCCGATCCAGGCAAAGTCACCCTCCGCTTTGACGGCGCCAAGCACCAGGTGGTGGACCCGAGCGGCAGGCTTGTTCTGAACCTCGCAACCGCGCCTGTAGCTTGGGAAAAGCCCGTTGCCTATCAGATGAGCAACGGTGTGCGCCAGTTTGTAGACGCACGATACGTCCTTTCCGCTGGAACCGTAAAGATAGCTGTTGGAAAGTACGACCGCTCCAGATCGCTCGTCATTGACCCGATACTGAACTATGGGACATACTTCCCGGCCGCAAGCATTAATGGCATTGCTGTAAGCGCCTCAGGCATCTATGTGGCCGGCTATGCGACAACTTTCGCGTATCCGCAAACCGTGGGCAATGGCAGTCCTCCATCGGTGGCCGTTTCCGAATTTAGTAGTACTCTGGTGCCCAAACTGGTTTTCTCAACCATGCTTGGCTTTACAGGTTCGGTGACCGCTCTTACTGTAGATCAGGCCAATGATATCTACATTGGTGGACAGGCGACCGGGACAGGTCTGGCGACTACCCCCAACGCTCCTCAGGGCACTCCAAGCACAGATAACACCGGTTTCCTTGCCGAACTAAATCCGTCTGGAAGCATTGTCACTTTCGGTACATATATTGGTGGCAGCGGTGCAGACATTGTCACCGCTATCTCAGCCTTCGAGAAAACTGGCACTTCTGGGGTTACAACCATCCTCTCCGCAGTAGGGAGCACGGATTCTTCGAACTTTCCGGTATCCCCGGGGGCGCAGCAATCGAATGCAACCAATGGGTTTATTGCGACATTTACCACTACCAACTCCACTTCTGCAGAAGACTATGCATCGTATATTGGTGGCACAAATGGTGTCGATACGCCGACTGGAGTTGCGAGCGACCCCACCTCTCAAAATGTCTTCGTAACCGGCGTTGCTAATTCAACTAACATTAATCCAATTGGAAATGACAGTATTGGCATTCCGGGACCCGGCGCTAACGGCTTCCTCTACGAGATCAATGCTCTTGGTGGTGCTTCACTTTACAGTTCGTATATTAATGGTGTACAGCCTAGCGGAATATCCTTTGTTCCCAGCAGCGGCGACGTCTATCTAGGCGGTACCGTAGTTAATTTCACAACTTATGATCCCGGCACAGTAATAACCGGCGGTATAGCGGTCCCTCCCGGAACAACCCCGAAGGGCAGTCTCTTCGTCAATGCTTATAACACAACGGCAGCTGTGGTCTCTGCCCTCTCATTCTCTACCGAATTTGGTGGGACTGTTGTTTACGATCTGGCTAGTACTAATGCTGTTGCCGCTATAAATAATCTGTCCCCTACCGTACCCTATGGCGGCTATACGACCGATGTGAACGGTAATTCGTACTTTACTGGTGTGGCCGGCAGCAATGTTCCCACTTCCGCCGATGCGTTGCAGGCATCCAGCGCCAACGTTGCGGGAAATATCCCATTCTTTGGTGTCCTGAACAGTACCGGAACAGCAGTTACAGAGCTAACCTACTTCGGCGGTACGGACACGAATATCAACCCTCAGGCTATCGCGGCAGATGGCAACGGCAATATCTTCATTGGCGGAACAACAAGCGCATTTGACATGCTCACCACTCCGGGGGTGTACGAACAAACCCCGGATACTGGATTTGTGGATTCATTTTCGCTTACGCCGTTCTCCGGACCTCAAATTAACTACTTCAGTCCTACTTCTGCGTTTGAGGGTACAGCCCAGACCACGGTTGAACTTGTAGGCTCAGGGTTCACTCCCACGACCACTGTAAGCCTTTCGGTAAACGGGGTCGCTCAGACCGCTCCCACGATCGCTGGCCAAACCGCAACTGTCTTGAGCGTGGTAGTGCCATCTTCTGTTCTGGCGGTGCCTAAAACTCCAGCGCCCTATGATGTTGACTTCACGGTTTCCAATGGGACTCAGACATACAGTCTCAACTTCCCAGTCGTGAATCCAAACCCGACAGTAACTAGCGCCAGTCCCAGTCCTATCGAACTGCAGTTTACACCACTGACATTGGACATATTTGGCACGAACTTTAAGACTAATACGACAGTTACTCTCGAGGGTCAGAAGCTTACGATAAAGTCTCAAACTTCGACAGAACTGGACGTTGTAGTTCCTGAAATGTACGTTAGCCAGCTTGGGACTCTGGACTTTATTGTAGCGAATCCTAACCCTTCCAATCTGCCTGCTGAGATCAGCGATACGGTTGTGGACAATTCCCCTGAGCCGCTGATAGAGAAATTGATCCCAGCATCTGTCGATGCCGGCTCTGGGGCCTTCACGCTGGAGATCCAAGGAATTAAGTTCAATTCGGCGTGCACTGTCACGGTGGACGATACTGTTCCGGGTTCACAGCCAACTACTGTATACACTCCGACGACTTTCAGCACCACGGATCTGACCATTCCTATCCCTGCCTCGTCGGACGCTGCGGCCGGGACATTATCAGTAACCGTTAACAACCCTACCAGCAGCGGGGCCAATTCAAATACTGTTGATTTGCCGGTTATAACGCCGCCTACGCCGGTTATATTCCCAACACCCGCAGTTGCAGTTACCCCTCCTGCTCAGCCATTGCCACCCGGTCTTAGCCCGAACTCGGTGTATGCAGGCAGCCCCAGCATTATATTGACGATTTCGGGTACAGGCTTTAACCCCGAATCTCAAGTAGTCATTAATGGAGTTTACTACAAGCTCGACTCTGGCAGTCCACCCACACAGACAGTTTCGTATTCAGTACTTACGACCACGGTTCCGGCATCCATCCTGGGGACGTCGGGATCATATACGGTATTCGTGGATAACGGGGCCGCATACGGCGGAGCAAGTAATAAAGAAACCTTTTATGTCGACGCCACTCCGTCTCCTGTTGTACTCAGCTCCATCACGCCGAGCCAGGTAGTATCGGGTACAACCGGACTTGAAATTACGCTCACGGGAAGCGGCTTCTATCCACAATCGGAAGTGACGTTAAATGGCTCGCCCCTTAACCCGCTTCTCGTAACGTTCATTAACGGAACTACGATACAAGTTGACGTTCCAGACAACGACATCGCATCGGCAATCGCCAGTCCAGGCATCCCGATCACCGTTGTTAACGCGTCTCCGGACGGTACTGACGGCGGCACGTCACAGACCCTCTATCTGTCGGTAATCTCAAACGCCGCTCCTACTATTACAAGTGTGAGCCCGACCGCGGTTGCGATGGGATCTGGCGACCAGCCTATCACAATCACAGGGACTAACTTCAATTCTCTAAGCGTCGTCTCGTTTAACGGAACCGTCGCTACTATCGCTCTTGGCCAAACAACAACCCAGCTGGTTGCCACGCTGCCGGCTGCCGATGATGCGAGCAGCGGCTTTGTCACAATCACAGTAACCAATCCTGCGCCGGGAGGAGGAACGGCTACCGCCCAATTGGCGGTGGACCAGCCTCAGCCGGTTCTTGGCTCGCTGGTAGTTTCCGGACCAGGCACATTAACATCTACGTATACAATCGGGACGACCCAGAAACTCACCTTGTCAGGGTCGGGCTTCACCTCGTCTTCGGTGATCAATCTGTCGGGAACGGCAGCCGGCCAGTCAGCGGTCACCATCACAGTTCCGCCGACAACCCAGACCAGCTCCGTTCTGACACTGACAATCCCGGCCACCCTGCCGGCAAATTCCGGAGTTATTGAGGTTTCTGTAACCAATCCTGCTCCGATTAATACAGCCAACGGCACTGGGACCTCGGCCGCTTTGCCGTTCAATCTGACCTATCCGGCGCCGACGCTGACCGGTATCAGCCCAATCCTAATCCCACAGGGCACCATTGGGCAGCTACTGACACTCACAGGTTCGGGATTTGCTTCTGGGGACTCCGTTGTCTATAACGCTGGAACCACGACCGATCCTACCACCTATCCTACGACCTATGTCTCGGCCAATACGCTGACCACCATAGTGCCAACAACCATTACGGCCACAACGGGAGCGCAAACGATACAGGTCTCCGCGCCTGGAATAACCGCACTCTCCGCCGCGGAAACCTTCACGATTACGCCGGTTACGATCACAGCATTCACCCTGTCACCAGCAACGGTGGTTGGCGGTAATGCGGTCAGCGGTACAGTCACCCTCGGAAGCACAGCCCCAGCCGGCGGTGTATCCGTGGCCCTGTCCCTCACATCGGGACCAGCGTCTTCTCTCCTCCTGCCCACTTCAATCCTTGTTCCGGCAGGAAGCAATACGGCTACAATAACCAACATCCAGACCCACGTTGTCACCGGTACGGTAAATGATGTCATTACGGCGACGGTTGGTAATGGAACGGGAATTCCGGCGAGCTTGACCATCACGGGTCTTGGAGGCGGGACCTTTGGCAGCGGACTTCAGTTCTTCTCAGTGCCGTACACGTACAACGATACGATTGAGGACATCTTCGTAAATCCTCTGGCTGCGCCAGGTCAGATTGCAACGTACAACGCTGCAGCCAATCCTCCCGCATACACCTACCAGGGAGGTTCGCCTACATCGACGGTTAGCCTGTCAGTCGGTATTGGTTACTGGGCCGAGTTCCAACTGCCTTCAACGACTACGGTCGGCGGTGTTACAACCACGTCGCCTGGCGGGGATAGCCTGCTCTACCTTGGTACTCCCGCTTCGTCGACGGTACCAACCACGGTTACTCTGAACGCTGGATGGAACAGCATTGGAGATCCTTATACAACTGCGGTAAACGTCAACGACCTGACCTTCAGTGGAGGCCAGTACACCTTCGCAACAGCGGTAAGCCCGACGCTTGTTCTGATCAGCCCAATTTTGTACTTCTTCGTACAGGATACAAGCGGAGTATCTGGCGGCTACAATACCACCGGGGCCGGCGACACGCTGTCTCCTGGTGTAGGATACTGGATCTACGCTTACTCAGCGACCGACATAACGTACCCGCTGCCGGCTTCAACGGTCACGCCAACAACAGGCACCTCCGGTACGACAACGACCACGACTACCACGACAACTGGTACAACAACAGGGACCACGAAGACTGGAACCTTCGTGAAGCGCATCCATCACTAAATGCGCCGACCAACCTAAACTAAGCCGCCCCTCTTTCCATAACAGGAAAGAGGGGCGGTTTAGTCATAGAGCAGCACACGCTCGGATCGGCCTCTAAACTCAGTTTCAGACCCGCCGTACAGACCGCGAATATATTCAATCTCCCGATCCGCAATCAGCGCCTCTTTGACCTTGGAGTTCACCAGGAGAGTATCCAGCTTCTCAATGCTGTAGCCTTCGGAATAGTCTCGGATCAATATTCGGGCCGTTTCTAACCCGAGACGTATTGGATCAAACGCCTCTCTGTCGGTAATCGTAAACATCACACCCGAGCAGGAAACCCCGGAAAAGACACTGCTGTTCGGAGTGAAGTTAACTGCCATTGCCCGGACTCCGTCCGTACCGCATGCATTGAGATGCTCCGCAAGCCTCAATCCATCGATATAAGGAGCACCAATCACTTCAAACGGCCGGTCGGTGCCGCGGCCCACTGAAATGTTAGTGAATTCAAGCAGCCCAATCCCCGGATAAAGCAGCGCTGCGTAAAGAGATCTCATGTTGGGGGAGGGGTTTACCCACGGCAAGCCCGTTTCATCAAACCAGAGGCCGCGAAGCCATCCCTTTACGGGCACAACTTCCAGTGGACAGCTTAATCCACGCTCCAGATGGATCAGGCGGCCTAGCTCTCCCACCGTCAAGCCATGCCGGACAGGGATCGAATGATAGGCAGTGAAAGAGAGACGTCCCACATCCGGATTCGGACCTGAAACCTTGCCCCCTATGGGGTTGGGCCTATCCAGAACCAGAACTGCCTTACCGAACTCCTCAGCCGCTTCCAGGATGTGGCCCAGAGTGCTTACATACGTGTAGAACCGGCAGCCTATGTCCTGTATGTCGTAAACGAAGACGTCGATGCCCGCACACTGCTCCGCCGCAGGCCGAGTTCGCGCGCCGTAAAGGGAATACACAGGCAGTCCCGTTGCAGGATCAACGTCATCGTCCACTGCCTCATCGCGAAGCCCACGGATCCCATGTTCCGGACTAAAGAGAGCAGCCAGTTCAACGCCCGGCGCCCCATGCAGCAAATCCGCCGTTGAACGCCCATCCCTGGTTCTTCCCGTATGGTTAGTCACCAGTCCCACTCGCCGGCCCGCAACCTGCGCGAACTGCGATCTCTCCATAACGTCAACGCCATTGAGAACTGTATTCATAATTACTGTCCTATATCTTCCCCAGCCCCGAGACCGCCCACATAAGTGGCATGGTTTTCAGCCCTGGGATAACCATGGGGCCTCACGCACAGAGCTACGTTTCAGGACATGGCTACTCCAGGGCTAGAAGCCATGCCACCCGGATTGTAGAGTAAGACCCCCCTCCATCCCCCCACTTCGTAGAGGGAGGCTATGAGAGGCAAACCACGAACACCACACCTGCTGGTACAATACCACAATGGCACTTCCACTTGTTAAACTTAAACTACAACGTCCCGACCGGCTGTCTCATCCCTGGGTGTTCGACAATGAGGTCGCATTCGGGCCGGACGCGGCTACATCGGAATTCACTCCAGGAGACGTTGTCCGCATCCTCGATTCCAAAGGCAAGGGCAGCGGCATTGGCTATTACAACCCCAAGAGCAAAATTGCCGTTCGATATCTGACCCGCCGAACCGACGCCGTCATCAACGCCGGATTCTGGAAATCGCGCATTGCGGCCGCGCTCGCTTATCGTAAGGCCAACTGCAGCGAGGCCGGCGGCCTACCGCTTCTCTATCGGCTGGTCCACGGCGAAGCCGACGGACTTCCCGGCCTCGTCGTCGATCGCTACGGCGACTTTGCCGTTGTCCAGTTCCTCGCTCTGGGGCTTGAGCCCTGGCGGAAAGAGATTGTGGCCGCCCTGGTCGAAACCACAGGTGTACGGGGCATCTACGAGCGTTCGGACAGTGCTGTGCGTAAACTGGAAGGTCTGGAAGAACGTACGGGAGTGATCTACGGGGAAACTCCGCCGGAAGTCCTAGAAATCCCGGACGGAAACTCCATCGTTCTGGCCGACCTGCAAAACGGGGCCAAGACAGGCCTGTTCCTGGACCAGCGCCAGAACCAGCTGTTTGCCTCACGCTTTGCACGCGGCCGGCATTTGATCAACTGCTTTGCCTACACGGGCCTGTTCAGCCTGCGCGCCGCTGCAGAAGGTGCAGCCAGCGTCACGGACGTCGAAAGCAGCGAAGTCTTCAACAAGATCAACGAAGCCCAGTGGGAGCGCAACGGCCTGTCCACTCCGCATACCGTGATCGCTCAGAATGTCTTCGATTATCTGCGCCAGCTTGAACGCGAAAAAGTCCAGACCGACATGATCGTTCTCGACCCACCCGCCTTCACAAAGAACCGGGCCAGCCGGGAAGGCGCAGCCCGCGGCTACAACGAAATCAACCGGGTAGCTCTGGGACTGCTGAAACCGGGCGGAATCCTGATCACCTGTTCGTGTTCCCACCACCTGGACGCCGCCGAGTTCCGTGAAATAGTCCGCTCCGCCGGCCGCGATGCCGGCCGCACTTTGCGCCTGGTAGAACAGCGCGGCCAGCCCGCCGATCATCCGGTGCTCATGGAAGCCCCAGAGTCCGAGTATCTAAAGTGTCTGGCCATCAGCGTGCTTTAGACCACAGTAACCTTGACCGATACGGCCACATTGCCCTTAATCGCGCGCGAATAAGGGCAGGCGGCATGCCCTGCTTCCACAAGCTTCTCGGCGTCTTCTTGGGATAGTCCGCCAACTTTGGCTTCAATGTCCACCACCAGGCCAAACCCATTGGCGATATCGCCATCCACCAGGCCTACACCCACCGCATGGTCTATCTCCAGCGAGGTTGGATGCAGCTTGAGCTGCTTCGAGACAAACTCGATGGCCGATCCAAAACACGCGGCGTATCCCGTGGCGAAAAGGTCCTCTGGAGTGGTAGTACCTGGTTTTCCCGGTCCGCCCATGACTTTAGGGATAGACAGCTCGACATCGACGATACCATCGGACGACGCCGAATGGCCGTTTCGGCCTCCGGTTGAGACGGCATGCGCGGTGTAAAGGACTTGGATGGACATGGTCTTGTGATCTCCTGTTATAAGCAAAATATACGCGGCAAAATTGACGCGACATCCGTCTTAACAACGGACAAGTCATTATGGTTCGGGGAATAAAAAAGACCTCCCATACACCTGTGAATTGGTACATGGGAGGTCGTCTTGCCCTAGTTGGGCTGGATCACAGCGAAGCCGGGCTTGCCGTCGAACGTGTAGAGGTTTTCTGTCTTGATGACTTCAAATCCCTCGTCTACGAGCTTGCCAAGTAGTCCGACAATCTGCTTTGCTCCCACGCTGGCGCCCTCTGCCTGCGCAACATAGCGCACAGACCAGTGGTCGGTGCAGAATGTCTCAGGCTGACCGTTCGGGTAAACCTTGACGCCACGGTTTGTGATGACACTGAGCTTAACCCCGTCGCTTGCGATCTTCGACAATCGCTCGCCCAGCGCGTTGGCATTGCGGTCGGCCTGTGCCAGGAACACATCTACGCCAATCAATTCCTTCTTGGCCGGTGCAACTTCCGTGAAGGTAGGAACCTTGAACGGCTTGCCGCCCGCGGTGTTGTACGAAACAGCCTTGAGCGTTTCAGGAACCTGGCCTACACGTGCGGCCACAGCCTGCGCGAACTCCTTCGTGCCGACCTTTTGCTTGCTGGTTCCATCCTTGTAGATATCGTAGGTATGGATGCCGTCTTCAATCGTGCGCAGCCAAGCGTTGTGGACGCGTCCGGCAATATCACCCTGGCCCAGATGAACGAGCATCTGGATAGCGCCAAGCAACAGCCCGGACGGGTTTGCCAGGTTCTGTCCAGCGCGGCGCGGCGCGGAGCCGTGGATCGCTTCGAACATAGAGCAGAGTTCGCCGATGTTGGCTGACCCGGCAAGGCCAACGGATCCGGCGATCTGCGCGGCGACGTCAGATAGGATATCTCCGTAGAGGTTCTCCATCACGATGACATCGAAGTTCTCGGGCGTATCCGCCATCTTAGCCGCACCGATGTCGACGATCCAGTGCTCGTTCTCGATGTCTGGGTACTCGGTCGCAATCTCATCAAACACACGATGGAACAGACCGTCGGTCAGCTTCATGATGTTGTCTTTGCTGAAGCACGTGACCTTTTTGCGGTTGTTGTACTTGGCATACTCAAACGCATACCGCACGATCTTCTCCGTGCCGGGTCTGGTGATCAGCTTAAGGCACTGCACAACTTCGTCGGTCTGTCTGTGCTCGATGCCGGCGTAGGTGTCCTCTTCGTTCTCGCGAACGATCACAAGGTCCATAACCGGATGCTTGGTGCGTACGAAAGGATGGTAGGAAACGCAGGGTCGGACGTTGGCGAACAGGCCAAGCATCTTGCGTGTAGTCACATTGACGCTCTTAAAGCCACCCCCTTGCGGCGTGGTGATCGGAGCCTTCAGGAAAGTGCGGGTTCGCCGCAGTGAATCCCACGCGCCAGGATCGATGCCGGATGTCTCTCCACGGAGATACACCTTTTCGCCGATCTCTATCTCTTCGATCTCAAGCTCAGCGCCAGCTTCCTGCAGGATGTGCAGAGTGGCGTCCATAATCTCAGGGCCAATACCGTCGCCCTTTGCGACCGTAATCGGGGTCTTTGCGGACATAAATTCCTCGCAGTTGAGTTTTGTAATTGTTGCTTCCAGTAACGAAACCGCAAAAAGTATAGCGCACCTGAAAACGGATGTCAATGTAACCCGTTACATGGAGTGATTTACTCATCTGCTATTGACGCGTTCTGGTAAGATAAAAGTAAGCCCAATTGAAATAAGTAGTGCTCCAACAGAACGGTCAACGATGATCTCCAAGACAACTATATGTGCTCGACCTGGCGTGCGCGTGCGCCTTTCTTGCGCCATTGCGGGCCTGCTGCTCCTTTCGCTCTCCCATCTGGGTTTATCTCCTGCCTTCGCTTCTCCCGATGACGTCATTACTGCAACGGTAGATCTCAACCACGGTACTCCCGTTAACCGCGTGGTCCCCCAGGCTGCTCTGGGAGCCGCACTGGATGGTCTCAATCAAGGGGACGTCGATCAGGTCTACACACCTAAAAATCTGGCGGTCATGCGGTCGACGGGTCTGCACTCCCTCTCGTATCGACTGCGCACAGAACTTGGAATAGAGGCCTGGCACTGGAATCCGGCCGGTCAATGGAGCGATCCCGCGCATCAACAGGGGTACTGGACTTCCTCATCAGAATCTAAAGCCCCAATACTCACCTGTAACGGATACTGGCTGCCGCGGCGTGGGAATACCTTCGATCAGGCCAACAACGAAGGGTATTCCCGCCTGGACGACGGCAAAACCACAACATTCTGGAAGAGTAATCCCTACCTCAGCCAGCCGTTAAGCAAAGAAGATCATCCGCAATGGATCATTGTTGGGTTTAAGAAGCCGCAAAGCGTAGATACCATCAAGATCGCCTGGGGCACACCCTTCGCCACCAAATTTTGTGTGCAGTATTATGTCAGCCCAGACGGCGCTGTGCTGGAAGACATAAACGACACTCTGAATTCCAGCGGACACTGGCAGTCTTTCCCAGCGGGAACCATCACAAACGGCAGTGGTGGCGTAGAGACCGTCCAGCTTGCACCCTCTGCACTGACCGTACAGTATCTTCGGATAAGGCTGCTGCAATCGAGCGGCGGAGGTAAGGGGTTTACTGGGGACATCAGGGACAATCTTGGATACGCCGTCCGAGAACTGTGGATTGGTTCTACCGACAATAGCGGCGCCTTCCACGACCTTGTGCGCCACGGACAGAGCAGCGCCCACCAAACTACGACCTACGTCTCATCCACCGATCCATGGCACCGCTCCGTCGATATAGACCTCGACACGGAACAGCCAGGATTTGACCGGGTTTTTCGAAGCGGCCTTTCCGGCGGTGAGCGCGCGCGCCTTCCCGCCATGCTTCCAGTCTCGCTCTTTTACGGGACTCCGGAAAACGCAGTCGCCGAAGTCAAGTTCATGCGCTCGCGCGGCTACCCGGTGCATTACCTGGAGATGGGCGAAGAGCCGGATGGTCAGTATCTCGCCCCCGAGGACTACGGAGCGCTCTATATACGATTTGCCGATGCCCTGCATCGTTACGACCCCACCCTCAAACTGGGCGGCCCTTGCTATCAAGGCATGACATGGACGGCTATGTCCTGGCCGGACGAAACCGGTTCCTGGCTATGGACCCTCCGCTTTATCCGCTACCTGAAGTCTCATCATAAATTAGATGAGCTTGGCTTCTGGTCCACAGAGTCCTACTTTTTTGACGATATTGGAAGCGATCCAGCGCAGAATATACTCGCAGTGCCGTCGATTGTAAACCGCGCCTGCGCCGACTATTACAAAGACGGCCTCCCGCGCTCTGTTCCTCTGTTTGTCACGGAATACGGCTACTCTCCCTATGCGACCGAAGCCGAAGTCGATCTGCCGGGAGCGTTGCTGGACGCCGACTTCATTGGAGCCTTCCTGGCGGCCGGAGGGAAGGGCGCGTACTTTTACGGACTGGAGCCCAATGCCCTCATGCTTGAAGCCAAGCCGGGCGCAACATGGGGCAACCTGACGATGTTTCTCTCCGACGACAGCCATAACATAACCGCCCCGGTCCCAGCCTACTACGCTCTGCAGATGGTGATACGCCGGTGGGCTTCTTCGGCCAATCTGCCTGTAAATATCTATCCCGCCAGCACCAGCGCAGTCGATGCCAACGGTCAGTCTCTGGTTACCGCCTACGCTCTGCAAAGGGCCGATCATACGTGGTCGCTTATGCTTGTCAACAAAAATCCAAAAGAATCCTACACCGTTAAAATCGGATGTCGCAACATCACCAGCGGGCAGGGTTCACTCGTTAGCCCAGTCTACCCATCCACTGTCTGGCAGTATTCGCCCAAACAGTATCTCTGGCATGCCAATGGTCCGAAAGGCTACGCGCTGCCAAACCTGCCGTCCGTGGAACTTGCCGTGTCGCGGGATGGTCTGGTGCATTTGCCGGCCTATTCACTCACTATCGTGAACTGGGTGAATGATTAACTCTTGTACTTGAAACGATGTAAAGGACTGTGCTATTATTCATTATATGTCCACTCCCTCTTCTGTGTCCCTCCCATTGGATCAGGTTCTGCTTGGTGACTGCATCGAAGTCATGGATACCCTCCCCGAGAAGTCCATAGACTTGATCTTCGCCGATCCTCCTTATAATCTACAGCTCAACACCCAGCTTGTCCGCCCAAATAGTTCGAGCGTCGATGCAGTAGACGACGAGTGGGACCAGTTTGAATCGTTTGCCACCTACGACGACTTTACGCAGCGATGGCTGAAGTCGGCGCGCCGTGTGCTTAAGGACACAGGAACGATCTGGGTGATAGGGTCGTATCACAATATCTACCGGGTGGGGGCCATCTTGATGGATATTGGGTACTGGATCCTGAACGATGTCGTCTGGATTAAATCCAACCCCATGCCCAATATGAAAGGCACACGCTTCTGCAACGCGCAGGAGACCATGCTCTGGGCGAAGAAGACTTTCGATCAGAAAAGCTATACGTTCCACTATAGAGAATCGAAGGCTGGAAATGAAGACATCCAGATGCGATCGGACTGGTACTATCCTCTCTGCACCGGGGAAGAACGCATCAAGCTGGACGGCAAAAAGGCGCATGCCACACAGAAACCGGAAGCGCTCCTGCACCGTGTGATCCTTTCGACGTCCAATCCCGGAGATGTCGTTCTCGACCCCTTTTGCGGCAGCGGCACCACAGCAACTGTCGCCGCCAAGCTGCACAGACGCTACATCACGATAGACAGAGAGCCCGAGTATGTCCAGATCGCCCAAGAGCGATTGGCCTCCGCAGTTCCCTATCCGACGGAAGCGAAGGTCCCCCTGCTCGGCGGTCCCAATCCACGCGTCCCGTTTGTGAAGTTCGTGGAAACAGGAGTGCTTCCCCCTGGAACCAAGCTCAAGTTAAAGGGAACGAAAGTAGAGGCCGTCGTCAATACCGACGGCACAATCACCACCGGGACCATCCGCGGTTCCATCCATAAAGTCGCCACGGCAGTCCTTGGAGGAAACAACGTCAACGGATGGGAGATGTGGCTGCACGTGGACGGGGATTCCAAAAAGCTACAGCCTATCGACGACCTGCGCCGAGTTAAACGCCTCCATATACCAACCGAGACTGCTGTATCGTACAACCACGAACTCACATTGGGACTATAGAGCACCCAATTAGACCATGATATTGCAAATCCTGGCGATGTATACTCTCGCGTATACGTCTTAGGCTGCGCGCAGCCGATCGGGTGCAATCTATGATATTCTCCAACCGTCCCTTCCTGGTTTCCTGCCTCGCGCTGGTCGCGGCAGCCGCCTCTGTCCACTCTGGTCTAGCGGCCGGTCCTGTCCCGCTCTCCTCCCTCGACCTGACCAATGCCGTACAGGGGTGGGGAAATCCATCCGCAAACCTGTCGGTGGAGCAGCATACCCTAACCATTGCCGGCCACAAGTACGCGACGGGCTTTGGTACCCATGCCGTGGGCATGCTATCTCTAAATCTTGCTGGTGGATCCACTCGATTTCATTCTGTTGTCGGCGTCGATGATGAAACGAACGGTAAAGGCTCCGTAGTGTTCAGCGTAATCGCGGACGGCAAGGAAATCTGGAACAGCGGCACAATGCGCGGTGGAGATCTTGGGAAAGTTGTCGATTTGGACCTTACGGGGGTCAAGAAACTCCTTCTAAAAGTGGGAGACGCTGGAGACGGGTTTGATTTCGACCATGCCGATTGGGCGGATGCGTCTCTTGAAGTAACGGGAGCCGCGCCTGAGACGGTCAAACTAGCTCAAACCGATCCGGTTATTTCCACAGAGCCGTCGCCCGATGCCCCACGGATACATCCTCCCCACGTGTTTGGCGCTCTTTCCGGCAAGCCCTTTTCCTTTACGGTTTCGGCCAGTGGAGAGATTCCCATCCGCTACACCGTCACTAATCTTCCCCCAGGGGTTCTGTTTAACGATGGAGTTGTTACAGGGACGGTGCAGTCTCCAGGCAATTACGTTCTAAGCGTGCGTGCGGCGAACTCCGCGGGCACGGACAAAGCCAATATCAGCCTAAAAGTTGGCGACACGCTGGCGTTGACGCCGCCTATGGGCTGGAACAGCTACGACGGTTTTGGAGACAGCGTGACGGAAGCGGAAACCCTGGCCAACGCAAGGGCAATTCAGAAATACCTGAAGCCGCACGGCTGGCAGTACGTTGTAGTCGATTATCGATGGTACGACCCTGGAGCCCACGACAACAACGCCAACGCCCGTGCTGGAGCCGCTCTTACGATGGACCAATACGGCCGTCTGCTCCCGGCACTCAATAGATTTCCATCAGCCGTGGACGAATCCGGATTTAAGGCGCTAGCAGACAAGGTCCACGCTATGGGGTTAAGGTTTGGCATCCACATCATGCGCGGCATTCCACGCAATGCCGTAGATGCCAATCTACCCATAGAAGGCTCGACCTTTACTGCGAAAGACGCCTACCATACCGATGGCGCCTGTGTCTGGTGTCAGGACATGTATCCGGTTAACGGAGACAGCCCGGCCGGTCAGGCGTGGTACGACTCCATATTTCGCCAGTACGCCTCCTGGGGCCTCGATTTTGTTAAAGTAGACGATCTGTCGCGCCCTTATCACACCGACGAAATAAACGCCATCAGGCGCGCCATCGATAAGTGCGGCCGCGCCATTGTGTTCAGCACCTCCCCGGGTCCAACTCCCGTAGCCGACGCAGCTTCCATAGAAAGCGTGGCCAATCAATGGCGCATGACCGATGATATGTGGGATAACTGGGGGCAATTAGTCGACAACATGAACTACGGAAGCCAATGGTATGGACATGGAGAGCCCGGACACTGGCCCGACACGGATATGCTGCCCTTTGGCCTGCTTTCTGTAGGCGGGCGTTCCGTTGGCTCGGAGCGCCAGACAAAGCTTACCAAATCTGAGCAGGTAGCCCTGCTCACTTATGATGTCCTCATGCCCGCGCCATTAATGCTTGGCGGTGACTTTTCTCAGGCAACTCCGTGGGAAATCTCACTTCTGACAAACGACGAAGTGCTTGCAGTAAATCAAGACGTCCAGGGCAGTCAGGGGCATCGTGTTTACAATAACGATGGAGTTCAGGTCTGGACCAAGCCGCTTCAAGACGGATCGATCGCGGTCGGTCTGTTCAACCAGACTCTGGAAGACGACACACCAACGATCAGCATTGCAGACCTCGGATTGAAGGGTAAGTTTCACGTGCGGGATCTCTGGCAGCGTAAAGAGTTAGGTGATGCGAGCGGCACTCTCGCTTATTTCATCCCCGCCCATGGCGCTGTGCTCCTCACACTATCGCAGCGGCCATAGCGTTGACCCAGTAGCGACGCAGCCGCAGGAACCGGCTGCCGTCTTCCTTTTCGTTGATAACACGGTTCGTCAGCAACACTAGAGATAGATCGTATTCCGGATCGATCAGAAGCAGCGTTCCGGTGAATCCGGAATGCCCAAAGGCTCGGTCTGAGAAGAGATCGCTGCTTGGAAGATAATCGTTGCCTGAGCAGAAGAATCCAAACGATTGGCTGCCCGCGGACTTCTCTATCTGACTAACAGACATGCGGGCTACCGAGGCTCGCGACAAAATCCCTCCGCCCTGCTTACGCACTGCTTCGGCGTACTGGAGCACGCTTTGTGCGGTGCCAAAGAGTCCGGCATGCCCGGCTACTCCGCCCAGTCCCCGCGCTCTTGGATCGTGCACCAGACCGGGAGCGGCGTCTTCCGCCGTCGGAGCAATCTTCGCTTGCCATCTGGGGGACGGCAGGAATTGCGTATTTTTGAGTGTTAGAGGAGCCGCGATGCGTTCAAGATAAAGATGGTCGAGCGATGCCCCAGCGATTCGGGAAACCAACTCTCCAAGCAAGATATAGCCGGTATCCGAGTACGTGAAGCCCGCTCCTGCCGGGCGCAGTGTTGGCGTGGAGAGGGCAGAGCGGATGAAATCGGAGCGAGTTAGACCGGCGGTCTCGTTTGGCCATCGCGGCAGCGGAGGCAGCCCGGACGTATGGGTGAGTAGGTGCCGAATCTCGATGTCTGTCAAATGCGGCAGCAGTCCATATTCTTCGCTGAAAAACGTGTCCAGGGGCTGATGTAGATGGATTTGACCATCCTCGACCAACTGCATAGCCATGGACGCCGTCGCCATGGGCTTGGTCAGTGAAGCCAGGTCATAAATGGTGTCCTGATTTGCTTTTCCGAAAGCTTTCTGCGCCTGGGTTTCTCCATGAAGAGCTACAGCGTACGAAGCATGCGTAAAGAGTGAATCCGCCAGCCCTGTCTGGAGAATGTTCTCCGCAACGCGCAATCGGGACCCGGAAAGAGAAAAGGAAGTGTGCAAAGCCATGAACAGGAGTTCCACGGCTTTGCTTCGATGTCCTCCTGGGGTTCTAAGTTGTAATAATGGGCAGGCGGGCCAGTTCCATTGCTTTTTCCAGCGTTGTGGTTCGGGCGCGGCGGGTGAAGACGTCGTAGTCGTTCTGCTCGATCTTGTCCAGAATCTTGGAGTAAAGCGCGCGAGCTAGAAGCACGGGACGCCGGCACCGCGCGGGGATGTACTTCATGCCTTTATCCGCCTGAGCGTAAAAGAGACGCGCCCGTTCAATTTCAAAGCGCATTAACTCCCGGAAATTGTCGTTGACCACACCGCGAGCCAGCTCGTCTTCCGTGTACGCGAAGCGCGCAAGATCTTCTCTGGGCAAATAGATACGCCGGCGCATTTTCCAGTCTTCTCCAATGTCGCGCAGGAAGTTAGTAAGCTGCATGGCGAAACCCAGGTCGCAAGCGGGAGCCAGCGCGGCCTGATCGGAGACGCCGAGCACTTTGCACATCATCAGACCGACTACCGAGGCGCTGCCGTATGCGTAACTTTGCAAGTCGTCGATGGATTCATAGCGGGACGTGGTCAGGTCCATAAACATGGCTTCCAGAAAGGCCGCGGGGTACTCGAGAGGAATATTACAGGTCATCGCTGTTCGAGCGAATGCGTTCAAAATCGGGATATCTGAGCGCCCTGCTTTCATTGCGCGCATCGCTTCAACCCGGTATTCCTCCAGAGCTAGCAGGGGATCGGAGTTAGGCGCAGGATTGTCCACGATTTCATCCGGCTGGCGCACGAAGCCGTAAAGACCAAACACATGCTGACGAATGGTGTGAGGAAATAACAGAGTACTGAGGTAGTAGGTCGTACCATGTCTGGCTGTAATCTGTCTGGATACCTCGTAATCGGCATCTAGACGGATTCGTTCTTCGCGTGACAGCTCGTTTACGCACTCCATGATTGTAGCAGGGTTACTTTCTAAGATCGTTTAGAATACGATCCACGACGAGCCTGGCTCCCAGGCAGACCAAAGGAACTCCAGTTCCTGGGACAGTGCTCGCTCCGACGAAATAGAGACCTTCGACATGCGGCGCCTTGTTTTGCGGGCGGAAATATCCCACCTGTAGAATACCGTGCGACAGGCCGAATGCCGCACCGTACTTCAAATTATACTGAGACTTCCAATCGTGTGGAGTTACTACCTGCTCCACGGCGATGTGACCATGCAGATCATCCAGTCCTAATGCTTCGAGCTTGTTATAGATGCGCTCCTTAAATCGCTCTATTTCGGTGTCGGTCCACGTCATCTGGTCGGTCAGGTGTGGAATCGGGACCAGCACGAAGATATTGTCGCAGCCTTCGGGAGCAAGAGTGGGATCGGTTCGGTTAGGGACGTTGATATAGAGAGAAGGATCTGTCGGGGCAACACGCGCATGGAAGATCTCGTCGAAGTTTCTCTTGTAATCTTTCGAAAGGAAAAAGTTATGGTGGATCAACTTCGGATACTGCTTCGTCACCCCAAGATAGAGCATAAAGGCCGAGGACGTGAACTGCTGTTTCTTCCATTTACACTCTTCGTACTTTGCGGGACGTTCGTCCAGAAGGTCTGTGTAAGTATAGGGAAGATCGGCGTTAGAGACCACAATGTCCGCCGCAATCGTCTGGCCGTTGACGGTCAATGCCTGTATTCGTCCGTTAACCGCATTGATCTTACTGACCGAGCTGTTAGTTTCGATGCGAACGCCCATCTTTTTTGCGGTCTGCAGCATGGCGGTCGGAAGGCTGTACAGGCCGCCCTTTGGAAAGTACAGGCCATCTTCGACAAGTTCGGTGTAGGCGAGGAGAGTATAGACGGCCGGGGCTTCGTAGGGGGAGATCCCAAGGTACATCGACTGCATGGAAAAGGCCTGTCGAAGCCGTTCGTCTTTGAAATATCGGGAGACGTGGTTATACAGCTTGTCTAAAGCATTGAGTTCCAGCAGGTGGCTCAGGTTCTCGCCCGTGAAAAAGTCTGAGCCTTTTCGGAAGTCTTTCTCGACGAATTTCTTTCGCCCTATCTGGTATTTTCGGCCTGAGTCTTCAAGGAATCGGAGGTATCCGGAACAGACGCCGGGTTCTATCTCTTCCAGGTTGGCTACCATCTTTGAGAGGTCGCTCGACATCTCGAGCCGGGTTCCGTCGGCAAAATGTACGCCGTAGTTCGGCTCCATCTTGACCAGGGGGATTAACGCATCGAAGTCTTCTCCACAGGCTGCAAAGAGGTCCCGGTAGACGTCGGTCATCAGCAAAAGCGAGGGGCCTGTATCGAAAGAGTACCCATCGACCACCCTGCGACCACAGCGGCCGCCTACGATCTCGTTTTTCTCATAAACTGTGACATCAAATTCGCCGCTTGCCGCGAGGCGCATTGCCGCAGCCAGTCCGCCGATTCCCGCACCGACAACGGCTACTTGTTTCTTTACCATGCATCTCTAATTCTAAGCGGACCGGAGCACACAATGGCGTGCTGTCCACGAATGCTATAATGGTCTATGACCTATGCTGAGTTCCTGCTGGTCTTCCTGCTCATTCCGCTCGGTGTTTTAATGTTGCTTGCCCGTGGTTTGTTCAAGGGCTATCACCTCAAGGCTCTCGGCCTGGTGCTTCTCCTCGCGTTTCTGTACACGGCTCCCTGGGATAACTATGCGGCGAAGCATAAACTTTGGACGTACGCCCCGAGATTTGTCCCGGCATCCCATTACCTCGGCTATCTTCCCATTGAGGAATACGCGTTCTATCTGCTGCAGGCGCTTCTGGTCTGCACAGTCCTTCTGCTTCTTACCCGATACATCGGCCTTCTAAATCCGGACAAAGACGGGAGGCGATCCGGATGAGTCCTTGGAGATATCTTCCTTACGAACTTTACTGGGCGCTTCCCGTAATCGCCCTGCAATGGATGGCTGCGCCGAAGGAACTATGGCGATGGCGGCGCGGTATAGCCGCCACCGTTCTGCTCGCGACGCTCTATTTAGCCGCATCGGATGCCTTCGCGCTCGGCCACGGCATATGGTCGGTCGATGCCAGTCGGGTCGTCGGAATAAACTTCGGCCCACTCCCTCTGGAAGAAGCGCTTTTCTATTTGCTCACCAACATTATGGCCGTTCAAGGGTTCGTGATGCTTTCAGGTTTCTTTAGGGAAAAAGAGCGATAGAGGAGTGAATGTGCTCTTTAAGCTATGTCTGATCCTTTAGATTCTGTGCTATAGTCAGGCATCAAAGCAGTACTGAATGTCGATTGTCGAACCAGGATGTCTCTTCTAAAGGAGATCCATCACAAGTTGTCGTCGCCCGCTCGGCCATTCCTCACCACGATGGGACGGTCAACGTGCTCTATGGCGATAGTACTGTTCGGGCGATCCCTTCGGCAATAGGAGCCAACTCAACGAGCGGCTCCGGATCGAACTAGACGACGTGGAGAAATGACAGCACCGGTTTTTTAGGCCGTCGTCACGAAAACGAGGAGTAACATGCAATCAGATTCGCCTGCAAAGAAGTGGTTGTCTGAAGTGGCTACAATCTTTTTCATTGCAAGTTTTATCATCCTTGTCTTAGCTGCTATTCTGGTTCCAGATTTCACCTATGTACGCAATCATGCACATATGGAGGAATCTTGGATCAACCTGAACTTAATTGGGCGTGCTACTCTGCATTATGAAAAGGACCACCACAACAAGTATCCGTCAGCGGACAGCATGGATCACTTTAAATTGGCCTTGATCTCGTACTTACCCAAGCAGTCAGGCAGAGATATCTTCATCGAACCAGGAGTCGGCGTGCCTTATGCTCTGAATGGGGCTCTGTCAAACCAGGATGTCTCTTCCCAGGGCGATCCGTCGCATGTTGTAATAGCCCATGAGATTGTGCCACCGTGGAAGGGCGTGCTTCATGCCCTCTACGGCGATGGAAGCGTCAGAGTATGCAATTAGGTTGTTTGTTTCGTTGGCAAACATGGAATATCGATACTGTGCAAGAAATCGCAACGACTCCTCGGTACTAAGGCAGGAAAATTATATGGGCTGGATAAAATACGTCGACGCCATCGGCGCGGTATCGTTTTACAATATGCAGTTTGTAAGCAGGATCTATACGGACATTCTCTATGAAGAGAGCATAGATGGAGAGGGGAGCTTGACGTCGGTTCCTATCGTTTCCGACAGTCACCGGATCCCCAGGGCTACTCGTGTACAACTTAAGGGTTCGGAGGGCATCTCGACCCTGGCTACGATCCCTATGGATCTTACACACGATCACAAGTTGGACGACATACTATCCCGAATTGAAGAAGCGTCTAAAGATGGGTTTGCGGAGATCCGAAGCGACGACTATCTCGTAGATCCCAAAACCCTTGAAGTCCTCGTGCAGTAGCGGAAGGAATACGCGGTCGGACTGGAGAACAGTTCGACCTATGGAAAAAATTGACTATCAAGGATGGCCGGATTCTATCCGGCTGTCGAACGGCGATGCAGAACTCGTCGTATTAACCGCAGTTGGTCCCCGTATCATTCACTATGGCCTTCCCGGCGGCCCGAACGTGTTTAACGTGTTCCGTGAACCCGTGGAACCTGCTGCCGATGACGAGTGGATTCCCATGGGTGGTCACCGTCTGTGGGTGGCTCCTGAACACAAGCCCAGATCCTACCATCCCGACCGTGGACCTGTTGGATCGGTCACGGAAGAGAACGGGGAGTTGATCGTCAGTAATCCGCCGGAAAGCACCACGGGAGTCGCGAAAGAGCTGCGCATAAAGTTGGCAGCCTCTGGAACCGCAGTGACCGTGACCCACACAATCACCAATCACAATGTCTGGGGCATTAATGTTGCGCCGTGGGCGCTAAGCATCGTTGCAAATGGGGGAGCCGTCGTTCTGCCGCAGGAGCCGTTCGGTCCGCATACGGAGAACCTGCTGCCCGCCCGTCCTCTCATTCTCTGGAAATTCACCGACATGGCCGATCCTCGCTGGCGCTGGGGGTCTAAATACATCACCCTTACGCAGAGAGACGACCTGAAGCATCCGCAGAAACTTGGCGCGTACAGCAAGCTAGGGTGGGGTGCGCATGTCACGCCAGAGCAGGTCTTTGTAGTGCAAATCGATCCGGAAGATCCGTCTTCCTATCCCGATTACGGCAGCAACTTCGAAACCTTCACGGCTGGACCGTTCCAGGAGCTTGAGACGCTTGGACCACTCGCGAATCTGGAGCCGGGAGAATCCGCCGTACATGTCCAGCGATGGTATCTGGAAGCCTCGCCGAAGCCGAACATCGTCGACAGCGACGAACTGCTGGATGCGCACTTGCTGCCTATCGTAAAGCGGGCGCAATCGGCGTTCTAAAGCGTACTGACCCTCCTGGTGCCACGTTCGTAGCCTTGGACGGGCGTGTCCTGTAACTAAACGAGTAATGGCGCCAGGATCTCTTCCGAAACGCCGAAGACACGCCCGTCCAAGGCTACGAACGTGGCACCAGGCCTTTACGGGGTGGCTTTTGGCTGTGGCGCCTGGCCGGGGACTGAGCTGTAATTGGTGGCTGGCCCTGGGCTTGCTACCGGTACGATGGGCGCTGGCTGCGTGCTTACTGGCGCTGTGCTGGCGTGGGCATCGTAGGCGACGAATGCGATGGTCAGGGATACTACCACGACGATCAGGACGATCACCAGGGTGCCCCAATTCGCATTTGCTGTTCCGTCATTATCTGTTTGAATGGCGCTCATATTAAAATCTCCTTCAACTCACTATTATAGACAATTTTTGCCTTTTAATCCCACGGGAATTCCGGAGGCGGAAATTTGAACAGGATGTTCATGAGCACAAAGAGCACGGCCATCCCAAATTCCCCAACGACCATTCCGAGGAAGAAAGGCCGCAGTTTGGTGTAGCTCTTCATGCCGCCGTAACGCAGGGTGAGGGACTTTAGGGCCCATGCGATCATGCAGGAGAACCAGAAGTCTACCGTCGCCCACGATCCGGACAGAGCGTAACCCAGCGGATGCAGCGGCCACCAGAAAAAGGCGGTGCGCATGGCGCTCAGGAATACTGTGACCACAACTCCCACCGTGAAAAAAGTCGGCATTTGCCATTGTGAGGCCGCCGCAATGGGCGATCCTATCTGGAAATATGGCTGGTAATCACTGAATGTCTGCTGCGGGCTTTGCTGCTCCATCCATGGGTCCATCCGGGCTGCGCCAATATGGTAGGGGAGGTATATGTTTGCCCAGGTCGCGATGATCAGCGAAAGGATGGCCCCGAGGGCGATGATCCCAACGAAGGAGCGCCGTTTGATCTTTGCGCCATCGGACATACGCATAGAATCCAGCATGCCGGTCATAACGAGGCCGCGCTGATCGCGCAGGAAAAGGTTGTCGAAGAAGGCAAGCATCGTAAGGTTCTGGTGCCCAAGGGCGTGGATCGGGGCCACCATACGATAGATATCGATAGGCCGGAATGTCGTTTCCGTCATCAGGAGGCCAGCTTCAGCCGTG
>Ga0302315_10001205_pt1 | contig 27012 bp, 21 predicted proteins | sample III_Palsa_N3_1_FD_200532 | JGI IMG/M metagenome (GOLD analysis project Ga0302315, IMG submission 200532) | Peat permafrost microbial communities from Stordalen Mire near Abisko, Sweden - III_Palsa_N3_1 | ecosystem: Environmental > Terrestrial > Soil > Palsa > Peat permafrost | place: Sweden...
TGCGTGGCGCAACCCGGATTGCATCACGGTCGTCTTGCCTAAGGTCGGTACGGCATTGAAGGAAAAATATCAGTTGGCGACCGCCAACGGCATTACCCATCTCATCTGCCTCCCGAATGTGTCGACCGAACAAATCGATCAATTCATCAACGATTGGCAGCTTTTGTCGAAGGCGGAAAAATAATGCATCACTTGACTATCGTTGCAGAGGATCGTACTGGCTTATTGGTGGAGTTGAGCGCCTTGCTGGGTAACAACGGCATCAATATCGCCGATATCCAGGCCAAGGTGCATGGCGCCGATGCCATCATCCAATTGGATGTCGACCGCCATGAAGATACCCTGCGGGTGTTGGGGGAAGAAGAATTTCATGTCGTGGCCGACGATTCGGTCCTGGTGCGCATCGCCGATCAACCTGGCGCATTGGCCAATCTGGCCAAGCGGCTGGCCGATGAAAAGATCGACATCCGTGCCATTCGTGTGGTTCAGCGCCATGCCAGCTTCTCGGTCATTTCCGTGAACTGCGACAAGAACGATGCTGCGCGCGATGTGTTACGGGATGTCTTATTGCGTTGATTTAATCGATGTGATGCGTACGCAATGCCGGAATCCCACTAGTCCGGCATTGCAATCCGTTTTCTTATATCCAATCCAACAGCCCCGCAAACACCGCCAGCGCAACCCCGACTCCAGCGGCCAAGGATGCCACCACTTTCACCTGCGACTTACGCGATTGCATGTCGTGCACCCAGTAAGCGACGACGAAGAACGGCAGATAGCCGACCAGGAAAATCAGCCACGGGGCGCCGGCGTTCCAGCCGCGCCAATCCCAGGTCAGGGCGCCGACGTGGTTGAGCCAGATTTCGACAAACACGCACAAAATCGAATTAACCACCGCCATCACCCAGCGATTATTGATGCCAAGGATGTTGAGATGCCTGTCCGGCGGCAGCATGCGCACGGTGGCCAGTCCCATGATGGCGAACATGAAGCTGATCTCGATATTCAGCCCGATCAACAATATATAAGCCGAGCCGCCGGGCGTGGCCCAGATCGGCGCAAAGCCGGAAAAATGGAATATCAAGCCGTTCCAGATTTCATTGATCCAATCCATCAGCCAGAACGCAATGCCGGCTAGCACAACGTTCCACCGTTTCTCGGCAGCTTGTTCTGCATAGGCATAGATGACGAACAGCATGAGTGGGATCACATACCATTGAAAGTGGGATGAGTCGCGAACCAGTTGTTCGGCTTGTGCAGCAGATGCGGTGATCATATGGTCTCCTCAAATGACTTGTTTTTGGGTATCTCTAAAAATCTACTGCGCGTCTCAATCTCGAACCTGCGATGCTCACCGTACCTTCGTGCGGCTGTGCTTCTCGGTCCGACCTTGAACCGCTCGCTACGATTTTTAGAGATCCCCATTTTAAAATGCGCAATCTCGATCGGCAGCGGCGATCATTGTAGTCGCCGCTGGCTTTCATAGTCACGAATAAGGTTCGCTATTCGAGGATTCCCTCCAATCGTATTACGGGCTGCCGCTCACTAATTCTTCCACTTCAGTCGGCTCTGGTACTTGTTGTTCAATTGGATTCTGTTAGTATCAAGTTATTGCGAAATTATCATGGTGTTTGCGTTGTTTCTGAGCACTGCTGAACACTGATTTCGCGGCAGATTTTAGCTATCCGCGGCAGGCATGGTCTAATTAAATTTGATAAATGCAATAACAGCGAAATGCCGTGCAAATTGCGGCCGACATCTTATATTGGTTGCGGTTCAACTGCGATGTGGTAAAGAAGAATGCAGATAGATTCGCGCACGATTTTCTGGGTATTTACCTTGCTGCAGCCCGTTGGCGTAACAGTCTATTGGCTGACTGCCCGCCGCCATCCAAATCTTGGTGGGCCGGGATGGTGGGCCGCCGGTTGCCTGGCGGGCATGCTCGGTTTTGGCGGAATACTATTGCAAGGGGCGCTTCCCGATATTTTGGCGGTCAATCTCGCCAATGCCCTGATTGTGGTCGGCACTCTTTGCTTATGGGCAGGTTTGCGCGCCTTTTTCGGGCGCAAGGTGCCATTTGCCTTCCTGGCATCGGTCGCCCTGCTGGCGGCAATTCTGCATTGCATGTTTACTTTCGTTTGGCCATCACTTGCGGCCAGGGCGATGATCGTTTCACTGTTTAACGGTGGTGGAACTGTTTTTGCCTTGCGCGAAGTTCTCCAGCAGCGGAAGTCTTCGCTGTCGATCGAAACCAACTTACTAGGTGCTCTGCTGGCGATAGACGCGTTGCTTCATCTTGCGCGGATCGTCAGCGCCATGATTTTGCCTACGCCAATCAGTTATGGCGCACCGAATCCGCTGGAAGGGATATTTCTCCTGACCTTCGCGATTACCGCGATAGGTCGCTTGATTCTATTCATCACTTTGATTTCCGGCCGCTTGCAGGATGAACGCGAAGCGGCAGATGCGCATCTGCGCGCCGGCGAAATGCGTTTTCGCAAGTTGCTGGAAGTGATTCCGGTTTCGGTCCAGGGCTATGGCGCCGATGGCGTGACGCATTACTGGAACAAGGCATCCGAGAAAATTTATGGCTACACTGCGGCGGAGGCAATTGGCCGGCAATATGTCGATTTGATCATCCCACAGGAAATGCGCGAAGCCGTGCGCGACGGCATGCAAAAGATGTTCACGACCGGGCAGGTGGCGCCGACCACGGAACTGACCTTGCGCCGCAAGGATGGGGCGCGTGTCGCGGTGATTTCCAATCACGCCTATGTCAATGTGCCCGGCAATGCGCCTGAGCTGTTTTGTGTCGATACCGATATTTCAGAGCGCAAGTTGGCCGAGGATGAGATCAACAGCCTGGCATTCTACGATCCGCTTACCGGTTTGCCGAATCGACGCATGCTGCTCGACCGGTTGGCGCAGGTGGTGGCCCAGAGCACGCGCAACGAGCATCACGGTGCGTTATTGTGCATCGATCTCGATAACTTCAAGAATCTGAACGACAACCTTGGGCACCACATCGGCGATCTGTTGTTGCAGCAGGTTGCCCAACGCCTGTCGACCTGCATTCGCGAAGGCGATACGGTAGCGCGCCTGGGCGGCGACGAATTTCTAGTGATCCTCAAGGACCTCAGCGTCAGCCAGCACCAGGCCACGGCCGAAGCAGAAAGCGTCGGCAAGATCATTCTTGCCACGCTCAACGAAACCTACGAATTGGTCGGTTACGAATACCATAGCACGCCCAGCCTTGGCATCACCGTCTTTGCCGACCACCAGGGCACCATTGAAGATTTGCTGAAACGGGCCGATCTGGCCATGTACCAGGCCAAAGCCGCAGGCCGCAATACCTTGCGATTCTTCGATCCGAAGATGGAGGCCGTGGTCATGGCGCGGGCGGCGATGGAATCGGGTCTGCGCGAAGCGGTCCAGCGAAGCCAATTTCTTCTCCATTATCAAGCGCAGGTGGATGGCGCCGGGCGCTTGACCGGCGTCGAAGCCTTGTTGCGCTGGCTGCATCCCGAGCGCGGGATGGTAGCGCCGCTTGAATTCATTTCACTGGCCGAAGATACAGGCCTGATCCTGCCACTTGGGCGCTGGGTGCTGGAAACCGCCTGCAAGCAGCTGGCACTATGGGATCAACAACCGGAAACTGCGCATCTCACGATGGCGGTGAACGTCAGCGCGCGGCAATTTCATCATCGCGATTTTGTCGATCAGGTAATGGAAATACTGGCGCAGACCGGGGCCAATCCGCAACGCCTGAAGCTGGAACTGACGGAGAGCTTGTTGCTCGATGACGTCGAAGATGTGATCGCCAAGATGACGATATTGAAGGAGCATGGCGTGACCTTTGCCCTCGATGATTTCGGCACCGGTTATTCCTCGTTGTCGTATCTGAAGCGCCTGCCGTTGGATCAATTGAAAATCGACCAATCCTTTGTGCGCGACATATTGACTGACTCTAATGATGCGTCGATCGCCAGAACGATTGTCGCTCTTGCTCAAAGTCTCGGATTGTCAGTCATAGCCGAGGGTGTCGAAACCGAGGCGCAACGCGATTTCTTGGCCGCGTCCGGTTGCCATGCCTATCAGGGTTACTTCTTCGGCCGCCCGTTGCCGATTGAGAGTTTCAAGGAATTCCCCCAACTCGACGTATTCCTGCCCTAGAGCCTGTTATGAACTCAATCAGGGGTCGCGCAGCCCCGAAAACCGCCGCGCGGTGTCGCAAGCCGCTTGCAGTGCCCGCACTGCGGCGCGTCCTGCTCCTAGCGCTGCATCCCTTCTGGATCGAACGTGACCCCTGATTGAGTTCATAACAGGCTCTAGCTTCTATCTTTGCTATACGGGTCGTTGGCTGCCTGTGCTGCAAACCGCAAGTCTTCGATCATGCGCCGGACTTCAGTTCGATGACGTTGCACCGCCGCATGCACTTCGGCTGACATCGGGCTGGCAGTCATCAAATCCGCTAGCTTGTTGTGGTTGTGGACATTGTTTCTGGTTTTTAAATGACTCATGACTTGTTCTCGTTCAAAAATTTTTCATTTGTGTAGCGGGCCATTTCAATCAATTCCCAACCCAATTGACGACGCAACTCATTGTTGGACAACTGCGTTGATCGCGGCGTAGGTTGTGGCTTGATCATTTCACATCGTTTATTTTCCAATGGCACTTTTTCGCTTCGACTCATATTGATTCAATGGTGTAAGAGATTTGCAGGAAAACCCGGATCAAACCTAAGCAATATCCCTGCCAGGTTTGCATCTATCAGAGGAATTATTGGGGTAATCGTTGAGCAAAAGATTACCCAAGCCGGCTTATCTTGCCAACGAATAAAAACGCACGCCGATAGTTGGAATATGTTGGGTAATTGAATCGATTTACTGCTGGGAGCAAGCGATATTGGAGAGGTTGCGGCTCAAGCGTCACTATCTTGGGTTTCGTCTTCTGGAGGCTGAAAAGATAGCAAATGGGCAAATAAGAAGCAGCCGCCGGCGATACCGATGGTAAGGAACGCGAAGGTGATGCCAAGCTGCTTGCCTTGCCAGAGACTGCCGAACCAGTCATCCAGTTCTGCCGCCACCACCGCAAATTTTCCGCCAACGCGTTCCAGCTGATATTGGGAACCCTTGTATTGGCCCGGCATGATGGGGAACACCTTCCCGCCGACGATTTCATAACCGATCGCACCATCCGCGCTGTCGTTTGCGGTGAAATAGACTACTGCAGAGCCGAGTAAGCCGGCAATCAGGATGCCAATGCCGATTCGTTTGATACGCACATGAAGCGGCACGGATGTGTGTGGATTATCTTGATGGTTAGCGTTATGCATTGTTGCCTTGGTCGTTGCGCCGCCGATTTAGTGCGGACGATTGTATCGAAAATTCAATCCATCGGGCGTGGTCCGATGTAGGCAGCCCTGGGCCGGATGAGCTGCTGGGTTTGGCGTTGTTCCATCGCATGCGCAATCCAGCCTAGCGTTCTGCCAAGGGCGAATATGCCGAAGGCGGCTCCGGGCGGCAGATCGAGATGGCGGCGCAATGCGACCAGGGCAAAATCGACCGAAGGCGGTTGGCCGGCCAGGCCGACCGCTTCCGCGATCATCTGCCGCCATTGCGGATGATGAGGCAGAATCCGTTCCAATAGCACCGTGGCCCTGACGTCGCCGTCTGGATAAAGATGGTGGCCGAAGCCGGGCAGATCGTCGCCGCGATCCAGGCGTTGCTGCAAGCGTGTCACATGGTCATCTGCCGCTTCGATTTCATCCCATAAGGCCTCGACGCGGGCCGTGTTGGCGCCGTGGCGGGTGCCGGTCAGTGCGGCCAGACTGGCAATGACCGCGGCGCGCAGGCTGGCGCCGGTCGAGGCGACACAGCGGGCAGTGAAGCCGGATGCATTCAATTCATGGTCGGCGCACAAAACCAGGGCCATGCGCACCAGATCGGCGCCTTCAGCGTCCAGCCCCCAAGCATCGGCACACTGTTGGTGAATGGCGGCGGTTCGCGGTTCGGTGCCCAGCAGGCAAGCTGTCATCACGCGCACCAGCATGCCGTTGCCTTCCGCGGTGCGGGTAGACAGTTTTTGCCATGCAGCGGTTGGGTTGTCTTCGCTGGCAATCGTGAATAGCGGCAGCAAGCTTTTTTCGCTGCGCTGTCCCGCATAGTAGGCTTGAACTTGCGGATAAATTGCCGGCACTACCGGTGCGTCCGGCCCGAAGGCGGTTTCCATCGGACATTGCCACAACAAGGCGGCAATCTGCTCGACGCCGTGCGAACGCGCCAACGCCACCGCATTTTGCCCGCGATAATAATATTTGCCATCGGCGATCAAGGTGATGGCCGATGGCAATACCGGCAAACCCCAATCCAGCACTGCTTGCGCCACTTCCTTCGGTTTGCGGCCGGTGGCGCGTTGATTTGCCAGGCGCTCGACGTCCGCAGCCAGGTAACGGCTTTCGCGGGCGGTATCGCCATCATGGGCGCGCAACAGACCGCGGCTGACGTAGGCATACAAGGTTTGGCGCGATACCGCCAAGCGGTTGGCGGCTTCCGCTGCGGTGAGATAAGTCAGCATCGATATTCCTTTGCGGGCCGGTGATCGATAGGCAATATGTTGATTATTATAATCAATATTGACTACTGTATGACGACCAACTAAGCTATTCTTTACCGACTGCCTGGAGCCTTGTCATGATTGAATTCGCCCCTTACGTGCCCAACCTGTCCGATTCGTTAACGCCGAATAGGCCAGCTGCACCTTTTTTGCGCGAAATCTGGCAAGCGGTCGGCGGCGACGCCGATTTTCTACAGCATCTGGAATTTAGCGATGCAGGCCAAGGGCAATTGCGTTCGATATTTGCTGTCACGGATCTGGCCGCTGCTTCCATCGGCGCGGCTGGTTTGGCGATTGCCGAAATGGTGCAGCAGCGAACCGGCAATTTTCCCGTAGTTCAGGTCGACCGCCGCCTGTCTTCTTTTTGGTTCCACAGCTCGTTGCGTCCAATAGGCTGGGAATCGCCTTCGCTATGGGATGCGATTGCCGGCGATTATCAATGCGCCGGCGGCTGGATACGCTTGCATACCAACGCGCCGCATCACCGGGATGCCGCGCTAGCCGTGCTGGCGGTGCCTGCAGATAGAGAAGCCGTAGCCAAGGCGGTGGCCGGCTGGCAGGCGAACGACCTGGAAACAGCCATCGTAGGGCAGGGTGGGTGCGCTGCGGTAATGCGCTCGCAACTGGAATGGGCCTTGCATCCGCAGGGGCAAGCAGTTGCGGCTGAGCCTTTGCTGCACGTCGCATTGACGGCTGCCGTAACCAAACCCGCCTGGGCGGATAGGATAAATGCGAGTCGTCCGCTTGAGGGTGTACGCGTGCTGGACTTGACACGTGTCCTGGCCGGCCCGGTGGCGACGCGTTTTCTAGCTGGCTATGGCGCTGAGGTGCTGCGCATCGATTCGCCGACCTGGGACGAACCCGGCGTCGTGCCGGAAGTCACCCTGGGCAAGCGCTTGGCGCGCCTCGATCTGCGCCAAGCAGAGGGGCGGGCGATATTGAAAGCCCTATTGCAGCAGACGGATGTGCTGGTGCATGGCTATCGGCCGGAAGCCTTGGCGCGGCTCGGCCTGGATGCGCAAACCCGGCGCCGCCTCAATCCCGGCCTGGTCGATGTCTGCCTGGATGCATACGGCTGGAGCGGTCCGTGGTGCGGGCGTCGCGGCTTCGATAGCCTGGTTCAAATGAGCAGCGGTATCGCCGACGCCGGCATGCGCCGCTGGAACCGCGACCGGCCGACGCCGTTGCCGGTGCAGGCGCTCGACCACGCTACCGGCTATATCATGGCGGCAGCGGTGATCCGCGGCTTGGTAATGCGCCTGCAAACCGGCATGGGCAATGAAATGCGCGCCTCGCTGGCACGCACGGCTACCTTGCTTACCAGCCAATCCGTGGCGTCGCCGCAGAAGGATTTGCAGGTGGAGAGCATTGATGATCTCGCTGACGCGATCGAACTTACGGCTTGGGGCAGCGCTCGTCGCCTCAAACCGCCAGTGTTTATTGACGGTGCGCCGATGCAATGGGCGCGCCCTGCCGGCGTACTCGGCAGCGCGCCGGCAGCTTGGTGAGAAGGCGTGTTCAGGCCCGCAACTTGCCCTTGATCGCTTCGCACAATTCATCGGCTGCGGCGGCCGAAAGTTCCAATGCTTCACATGCAACGGTGCCGCTTTTGTCCCATTCCAGCGATTCACTTTCGCCCCGAAATTCCTGGATCGCTCGTTCTACCACATAATTCAACGCCACCAACGCCCGGGTTGGGCTGGCGACGGCCTCGTCGTACAGGATGTCATGATCGTGGTGCATGCTGATCGCCGCCACCACATCGTCGGAAATCGACCATTGCTGCGCAAGTAGCGAGCCGACGTAGGCGTGATCGAGCCCGTGTCGTTCGTGTTCCACCTCAAGAAAATCAATGTCGCCCTTGTGGTTGGCAATCGATAGCGTTTCCAGGTAGCCCGGAAACGTGGCTTTTAACAATGGGATGCCGATATCGCAGAACAGGCCGAAACTATAGGCGACTTCCGGCTCCACGGATTTCAATTCCTTTGCCAGGAAACTCATACCTTTGGCACGCTTTTCCGACACATCCCAAAATCGCGCCATCATCATCGCGCCCGAGCCCAGGGATTTTTTTGTGATGAGGCCGGTCATGACTGCAGTGCATTGGTTCATCCCGATCATCGAGATAGCGTCTTGCACCGTTGTGATGTGGCGTTTTGCGTTGAAGAATGCGGAATTCGTCGTTTCCAGCAACCTGCTGGCCATCGCTACATCGCGGTTAATCAGTTCGGAGATTTTCCTGATGTCCGGCTCTTCCTTGTGAATTTCATGCTGGAGCGCCATGTACAGCGCCGGGCGCGGTGGAATGTTGACTGCTAGGACAATGCTGTCCCGTTCGGTGGCGGCGGAACGGCTTGATGAATTCTCAGACATGATGCCTCCATGCAACATGACTGCAGCTTAATCGGTGCATCGAAGACGAAATCGCGCTACAGCCAATAACCTAGAACAGTGCCAGATTCTTCGATATTTTAATAAACGAAAGCGGATATAGGAGTACCTTGATACTACAGTAAAACCGCCGCGACCAGCGGCAATCAATTCTAGTGCCGAGAGCGTAGTTGGCGGTTTCGATTTATCGTTTCAATATGCATTGCGTGCTTTTCTATTTCGAATCCCTCCTGTTTTTTTTCTCCTTTTCATTGACCTTGTTGCCTTGATTTGACCTGCTTGCGGCTGCTCTTTGCTGTATTGCCGCTTTGGCCGCCGCGAGGCGCTGCATAAAAGGGTGTTGTTCTCCTTTGGCTGCCGTTTTTCCTGTTCGGCTTGCCACATCCTGATGCTTCATCCGTTGTTGCGTTTGCGCGTGCCTGCTACTGCTGACTTGCTGACGTTTTTGTTCGCGCCGTTGTTGTAAATTCCGCTGTATCTGCTCATGCTTGCCTTCGATTAAATGCTCGTTGCGGGTCGGGCGATAAAAATTTGGCACGCTGTCGAGCATGCGTGGCCGCGCGAATGCACCGCCGGCCCGGGGAGCGAAGGCTGCATGATGTTCGGTGACATCGACACTGCCTTGCGGTGTGTTAATAAAGGTGCGACCGGTGTTGACCTTATCGTAGGTGCCGGGATCGCCTTCGGTGCTGCCTTCCGGAATGACTTTAGGTTCGTGATCGGTGCCGCGAATGCCGATGGTGGCGGTGGGTGTGCGAATGACATAGGATTTCGGCTGGTATTTGCCGATCCAGCCGGAGATCGAACGAAAGCTGCCGACCAGCAGGCCGAATACCCCTTTGTCTTGATTGTCGCCATTGGCCTGATATTGCGTGATCTGCATTTTGGTATTGGGCCGCACCGCAATAAAGCCGGTATCTTCCATGGTCATATGGATTTCACCATCCTTGCCGGTGACGATGCTGTCGCCCTCGAATATCGTGTCGCCGACATGCACAGTTCGCAGTGCTTTCTTGTTGTCGAAAACGCGGACATCGCCTTCCATCAGATCGATTTTTCCCGCCGTATTCGGTGTCGTGGCGACGCTATTGGCGGCACTGGCGCTGTTTTGCGCATAGGCGCAGAAGCTCAAGCAAAACATCACGAATACGAAGTAGATTTTCGACATAACGTGCATGGTCGCTCCAAAGAGTTGTTGCCATTGTACTGAGAGAAGCAAGCCGGGCAAAGATGTGGATTTGGCGCAACAAGGCTTCTGATGCTGGAAAATCACGGGTTATTGCGGTGTCAGTGAGCGCGATCAAGGTGCCCGGATAAACTTGGCGGTAAATCGCTTGATGCTAGAATGAACCGTCGTGATTGTATTTTCTGAAGGATAGTTTCCATGTTGATTGGCATATTGAAGGATGTATTTAAGCAACTGGTTTCCGGGTCGGGGAAGAACGATTCGAAAGAATTCGTAGATGGGGCAAAGTTGGTCATTTCAACGGCGCATGTGAGAAAAGTCCTTAATGTCGGAGGTAATACCAAGAACATTCCGATTCCAGATGCCTACCAGGGATGGCAGCATGATTTGCTGGATATCGATCCACGAGGAAATCCGGATGTGGTTTGCGATGCGCGCATGATGATGCAATTGCCAGCCGCGCAATACGATGCCATCTATTGTTCACATAATCTTGAGCACTATTACCGACATGATGTCCTCAAGGTTTTGGCGGGATTTCGCCATGTATTGAAAGATGATGGATTCGTTCAAATCATTGTTCCCGATATGGCCGAAGTGATGAAAAGAATGATTGATCGTGGCTTGGATATCGAAGACGAACTTTATATTTCGCAATCGGGGCCGATCCGCGTCAGTGATGTGATATACGGATATGCCGTAGAAATTGAACGTTCTGGAGATGAGTTTTACGCGCACAAGACAGGATTTACGGAAAAATCCTTGGTAGCGCAGCTGAAGGCGTCCGGTTTTTCTACTGTCATTCCCGCATTCGGTGAGCTGGAGATTATGGCTCTTGCATTCAAAAATGGGCCAATTCAATATGCCTGTGACCTTTTTGAACTATATGATAAATGAGGGTTGGGAGGGGCGCCTGGTTGCAATCGCCACTACCGACAAACAAAACGACGGTGCCCACGATATTCAGTATTTGAGCCGGGTCTGGAAACTCGCCCAGCGCTTGCTGGTGGAATATCTCGCAGCTTACTGAATGGTGGTTCAGGCGGCATGTTATTTGTACGATTTGGTGAATCTGCCTAAGAACCACGTCGATCGCGCCCAGGCTTCCACGCTTGCGGCACTCCAACTGCCATAAACGCAGAATGGCATGGCGAATGGAGGGAGGGCGAGATGCGCCTGGAGGGGGCAAGGAGTTCAAGGGCAGTGCCGTTCGCAACAAGATACGCTTTTTTCATATTCAAGAGAACGACTTTGAGTGGGAGCGCAGCATTATCCGCGATGGTGGAAAATCATAGGTTTAAGTAGCGACATTGACGGATTTGAAGGCCCGTTGATAAAGTTCGGGGTAAATTGGTTGATGCTAGAATGAACGGTCGTAACTGTTTTATCGAGGAACAGCCCTCATCTTGATTGGCGTACTGAGGGATGCCTCTAAGCAGCTTGTCGCTAGGCTAAAAGAACGGGCTTGGAAGAGTTCTTACGCAAGGAAAATTTAGTCAGTTCAAAGGCACACGTGAGAAAAGTCCTTAATGTCGGTGGTAATACCAAGAGCATTCCGATTCCAGATGCCTATCAAGGGTGGCAGCATGACTTGCTGGATATCGACCCGAGTGTGAATCCGGATGTGCTTTGCGATGCCCGCATGTTGACGCAATTGCCGGCGGCGCAATACGATGCCGTCTATTGTTCGCATAACCTGGAACACTATTACCGACATGATGTCGTCAAGGTTTTGGCTGGATTCAGGCACGTGTTGAAGGACGATGGATTTATTCAAATCATTGTTCCCGATATGGGCGCAGTGATGAAGATGGTAGTTGAACGTGGCTTGGATATTGAAGACGAGCTTTATATGGCGATAGCGGGACCGATCCACGTGATTGATGTGATATATGGACTCGGTATCGAAATCGAACAATCAGGGAGCGATTTCTTTGCCCACAAAACCGGCTTTACGGAAAAATCCTTGGCGTTGCGTTTGAATGCATCCGGTTTTTCTACGGTCATCACGTCATTTTGCGACTTGCAGATTATGGCTCTTGCCTTCAAGAATGGGCCAAGTGACTATGCTTGCGAACTTTTCCGACTCTATGGCAAGTGAGGATTGGCAGTCGCGATTGATCGCTATCGCCGTTGCTGACAAACAAAACGACGGTGCCCACGATATTCAACATTTGAACCGAGTCTGGAATCTCGCCCAGCGCTTGTTGGCGGAGTATCCCGCAGCAGATGCATTGGTCGTCCAGGCCGCTTGCTATCTGCATGATTTGGTAAATTTGCCTAAGAACCATGTCGATCGTGCCCAGGCTTCCAAGCTTGCGGCCCGCTGTGCTTGCGAAGAATTGGTGCGGATCGGTTTTTCGGCGGAAAAATTGCATGCTGTCGCTCATGCAATCGAAGCCCACAGTTTCTCGGCGGCGATCGTGCCGACTACCGTCGAGGCGATGATTGTGCAGGATGCCGACCGGCTTGACGCATTGGGTGCGGTGGGGCTTGCACGGTTGTTTTATACCGCTGGACGCATGGGATCGGCGGTCGCCCATCCGACCGACCCGCTGGGCTTGCATCGTGCTCTGGATGATCGGCAATTTGCCCTTGACCACATCGAAATCAAGCTGGCCACACTTCCATCCAACATGCAAACCGCGGCGGCTCGCAAAATCGGAGAAGAGCGATTGCAAATTTTGCGGACTTTTTGCGCAAACTTTGTTGCCGAGTGGGCGTAAGGCACGCATTGCCAGCTGTTTCGTTTTGCGATTCAAGAGCAAGCCAGTCGTTTAGCGCCGAATGCGCTCGAATCCAATGATGCGGCTAATTGCAATAAATGCAATTCTTCTAAGGCGCTAGTGGTGCTGACGCTTCACAATAAAGAATAATTACCGCTCTGGCGGCAGATCGAATCGGGATGTGAGGGTTCCCATGACTTCGCCGCATAGCTCGCTTATAATGGCTCGACGTCTTGAGTTCGCCATATTGGCAGCGTGCAGTACCGGATGCGTTGTTTTGCATTGCATCCATTCACTTGTGGTGGTTAGCCAATGACTATTTCCTTGCCCGTATATCAGCATCCGACCTCAGTGGTATTGGTCGACGACAGTGCGTCGTTCATTGCCAGTGTTGAGTATCAGCTTAAACCGTCCTTGGCGGTAAAGAGCTTTCAGGACGCGCACGAAGCCTTGGCCTGGTTGGGTGGCTTGTACCACGCGGACGACGGCAAATGCCTGCCGATTCGCATCGGCTACGACGAGCAGACATTTTCATTCGAACGCAGGACGATTGCGCTGGATGTGGACCAGGTGTACCGCATTGTGCTGGACGATGAACGCTTTCAGACTGCGGCAGTGGTCGTGGTGGATTATGCGATGTCGGCCATCAACGGCCTGGATTTTTGCCGCGCCCTCAGAGGCTTGCCATGCAAGAAAATCCTGTTCACCGGCGAAGCCAATGAAATGATCGCCGTGGAGGCATTCAATCAGGGTTTGATTGATCGTTACCTGAAAAAGAGCGACCCCAGCGCAATGGATAGGCTGGAGTCGGAAATCGCCATCCTGGAGCGTGAATATTTCATCGAAAAATCCGGTACTTTGAAGGATCTGCTGGTGCAGCATACTTATTCCTTCGTGTCGGATGAGGCGCTGGTTAAGTTGGTTGATACGCTGATTACGCGTCATGGTTTCGTCGAGTATTACCTATTCCCCGATCCTGCCGGCATCTTGTTTTTCGACGCTGACGGCAAGTCGACCCTGATGGTGGTCGAAACTCGCGCCGGCCTGATTTCGCACCTGGAAACGGCGCAGGACTACAGCGCGCCGCCGGAGTTGAGGGCGGCACTGCGCGATGCGCAAGTCGTGCCGTTCTTTTGGAAGAGTGGCGGCATGTACACCGAGAAAAGTTTGAATTGGGAGCAATTCTGCCTGCCGGCCCAAGTTTGCAGCGGACGGGAAAACTATTACTGGGCCTTGTTCGATTTACCTGATGGTTTTCTGCAGGGGCCGGTTTATTCGTATAACAAGTTCATGGCGGATCGCTTGATGGTCCCGAACAAAAATACTTGATTTCGCGACGCGGCGGCGACGACAAATCGGCCTTGCAGTCACCAATAAGTTACCAATAGTTTTCGGTCACGAATTGACCCGGAAGCACGCGCCGGCAAGGGCGCATTCCACGTTGATGCAGTATGTGGCGGATGTCTTCGATCATCGCTGGATTGCCGCACATCATGACGCGTGATGTGGCCGCTTGCAGGGATAGGTCGACGTGCTTTTCAAGCTCACCGTTTTCCAGCAACGTCGTCAGACGCCCATTCAATCTCCCAGGTATTATTTCAGGTGTGCGCGTGCAGGTCTGTATCAAATGCAATTGCGCGCAGGATTCCGCTTGCACCGGCGGATGCTGTTGCAAACCCTGCAGCGTATCCTGATAGCTCAAGTCCTCGGCATGCTTGACGCCATGCGCCAGCACGATGTGGCGGAATTTGCGCCATACCGCCGGGTCGCGCAGTATCGAAATGAACGGTCCGATACCGGTGCCGGTCGCCAGCAGCCAAAGATCGTCGCCATCAGCGAAACGATCGACCGTCATGAAACCATACAATTGTTTTTCTATCCATATCGGCGAGCCCGGCGCCAACTTGTCCAGCAAGCCGGTGAATGCACCGCCGGGCACCAGCACGCCATAATATTCAAGGTGATCGTCGTTCGGCGCAGACGTAATGGAATAGGGTCGCCAAATGCTCGTTTCGCCTTCAAATAGCCCAAGACGCGAATATTGACCGGGGATAAACGCGTAGCCCTGCGGACGGCTGGTACGGAAGGTAAACAAGTCATCGCTCCAGCGTTGCATCGCGATGATGTTTTCGCAACTTGCTTTTTCCTCAATCGGGATAATGATTTTCTGCTCCATAGATCCATTCTACGCAGACTCAAGAAATCCTGTCATATGCCGTAACCGGAGGATAGAAACACTTCATTCCGAGGATACTTATTATGTCAGCTTCTAGTATAGAGAGTTTGTCAACGCAGATGGCCGCTACCCAAACCAATCAAGACGTTGGCATGGCGGTGCTCAAGAAATCAATCGATGCCGCTAGTAGCAGTGCTGCCGAGTTGTTGGCTGCGCTTCCTGCCCCAATCCCGGCGACGAACCTGCCTGCAAATCTCGGGCAAAACATCAATACGACGGCGTGACGACCTGGTTAATTGCGTCGCGTCAGGTTGGCGTTAGTTATTGCACCCTGTCATCTTTGACAGTTTCGCGTTTTCCAAATGGCAAGTATGATTGATTGCGCATCGCTTGCCTTCCGCCGTTTGCCATCACTCATCAAATTCAAACACTGAGTTTTAGCTAAAAAATAAATACCATAAATATGGGATTGCGAAGGCTTGCGCGCAGGTGTGTAATGATCGTGAGGTTGCGATGTTGCGCGTTATTTTTTGCGTTCAAGAGGCTTGATATGTCCTACGCCCGCTACAAATTCAACAAAGCCGTGCAATCCCTGAGTGAAGCAGGCGCCAAACGCCGGGAGTGGTTGGCCAGCGATCACGTGTGCCGACTTTTGCGCTTGACGACAGCGGATGTTCCGGTCGAGTTGAAGCATGAATTTCAATTGTTCGAGCGCGAAATGAAGCCAATATTGCGTGCCAGTGATTTGAGCGCCCGCCCATCGGGTGTGATTCGATCCGTTGACGAGGCGACGGTTGGCCGGATCATTGATCGCATCATGTACATGCACGAAGTCATCGAATTGAAAGTCGAGAAAAAGCCGTCGACAGTTCAAGCCTAAACTCTCCTTTGAAAGGTTCCCGGGTTTATTGCCAGGGAGCCATCTTCAGCCCTTGTATTGAGCCCCGTTACGGGTGACACGCCGTGAGGCTGCCAACCAGCCTCGGATGTGCCTTATACTTCTACACTTTGTTGTGGTCTCCACGACGAACGATTGCATTTCCTCAACAGATCCCGAATTCGGAATAAGGCTGATTACACCATGTTCGTATCCTTGCGGCCCTGCGCGCCGGAGTTAGCTTGATTAGCTTGAGCAGCTTCGCGCAACTCCCGTTGCGCAAGCGTATTTTGTTCGGGGGGCTGGGTGTCGGTGCGCTTGGCTTGTTGTTGATTCTCCTGTTTGTCGGTTATGTCTTCGTGTTTGTGCTACCGAATCTGCCGACGCTTGAGGCCGTTACCGACTATCGTCCGAAAATTCCGTTACGCGTCTACACCGCCGACAACGCCTTGATCGGCGAATTCGGCGAGGAGCATCGCAATTTCGTGCCTATCAAGGATATGCCCGATGTGATGAAGAAGGCGCTATTGGCAGCGGAAGATGCGCAATTTTACGCGCATGGCGCGGTTGATTACAAAAGCATGGGGCGAGCCTTGGTGTCCGATGTCTTTTCCCTGTCATTCAAGCAAGGTGGCGGCACCATTACGATGCAGGTGGCACGGGAATTTTTCCTGACCAGGAAAAAACTCCTGTTCCGGAAATTGACTGAAATCCTGTTGTCTTACCGGATCGAAGCGGCTCTGTCCAAGGACCAGATTCTTGAGTTATACATGAATCAAATGTACCTGGGCGAGCACGCGTTCGGCTTCGGCAGCGCAGCGCAGGTCTATTTCGGCAAACCGATTTCGGAAATTAGCATCGGCGAGTCTGCAATGTTGGCAGGTTTGTTGAAAGGGCCGGCGGGGAATAATCCGGTGGTCAATCCCAAACGGGCGAAACAGCGCCAGCAATACGTTCTTGGGCGCATGCATGATCTGGGCTGGATTACCGACGCCCAATTTGCACAGGCCACGCACGAAGTCTTGCATCTGAAGAGCGGCGGTCAAATCTTTACGACGCATGCCGAATATGCGGCGGAGCTGGTGCGCCAATCGATTTTCAAGCAATTCAAGGACGATACCTACACCCACGGCTACATCGTCTATACGACGTTGAACAAAGCCGCCCAGGATGCCGCTTATGAGGCGGTGCGGCGCAACGTAATTGCGTATGACCATCGCTACGGTTATCGCGGACCGGAAAGCACCATCGAATTGCCTGCCGGCGACGAAGAGCGTGAAGATGCGATAGGCGAAGAATTGGCCGAACATCCCGCCAGCGACAATTTATTGGCCGCGATGGTGGTCGCGGCATCGCCCAAACTGGTGCACGCGGAATTGCCGAGCGGCGAAATGATCGACATCAGCGGAGAGGGCCTGCATTTTGCAGCGCCCGGCCTTATCGCCAATGCCACGGAAAAGAAAAAGATCCGGCCTGGCGCCGTGATCCGCGTCAGTCAGGCAGCGCAAGGTAAATGGGAAATCAGCCAATTGCCGGAAGTCGCTGCGGCATTCGTTTCCATCGACGCGGATGACGGCGCATATAAGGCGCTGATCGGCGGGTTCGATTTTAATCTCAACAAGTTCGACCATGTCAGCCAGGCTTGGCGTCAGCCAGGGTCTTCATTCAAGCCTTTCGTTTATTCGGCTGCCTTGGAAAAAGGATTTTCTCCGGCGACCCTGATTAACGACGTGCCGTTGGTCGTCACCACGGCAGAAAGTGGTGGCCCGCTATGGGAGCCGCAAAACGATAACGGCAAGTTCGATGGGCCGATTACGATGCGTTATGCCTTGGCGGAATCGAAGAACGTGGCATCGGTGCGCATCTTGCGGGCGATAACGCCAGGTTATGCGCAACCCTATGTAGCCCGCTTCGGTTTTGATCCCGCCAAGATACCGGTTAATCTGACCATGGTATTGGGCACCGGATCGGTAACGCCGCTGCAACTGGCCGGCGCCTACGCGGTATTTGCCAACGGCGGTTACCAGATTCCGCCCTACCTGGTGCAAAAGGTGGTCGATATTCACGGCACCGTCATTTCCGAAGCCAAGCCGACCCACGCCGGGCAAGAAAGCGAGCGCGTGATCGATCCGCGTAATGCCTTCGTCATGGATAGCCTGTTGCATCAGGTTGTTGTCAGCGGCACCGGCGCGGCGGCGACGCAGAAATTAGGTCGCCCCGATCTGGCCGGCAAGACCGGTACCAGCAGTGATGCATTGGATGGCTGGTTTGCCGGTTATAGCGGCCATCTGGTGGCGGTATCATGGATGGGATACGACGATCCGAAATCTCTGGGCAGCCGCGAATTCGGTGCGACCCTGGCATTGCCGGCCTGGATCGATTACATGCGCGTGGCCTTGAAAGGCGTGCCGATTTTCCAGCGCGGCGAGCCATCCGGTGTGGTGCAGAACGAGGGCGACTGGATGTATAGCGAATTTGTCGATCAGGGGGCCGTGAAAACGCTGGGAATGGATGACGCGCCGGCACCAGCGGATAATGCAGGCAATCCAGATAATCCACTCCCGGTGATAAGCCCGCCTGGCCCCAATGCGATTCCGTCCAAGCCGTTCAATCCGCCGCCGGCACCCACGACTCCGCCTCCTGCCAATGATCAGGAACGCCAGAAGGCGATCGATATGTTCAAGAACGGGTGATTGATGGCGGCCGACAAACCGGCCTATGCTAGGCCAGGACAGCCCTTAGCGGCCTTGATGCGCCGCCGTCCGGCAGGAAATGCGGAGCGGTGCGGATCAGCTCTTCCGCCTCGAACGAAGTAACCGGCGGCGAGAAGATATAGCCTTGCCCGATATAGCAACCTAGCTTGATCAGTTCCGCGATATGTTCCTGCGACTCGACGCCCTCGGCAATGGTTTCCAGGTTCAAGGTATGCGCCAGCGCCAGGATCAGGCGGACGATTTCTGTGTCGCCCTGATGCTGGCCGAGGCCGCGTACGAAGGTCTTGTCGATTTTAAGGACATCGATCGGCAATTTCTGCAGATAGGAAAGCGATGAATAGCCGGTGCCGAAGTCGTCCAGCGCCAGCCGCAACCCGAGCTTTTTGAGCATCGACAAGTTTTCGATCGTCTGCAGCGGATTCGCCATCGCCGAGGTTTCGGTGATTTCCAGTTCCAGCGAACTGGGCAGCACGCCGGTTTGTTCGATGATGCGGGTGACTTCGGTCAAGAAAGAGGATTGCAATAACTGCCGCATCGAGACGTTGACGGCAACGGTCAGATGTTCTGCAAGCGGATATTTTTTTTGCCAAACGGTCAATTGCTTGCAGGCTTCTTCCAATACCCATAATCCGATCGGCACGACCATGCCCGACGCTTCCGCAATCGGAATGAATTCATTCGGGGGGATAACGCCGTATTCCGGGCTATTCCAGCGCAACAGCAATTCGAAGCCTTTGACCACGCCATCCAGCAAGGAAACCTTGGGTTGGTACACCAATGCCAATTCGTTGCGCTCCAGCGCAAAGCGCAGGGCGACATCCATTTGCGCCCGTTTGGTGGTGGTATTTTGCAGCGAGGCATCGAATACCTCGGCGCGATTACGACCGCGTTCCTTGGCTTGGTACATGGCGGCATCGGCGTCGCGTATCAGTTCAGACGGGCTCTTGTGATGGTCTTTTAATTCTGCGATGCCGATACTGGTCTGGATTTTGACGATGGCGTCCGCCACTACCAGTTGCTGCGAAACCGCATGCAAGAGCATCTCGGCTTTTTGTCTGGCTTCGGCAATACTGCCTTTGGTCAATACAATGAATTCGTTGCCGCCGAAACGGGCGACAAAGTCTTGCTGCGGCAGATGGGCGACGATGCGTTGTGTCAATTCCATCAGGCACTTGTCGCCAAAGTCATGGCCGTGCGTGTCATTGACGCTTTTAAAGAAGTCCAGATCGCAAAACAGCATCACCAGATTACTGTTTTTTTGTGGTGCGCAGCCTATCGCATCGGCAATTTTTCCGAGAACAAAACGGCGGTTCGGCAGTCCGGTCAAAGGATCATGCAGGGCTTGATGTTCAAGCCGCATTTCATATTCCTTACGATCGGTGATGTCCCGGGTAATACCCAGGATGCCGGTGATTTCGCCAAGAGAATCCCGCAGTGGATATTTATTGGTTCGATACCAGCTTTTGCTGTCGCCATCGAGGAAACCCTGGATTTCCAGGTCTTCCTGCGGCACGCCGGTTTCAATCACGCGCATGTCCTGCATGTGCAAGGCATCGGCGATTTCGTAGGCATCGAGTTCCTTGCCGGCGTCGGCGGTGGCCAGGAACAAATCGTAGGAAGTCTTGCCGCGTAACTCTTCCTCCGAAACGTAACCGAAGCGCCGCTGGAAGCTCAGGTTGCTGATGGTAAAGCAGCCTTGCGTATCCTTGGCATAGATCAGCGACGGATTCAGGTCCAGCACCGCGCGCAACAGCGCATGTTCCTGTTCCAGCTTCAATTCGACATCCTTGCGTGCATTGATGTCTTCCAGGCTGAACACCAAGCCGTTGATCGCCGGATCATGCAGCATGTTATAGCCACTGGTTTCCATCCAGATCCATTGTCCATTCTTGTGCTGGACCCGATGCCGCGAAAAGATGCTGCTGCGTGGGGTATCGCGCAAGTGGCGCAACTTTTTTTGATGTTCGATCACGTCATCAGGGTGTATTCTCAGCGTGGCGCCTTCCGCGCAAAGGTCTTCGTGCGTGTAACCGATAATTTCCTGCAATGCCGGATTGGAAAATTTCAATTGATAGCCGGCGTCGGCAATCAGGAATACATGCCGCGTGGCGCGTGCAATCGCATCGAAACGCCTGTCATTGGTGCGCGCTTGCCATACTGCAGAGACATTGATGTTCAAAGCATGGGCCAGCAGAATCGCCAGCAGTCCGACGAACAGGGTGGCAAAGGTGTTGGGCAGCCAATCGCTTAACTGTACGCCGAGATCGAGATTCAGGCCCAAGCCGATCCAGCCGATCAACAGCACTGCGCCCAGGGAAATGCCGCTCTCAATGGCCAGCGGAAAGACGCCTGCCAGTGCAATCAACCACGGTAGCGGCGGGGTCGGCATTGCGTGTTGCAGCGTCAACACCACGATGATCAGCACGGCGGCCAATAGCTCCGCCACTGCGCTGCCGGAGCTGCTGCGTATCCAATGCGAAGCAACGTAACGCAACAGCGATAAAATGAAAAGAAAAACCAGCAGGATCAGTACACCGTTGCTGGCGGTCGATAAATTCAAATGCCTGGCATAGCCGGCCAGGGCGACATCAAGCAATAAGGTGACATACAACAGCAAAGAGGAAACGCGGAATATCTCGTCGCCGGTTACGACATCCTTGGCGCCGAGAAATTTGAGATTCATTGCTTGGAGATTGCCACAGGCTGGACTTTGGCGGCGGCTTCCTTGGCGCGCTGTCGGGCAATTTCGACATCATTGCCTGTGGCGAGCGCCACACCCATGCGGCGGCGGGCGAAGGATTCCGGTTTTCCGAACAGGCGAATATCGGCGCCGGGCACTCGCAAGGCATCCGCTACGCCTTCAAACGCAATCGCCTCGGCATCGTGCTGACCGTAAATGACTGCCGAAGCGCCAGGGCTCCTGAGCGTGACATCGACCGGCAAACCCAAAATCGCTTTGGCATGCAGTTCGAATTCGCTTTGCACCTGGGTGCACATGGTGACCATGCCGGTATCGTGCGGGCGCGGGCTGACTTCGGAGAACCACACCATGTCATTCTTGACGAATAATTCGACGCCGAATATTCCGAGGCCGCCAAGATTGTCGGTCACTTTCTTGGCAATTTCGCGCGAGCGCGCCAAGGCGGTCGGATGCATCGGATGCGGCTGCCAGGATTCAACATAGTCGCCCTTGACTTGCACGTGGCCGATGGGTTCGCAAAAATGCGTGCCTGCTTGCCCGTCCTGGTCCAGCGCGCGCACGGTCAATTGGGTAATTTCATAGTCGAAGTCGATGAAGCCTTCAACAATCACGCGCCCGGCGTCCACCCGGCCACCGGCAGCGGCATGGTTCCAGGCGTTTTCCACTTCATCCGGGCCGTCGATTTTGGATTGTCCTTTGCCGGACGAGGACATGACCGGCTTGATTACGCAAGGAAAGCCGATTTCGCCACAGGCAGCCTTGAGTTGCGCCAGATTGTCGGCAAAGCGGTAAGGTGAAGTCGGTATCGAGAGTTCTTCTGCCGCCAGGCGCCGAATGCCTTCGCGGTTCATGGTCAACCAGGCGGCGCGAGCGGTAGGAATTACCGTAACCTTGCCGGCTTGTTCCAGTTCGACCAGTTTGGCCGTGGCAATCGCCTCAATTTCCGGCACCACCAAGTCCGGTTGTTCCAGTTCGATCAACGCAGCAAGCGCCGCGCCATCCGTCATGTCGATCACATGGGAACGATGCGCGACCTGATGGCCGGGCGCGTTCGCATAACGGTCAACCGCGATGACTTCTACCCCCAGACGCTGCAATGAAATAATGACTTCCTTGCCAAGTTCTCCTGAACCGAGCAGCATGACTTTGGTCGCTGAAGAGGAAAGCGGGGTGCCGAGACGAGCTGGTTTTTTCATAAAGAGACAATGCCGGTGTTGCGATGATGTAAATAAGTCAATGGTAACTCACATTAGCAGGGCGACGATACCAAATCCTGAGACATTTGGACAGGGAAAAGTGTCATTCACGGCAATATTTTGTCATAAATATTTTACAAATAACCCTAACACCCGTGTCGCGTCGCCATTGCGCAAGCAAGCACGTATCAAAAACGAAATAAGCAGTGAAACAAAGCAGTGAAAAAAAGCCGCCAGAGAATACCTGGCGGCTTTGTGCGTTATACAACAAACGATGCTAACTATCGTTCAGTCGCGTAGATGTCGTTATCTTTTGTTTCCTTGACAAACAGCATGCCGATGACGAACGTCATGGCGGCAATCACGATTGGATACCACAGGCCGAAATAAATATCGCCCTTATAGGACACCAGTGCAAAGGCTGTCGCCGGCAAGAAGCCGCCGAACCAGCCGTTGCCGATATGATACGGCAGCGACATCGAGGTATAACGTATCCGCGTCGGGAACATCTCGACCAACATCGCTGCAATCGGCCCGTACACCATCGTTACCAGGATCACCAATATCGTCAGCAAGACCACCACCATCGGGTAATTGATTTGACCGGGATCTGCCTTGGTCGGATATCCGGCTTCCTTGATGGCGTCGCCCAGGGCTTTTTTGAATGCCTTGTCCTTGGCCGCCGCTTCTTCCTTCGGCAGGCCGGTGGCGTCATAGCCATCGATGACCTTATCGCCGATCTTGATGGAGGCAACCGAGCCCGACGCAGCGTCGACGCTGGTGTAGGCTACGGAGGATTGCGAGAGCACGGTGCGCGCAATATCACATGAGCTGGTGAATTTCTTGGTGCCGGTCGGATTAAACAGGAATTGGCATTTATCGGGATCGGCAGTGACGACGACCGGTGATTTGCTCAAGGCCGTTTCCAGAGCCGGATTGGCATAATGGGTCAAGCCGCCGAAAATCGGGAAATACGTTAACGCGGCAATCAGGCAGCCTGCCATGATGATCATCTTGCGGCCTATTCTGTCTGAAAGAGTGCCGAACACGATGAAAAACGGCGTGCCGATCAAGAGCGAGCCGGCAATCAGGAAATTGGCAGTCTGGCCATCAACCTTCAGGGTTTGCGTCAGGAAAAACAGTGCATAGAATTGACCGGTATACCAGACCACGGCTTGGCCGGCAGTCAAGCCAAACAAGGCCAGGATCACGATCTTCAGGTTTTTCCACTGAGCGAAAGATTCTGTGAGCGGCGCCTTGGAAGTCTTGCCTTCGGCCTTCATCTTGGCGAAAGCCGGGGATTCGTTCATCGACAAGCGTATCCACACCGATACGATCAGCAGGAAGAACGAGACCAGGAACGGAATGCGCCAGCCCCATTCGGCAAACGCCGCTTCGCCGATCGCAATGCGGGTCACCTGGATTACGATCAGGGACAGGAACAAGCCCAAGGTCGCGGTGGTTTGTATCCATGAGGTGAAGCTGCCGCGCTTATCGTTCGGCGCGTGTTCTGCCACATACGTCGCTGCACCGCCGTATTCGCCGCCGAGAGCTAAGCCTTGCAGGATACGCAGCGTGATCAAAATGATCGGCGCGGCGATGCCGATGGTGGCAAAGCTTGGCAGAATGCCGACCACGAAGGTGGAGCTACCCATGATCAGGATGGTGATCAAGAAGGTGTATTTGCGCCCGATCATGTCGCCCAACCGGCCAAACACGACTGCTCCGAATGGGCGCACAACGAAGCCGGCGGCGAAGGCCAGCAAGGCAAAGATGAAACCGGTGCTAGGGTCGACCCCGGAGAAAAACTGTTTGGCGATGATGGCAGCGAGCGAGCCGTAGAGGTAAAAGTCGTACCATTCAAAAACGGTGCCGAGCGACGATGCGAAAATAACTTTGCGTTCTTCAGGGGTGATGCCGCGAGCAACTGATTGTACTGTGGCCATGCGTGTCTCCTTCTTGAGGTTTTGAACGTGCGCAATTTTTTATCTTATTGCTTTCACCTTTATAGTCTGCAACTTGAAACTTACATAATACTTGCTAGGAAGGCTGTTGCGAAATTGCCGTGGCGTTGTTGCGCCTCCTAGCCGTACATGGCGTACTGTCTTCGTCGGCGCGCCTAGCCACACTAATTTCGCAACACGCTCTTATAGAATCGGAATCTTACAGAATCGCCGTGTATAAGCGCATGATTTTTTACAAAGAATTCTGCTGCGGTGCAGCAGAAAAACAAGTAAAAATAATTTGCGAACGACCGTACTAAAATTATGCTATGCTGATAAATCACTGAGCAAACTACGTGCTCTGCATGGCTGCTGCAATTAAGTTTTGACCACACGTTATGCGCGAACGTATTACGAATTTCAATCAGAAATCACATTAGGAGACTCACATGACCGACGCTGTCATCGTATCCACAGCCCGCACGGGCCTCGCCAAGTCCTGGAAGGGCGCATTCAATATGACGCATGGCGCCACTCTCGGCGGACATGTATTGAATGCCGCGATTACCCGGGCCCGCATTGAATCCGGCGAAGTCGAGGATGTGATCATGGGTTGCGCGACCCCGGAAGGTGCGACCGGCAGTAATATTGCACGCCAGATCGCCTTGCGCGGCGGCTGCCCGGTGACCACGGCAGGCGTCACGGTCAATCGTTTCTGTTCCTCCGGGCTGCAAACCATTGCGCTGGCGGCGCAACGCATTATCGCCGGCGAAGGCGATATTTATGCTGCCGGCGGTGTGGAATCGATTTCCTGCGTGCAGCAGGAAGCCAATCAGCACATGATCGTCGAGACATGGCTGAAGGAACACAAGCCGGAAGTCTATTGGCCGATGTTGCAAACCGCGGAGACGGTTGCCAAGCGTTACAGCATTTCCCGTGAGCGGCAAGATGAATACGGTGTGCAAAGCCAGTTGCGCGCTGCAGCGGCGCAGGCTGCGGGCAAATTCAACGACGAAATCGTGCCGATGACCACCATCATGGGCGTGGCTGACAAAGCCAGCGGCATGCTGATGACCAAGGAAGTGACGATTTCTGCCGACGAAGGCATTCGTGCCGATACCACGCTGGAAGCAGTGTCGAAGATCCGTTCGGCGCTGCCGGGCGGTGTCATTTCCGCCGGTAACGCCAGTCAATTCTCGGACGGCGCATCGGTCGCGATTCTGATGAATAGCAAAGTTGCGGAAGCCAAAGGCTTGACGCCGCTGGGTATTTTCCGCGGCTTTGCGATTGCCGGTTGCGAGCCGGATGAAATGGGGATCGGCCCGGTATTTGCGATTCCGAAATTGTTGAAAAAAGCCGGCCTGAAAGTAGCAGACATCGGCTTGTGGGAATTGAACGAAGCCTTTGCGGTTCAGGTGCTGTATTGCGCCGACAAGCTAGGCATCCCAATGGATCGCCTGAACGTCAACGGCGGCGCGATTGCCGTTGGTCACCCTTACGGCGTATCCGGTGCCCGTCTGACCGGACATGCCTTGATCGAAGGCAAGCGTCGTGGCGTCAAATACGTGGTCGTTACCATGTGTATCGGCGGCGGACAAGGTGCTGCCGGCCTGTTTGAAGTGGTCTAATTCCGGGCGCCTCTAAAATCTACTGCGCGGCCCGGCCATCTCGGGCCTCCGGAGGCGGGGGCATCTGCCGGTAAGCAGATGCAGTTCAACAGGCGGTCAATATATTGACCGAGACCCCTGTTAAACCGTACAGTCGTACGGCTCCGCTTCTCGGCCCGACATTGAGCCGCTCGCTACGATTTTAGAGGCACCCTGTTACGACTGGCTTTCCGTAACCCCTTTCAGCAGGCTAATCATGCAATCGAAAATCATTTCCCGCCGCGACATCGATTTCCTGTTGTACGAATGGTTGAATGTCGAAGCGTTGACGCAACGCGAACGGTTTGCCGACCACACTCGCGAAACCTTCACCGCCACCCTGGATATCGCCGAGCAAATCGCCACCGATTTGTTTGCGCCGCATAACAAGAAAAACGATCAGCAAGAGCCGCACTTCGACGGCGCAACCGTGCATATCATTCCGGAAGTGAAAATCGCGCTGGATGCATTTTGCAAGGCCGGCTTGATGGCTGCCGGACAGGATTACGAGCTGGGTGGCATGCAATTGCCAAGCACCTTGGAAAAGGTGGCCTCCGCTTATTTCACTGGCGCGAATGTCGGAACTTCATCCTATACGTTTCTGACTATCGGCAATTCCAACACCATATTGAAATACGGGTCGCCGCAGCAGATAGAAACCTTCGTCAAACCGATGATGGCGGGGCGCTTCTTCGGCACTATGTGCCTGTCCGAACCGCAAGCCGGTTCCAGCTTGTCGGATATCACGACGCGCGCCGAATTGCAGGAAGACGGCACTTACCGCCTGAGCGGCAACAAGATGTGGATTTCCGCCGGCGAGCATGAGTTATCGGAAAATATT
>Ga0302315_10001208_pt1 | contig 26969 bp, 25 predicted proteins | sample III_Palsa_N3_1_FD_200532 | JGI IMG/M metagenome (GOLD analysis project Ga0302315, IMG submission 200532) | Peat permafrost microbial communities from Stordalen Mire near Abisko, Sweden - III_Palsa_N3_1 | ecosystem: Environmental > Terrestrial > Soil > Palsa > Peat permafrost | place: Sweden...
CATAAGGTTGCAAATTGGTTGGTACTACATATGCCGCAAATTTAGAAAACGCTACCCCAACCGCCGCAATAGTACCGGTTTGTATTACCGCGAAAAAGCTCCAGCCATATAAAAACGCGATGAGCTTGTTATAGCTCTCCTTTAAATAAACATATTGCCCGCCTGCCTTGGGGAACATGGCGCTTAGCTCGCCATAACTTAAGGCAGCGGTTAATGTCATAAACCCGGTAATTACCCAAACTGCTATCAACCAACCTGCTGAGCCTACATTACGTGTAATATCGGCGCCTACAATAAAAATACCCGAACCTATCATGGAACCGGCTACTATCATTGTACCATCGAGGAGGCCTAAGGAATGCTTTAATTTTGTTTGCCCAGGATTTTCTTTCATTTAAATTAAGGTTTAAACTTCTAAGCTATCAAAAAAACTTATAATTGACAGGCTATTGTAAATAAATTAATTTGCTAATTTGCGGAACCAATTATGGACAATAATTTAATTAATAAACACAATAAATATCTTTTAATAACTAAAATTCAAATATGGACTTTTTGTACACAAATTTAATTTACCTGATCCCGGTATTTGGGCTGATAGGGATTGCAGTGATGGCCATTAAATCGGCGTGGGTGGTTAAGCAGGATGCGGGCGATGGTGATATGGCGCAGCTGGCAGGTTATATTGCCGACGGCGCCATGGCATTTTTAAAAGCCGAGTGGAAGGTGTTAAGCTACTTTGTTGTAGTTGCAGGCATATTGCTGGCATGGTCGGGCACTACGGTACATACATCAAGCCCGGTTATAGCGGTTTCGTTTGTTTGCGGCGCGTTTTTATCGGCTTTCGCGGGTTATTTGGGTATGCGTATCGCTACCAAATCAAACGTGCGCACTACACAGGCTGCGCGTACCAGTTTGGCACAGGCTTTAAAGGTATCGTTTACAGGCGGTACCGTTATGGGTTTGGGCGTGGCAGGTTTGGCCATTATCGGTTTAGGTTCGTTATTTATTGTGTTTTATACCATATACGTTACCAATGTGGCAGGCGCTACTGTTAACGGCGAGGCCATGGCTAAAGCGTTGGATGTTTTGGCCGGCTTTTCGTTAGGTGCCGAGTCTATCGCGCTGTTTGCACGTGTGGGCGGCGGTATTTACACCAAAGCTGCCGACGTAGGTGCCGATTTAGTAGGCAAGGTTGAGGCAGGCATCCCTGAGGATGATGTGCGTAACCCTGCAACTATTGCCGATAACGTTGGTGATAACGTAGGCGACGTAGCCGGTATGGGCGCCGATTTGTTCGGATCGTACGTGGCTACTATGCTGGCTACGATGGTTTTGGGCCGCGAAATTGTATCGCACGATAACTTTGGCGGTATTGCCCCGGTTTTATTGCCGATGGTAATTGCAGGCTTAGGTCTGATATTTTCGATAGTGGGCGCTTCATTTGTTAAGATAAAAGCTGAAACCGACAGCGTACAAAAAGCGCTGAACATAGGTAATTGGACATCGATCATATTAACGGCTATCGCTACTGTATTCGTGGTTAACTGGATGCTGCCTAACGATACTTTCCACATGCTGCGCGATGAATTGCCGGATGGTACTTTAAAAGAAGGCACATTAGTATTTACCAAATCAGGTGTTATAGGTTCGATAATGGTGGGTTTGGTTGTGGGTACGCTGATGTCGATGATTACGGAGTATTATACCGCAATGGGCAAACGCCCGGTGTTGGGTATTATCAGGCAGTCGTCAACCGGGCATGCTACCAATATTATTGCCGGTTTAGCGGTAGGTATGGAATCAACCGTATTACCTATTTTGGTGTTAGCATCAGGTATTTACGGTTCTTATTATTTTGCAGGCTTATACGGTGTTGCCATCGCGGCAGCAGGTATGATGTCGACCACTGCCATGCAGTTGGCTATCGATGCTTTCGGGCCGATTGCCGATAACGCTGGTGGTATTGCCGAAATGAGCCGCTTACCCGAAGAAGTAAGGCACCGCACCGATAACCTGGATGCCGTAGGTAACACTACTGCTGCTACCGGTAAGGGTTTTGCCATTGCTTCGGCAGCATTAACTTCACTGGCGCTGTTTGCCGCCTTTGTGGGTGTTGCAGGGATCGAGCATATTGATATTTACAAAGCCAACGTATTGGCCGGTTTATTTGTAGGCGGTATGATACCTTTTATCTTCTCGGCATTGGCTATCTCGGCAGTGGGCCGCGCAGCTATGGCGATGGTAGAAGAAGTTAGGCGCCAGTTCCGCGAAATACCGGGTATTATGGAATACAAGGCTAAGCCTGAGTATGAAAAATGCGTGGCTATATCAACCAAAGCATCTATTCGCGAGATGGTTGCTCCGGGCTTAATTGCTTTAATTACCCCAATTATCATTGGCTTTATTTTTGGCCCTGAAGTTTTGGGTGGACTATTAGCAGGTGTTACTGTATCAGGTGTGTTGATGGGTATTTTCCAAAGCAATGCAGGCGGTGCATGGGATAATGCTAAAAAATCATTTGAAAAAGGTGTTGAAATAAACGGCGAGATGTATTACAAAAAATCAGAACCGCATAAAGCTTCTGTAACCGGGGATACCGTAGGCGATCCGTTTAAAGATACTTCAGGCCCATCAATGAATATATTGATTAAACTAATGTCGATCGTATCATTAGTTATTGCGCCGCATTTGCGCCAGGATGTGAAAAACAGTCCGCGTTTACAAAGGGAAATACATGTAAAATCGATGTTGATGCCGGTTAAGGCGGATAAGAAAGTTTAAAGTTAAATACTTTAACAAAAAGGGGGTTGCTAATTGGCAACCCTTTTTTGTTAAATTTGGATAACAACCTTATTAAGATGAAAATATTACTAATCCTTGCCTTTCTATTAATAATACCTTTTTGCCTAAAAGCCCAGGATGAAACGCTCGGAAAATCCCGGGCGGAAATTAGAGCGCTAATAGGTCCAAACTCCCCTATAAAGCTATCGAAGGGTGATATTTGCGATACACTTACCCTACAAGCAGGAATGCAATTATTTATGTATTATAAAAACGATACTTGTTTTAAGTCTGTAAGTATAATGCCGCTGAAATATGAGAGTTATGTAACTGATAAAATGACAAAGGATTCCTTTAAAAAAATAAGTGACAACGTATGGATTAATGCGAGCGGAAAGGTGCGACTTGAAATTACAGTTGATAAAGAAAAGGATGAATTTTATGTAGAAACCAGCGAGGTTAATTAACATTAAGGATTAAATACGCGATTGACTATATTTTAATTAATTAAAAGGGGGGGCCAAACGGCATCCCTTTTTTATTGACTTGTCATTTCAGGTTCACAATAATGTGGCTTGGATAATCGTCTGTCTTATTTTCGGTAATTTTACTATTAGCATCAATTAAAGCAAAAAAACAGCGCGGGCTGTCACCCTGAGGCACTCGAAGGGTGAGCGTAGAGGCCTTTACCCGCATGCTTCGAGTGCCTCAGACACCCTTAATAAATATACATTAACAGAAAGAAACAAAATTTGAATACCCGTCCCCCGAAAAATATACGCCCGGAGCCTTTAACTTTTAAAGATCGCCTTAACGCGCTTGGAAATTTGCCTGCCTTTTTTAAACTGGTATGGCAAACCAGTCCTTGGATGACTTTTGTAAGTTTCATCCTGCGCATCATTCGCTCGGCTACGCCGCTTGGTTTACTATACGTTGGCAAACTCATCATTAACCAGGTTATCGCCATCTACAATAATCACAGTCATAACACGCATTATTTATGGCAATTAGTGGCGGCGGAATTCGCGCTTGCCATTATATCCGATGTGCTTAGTCGCGCTATTACGCTAACTGACAGTTTACTGGGCGATTTGTTCAGCAATTACACTTCTGTAAAGCTGATGGCCCATGCTTCCACGCTGGACCTTGACCAGTTTGAGGATGCCGTTTTTTACGATAAGCTGGAACGCGCGCGGCAGCAAACCATAGGGCGTACCATACTGCTATCGCAGGTGATGAGCCAGGTGCAGGATTTAATTACCATGGGCTTTTTAGCGGTTGGGTTGATGGCTTTTAACCCCTGGCTAATTGTGCTGTTATTAATAGCTATTATCCCCGCTTTTTTGGGTGAATCGCATTTTAACGACCGGAGTTATGCCCTTACCCGCGGCCAAACACCCGAACGTCGCGAACTGGATTATCTGCGCTATTTGGGCGCCAGCGACGAAACCGCTAAAGAGGTTAAGATATTCGACCTGTCGGGTTTTATTATTGAACGGTTTAAGCTGCTATCCGATAAATTTTATTGGGATAACCGGCGGCTGTCTATCCGGCGCTCACTTTGGGGTACTTTTTTCGCCATGCTGGGCAGTATCGGCTATTATGCCGCTTATGTGTTTATCATTATCAGCGCGATTGAAGGCAAAGTAAGCATTGGCCAACTTACTTTCCTTTCGGGATCTTTCATGCAACTGAGAAGTTTACTGGAAGGTATTTTAACGCGTTTTACTTCGGTATCGCAAGGCGCTATTTATTTGCAGGATTTCTTTGAGTTTTTTGAGATACAACCCAAAATAAAGTTGTCCAAAAACGCGCTGCCTTTCCCCAAAACCATAAAAGAGGGTTTTGCTTTCGAGGATGTAGGTTTCCGGTATGTTGGCAGCGAACGCTGGGCAAACCGGCATTTGAGCTTTACCCTGCACCCCGGCGAAAAGCTGGCGCTGGTAGGCGAAAATGGCGCGGGCAAAACTACGCTGGTAAAACTGCTTGCCCGGCTTTACGATCCATCCGAAGGGCGTATTTTGCTGGATGGGGTTGATTTGCGGGAATATGACCTGGCCGATTTGCGCTTAAACGTAGGCATCATTTTCCAGGATTATTTGCGGTATCAAATGACCTTCGCGCAAAACATCGCCGTTGGCAATATCAGCAAAAAAGATGATCGGCCACTTATCGAAAATTCGGCCAGGCAAAGTTTGGCCGATGTACTGGCGGCAAAATTACCGGGCGCGTACGACCAGCAATTGGGCAAACGTTTTGCTGATGGCGTTGAACTATCCGGCGGCGAATGGCAAAAAGTGGCGCTGGCACGTGCCTATATGCGCGACGCTCAGTTGTTGATTTTGGATGAACCAACATCAGCCCTTGATGCCCGTGCCGAATACAACGTTTTTCAACGTTTTGCCGAACTTACCAAAGGGAAAACAGCAGTACTCATATCGCACCGCTTCAGCACCGTGCGCATGGCCGATAGGATTTTGGTTTTAGATAAAGGCGAACTGATAGAAATTGGCAGCCACGAAGAACTGCTAATAAAAGGCGGCCGCTATGCCGAATTGTTTGATTTACAGGCGATGGGATATCGTTAGTTCATTTGTTCAGTGGTTCATTAGTTCATTGGTGGAATGTTCAATACCTACATTTCGGTTAATTAGCGCGCCTGCAATTACTAATGAACGTTTAAACGAACTGCTCAATAATTTGCTGTAATTGCCCGGCTTGCACTACACCGCTTTGGCGCCATTTGGTTTCGCCATTTTTGAATACGATGAGCGTGGGCACACCCTGTACCCGGTAGGCGCTGGCGGCTTCGGGGTTTTTATCTACGTCTATTTTTACTATCCGCACTTTATCGCCCATGTTGTCTTTTACCTGCTTAAGTATTGGGGGCATCATTTTGCACGGCCCGCACCACTCGGCCGAAAAATCGACCAGTACAGGTATTTCAGATGCAATCAGTTCCTGGAAATTTGCCATTGTTGTGTTCCTCCTGTATCATAACAGTTTTATTAAAGATACGTTTTATATATTTGGTCTGATTTTAAACGAATTATCAACCCATCCAAACTTATCCAATGCGTAAAATTATTTGCTTGTTGTTATTGCTTTTCCCTTTAGCGGTAGTTGCCCAGGAAACCGATTCGGCCTGGATGGTTAATAATTATGTTAAAAAAGAACAATATATACCCATGCGCGATGGTATTAAGCTGTTTACGGCAATATACATGTCAAAAGATAGCACACACAATATTCATCCCATTTTATTCTTGCGCACACCCTATTCATGCGCGCCTTATGGGAAACAGTGGGTGCCGTTTTGGAATGTCTATCTTAAAATGTATTTAAGAAATGGCTATACAATTGCTGTACAGGATGTAAGGGGACGATGGATGAGCGAGGGCGAATTTGTGAACATCCGCCCGTTTAACCCAAATAAAAAAACCAATAAGGATATTGACGAAGCCAGTGATAGCTATGATAGTATTGACTGGCTGGTAAAAAATGTGCCCGGTAATAATGGCAATGTGGGCGCTATGGGAACATCGTACCCCGGCTTTTATACTGCAATGGCAGCCTTAAGCGGTCACCCGGCTTTAAAAGCGGTTAGTCCGCAAGCACCGGTAACAGAGTGGTTTATTGGCGATGATATACATCACAACGGTGCGTTTATGATAATGGATATGTTCGACTTTTATGTAGATTGGGGTTTTGGCGTACCCCACCCCGCACCTATCGGCGTTGACGCGCCTGTATTGGAAAATACCACTAATGATAACTACGAATTTTACCTGCGCACGGGCGCATTGCCCAATTTTACCAAAATAGCCGATAAAAGGAAGGTTGGATTTTGGGATGAACTGATGCAGCACCCCAATTACGACGCCTGGTGGACAGCCCGTAACGACCGCAATTATGTGGGTAAAATACCGGCAGGCACAGCCTCATTGGTAGTTGGCGGTTTGTTTGATGCCGAAGATGGTTATGGTGCTATTAACCTTTACAAAGCCATTGAAAGTAAGGCTAAAAACAATAATAAGTTTGTATTTGGCCCATGGTACCACGGGCAATGGGGCGATGAAGACGGTACGCGCATGGGTAATATCCGCTTTGGTAGTAACACCTCCGCCTGGTATCAAAATAATGTAGAACTGCCGTATTTTAATTATTACCTGAAAGGGGAGGGTTCGGCCGATTCGATTGCGGAGGCTACCGTGTTTTTTACCGGCGAAAACAAATGGCATAAACTGCCGCAATGGCCACCCGCAGGCGTACAACAAACCGATTTGTTTTTACAGCCGGGCGGGAAGCTATCATTTAATAAATCAACCATAAATAGCAGCTATGCCGAATATGTAAGCGACCCTGCCAAACCTGTACCTTATAATGATGATATACACAGCTCCCGCACCCGCGAATATATGGATGATGACCAGCGCTTTGCCGCCACACGCCCCGATGTGCTTGTTTTTGAAACCGATACCCTAACGCAGGATATAACGCTTGCAGGGCCCTTAACGGCAGATTTAAAAGTAGCCATAAGTACTACCGATGCTGATTTTGTTGTTAAACTGATAGATGTTTTCCCGGATGATTTTCATTACACCAGCGATGATGCCTACGTAATGAACGGTTACCAGATGCTGGTGCGCGGCGATGTTTTCCGAGGGCGCTACCGTAACAGCTTTGCCAAACCCGAAGCGTTTGTGCCCGGCAAAATTACCACCGTAAAATATACCATGAATGATATTGCCCACACCTTTAAAAAAGGCCATCGCATAATGGTACAGGTACAAAGCAGCTGGTTCCCGCTGGTTGACAGGAACCCGCAGCAGTTTATTGATATTTACCATGCCAAAAATAAGGATTTTATAAAATCGACCATCAAAATTTATACTTCGGCAGCGGCGGATAGTAAGATTATTTTGCCGGTATTGAGGTAGTTCATGGTTGGTGGTTCATAGTTCATGGTAGAATAATTCAGTTTCCCCAGGGTCTCTCGCAGAGGACCCTGCGCTGGGCATTGGAACTAATAGTCGCTATAATAATGATGTTTAGCATCGCAGGGTCCTCTGCGAGAGACCCTGCGGAGACAGAATATTGTCATTTCGACGAACAGGGCAGACTGCGCATTGGAGTGAGGAGAAAACTTTTCGATTTGCATTATTGCCGCGCTTACTGCATTGCATATTTGAAAAGTTTTCTCACCTGCTCCGCGCTCTTTCCCACCTCTTGCAGGTTCGAAATGACATTCCTTTTATTATAAACAGCTTCTGAGAGATAATTGATCTTGTGATAAAGATTACTATCCCCAACGCTGGATAATGGATTCAAGCCTGTCAATAGTAAATGGTTTGCTTAAAAAATCCTTCATACCGGCTTCGCGGCATTCAATCTCGTTTTCGCTTAATACGTTGGCGGTCATGGCGATGATGGGCGGGGCTTTATCGCCATATTTTTCAATAATGCGTTTTGTAGCTTCCAGTCCATCCATTTCGGGCATCTGGATATCCATAAAAATAAGGTCGTATTGCTGCTGTTCCAGCTTGTTGAGCGCTTGTAAGCCGTTATCGGCAAAGTCGAGCACATAGCCAATTTTTTCAAAAATGCGTTTGGCTATCAGTTGGTTCATCATATTATCCTCGGCCAGCAAAATGCGCAGGGGCTTGTATTGATAATCGGTTACATCAACTGTGGGTTTAGTATCTGTTAACGCGCCTTCGGCTACCGGTAAAGGTAAATTAAAGCTAAAAACTGAGCCGCGGTTTTCTTCACTTTCAACCCAAATTCTGCCGTTCATTATTTCAACCAGTTTTTTACAGATTGACAGCCCCAAACCTGTACCGCCATACTTACGTAAGGCGCTGGTGTTAACCTGCGTAAAAGGCTTAAAGAGTTGCGCTAACGCCTCATGCCCTACGCCAATGCCGGTATCGCTTACATGAAAAACAACGTCCTGCACGCCATCATGGTTATCGGCAACAATCACATCCAGCGATACAGAACCTTCATCGGTAAACTTTATAGCGTTGCCAATCAGGTTAACTAAAATTTGCTGCAGGCGGCTTTCATCAGCTTTTATGCATGGTGTAAGCTTATCATCAACCGTATAATTAAGCGTGATATTTTTTTTAGCACCAACTATGCCCGGCCTGCAAATGCTGATAACAGTTTTTATGCAGTCGCGTATATTAAAAACAGTAGGGTTAAGCACCAGTTTATCGGCCTCAATTTTTGAGAGATCAAGGATATCGCTGATGATATTTATCAATAGGTTACTACTCGATTGCAGGGTTTGCAGCAACTCCTGCTGCTCGGGGAATTGCGTATTTGAGCGTGATAATAACTGCGCGGTGCCAATTATACCGTTTAAAGGTGTGCGTATCTCGTGGCTCATATTGGCCAAAAAGTTTGATTTGGCAAAGGTTGCCGCCTCGGCCTGGTCCTTTGCTATGGAAAGCTCTTTTTGCGATGCGCGCAGTTCTTCGCTTTGCTCCACCAGTTTATCTTTATCAAAATGGTGTGTGCGTTTTAAAACACTGATAAGCAAGCCTATGATAAAGATGTTTAATATGGATGCAACAAGCATATCCATATCATCTGATGGTATTGATTTGGAGTACGCCAGTAATTGCGGAAACTGTTTTTCTACTATATAACAGCCGATAAAAATGCCAATAATTACCGCGATAAACAATGTATGGTATTTACGTTCGACCAGTATAATAATAAGGGCTGCCAAAAACATACCCGTCTGCGGGGTGGAGCTATTAATACCGCCATTTAAAAACCAACCGGGGATAAAAAGTAATAAGCCGAATGTGACGTAAATTAAAACTGTTTTTTCTGTGTGCCCGGCGTACCTGCTTTTATAATAAACGAGCGCCGACATTAAACCTATACACGCCAGTATAATGTTTAAATACCAGTCGAAACCTGTGAAGATATTGCACGTAATGCACAATATCATGCTCAGCCCGATAATAAAAGCAACCGCATTAAAAAGTTTATTTTCTAATGGCATGTCAGCATTATCCCAGCCGATTAACTGCTTTAATTTATTCATTAACCAATGATTTTGTCAGGCCAAGTAAATTAGTGATTTTTAACAAGCCGTTTTAATGATTTTAAGGATAGTTAATAATTGGTACTACGATAGGTAATATCCCTCATACGTTTATTGGTTAGATAGGTTACTTCAATAAATTATAATTATACGGCATAATTACCTCACAACGGTAACCGGCCCCGATAAAAGCGGCGAACCGTCTTTAAGGTCGATGATGTAATAATAGGTGCCCACAGGCACAGGCGAACCATTATAGGTGCCATACCAGGGCTTTGAATAGCCTTTTGAATAAAACAGGCGGCTGCCATATCGGTTAAATATCGATACTGTACAGTTCGGAAATAAAATAATTCCTTTTAAATCCCAAAAATCATTAATGCCATCGCCGTTGGGGGTAAAGGCATTGGGGACAATCACATCATCAACTACAGTTACTGTAATCCTGGCGCTGGTATCGCAGCCGGCGGTGGATGTGGCTGTTAGCGTGTAGGTGGTGGTTTTTGTGGGGCTTGCAATGGGGTTGGCAGAGATGCTATCGCTCAGGGCGTAGGTTGGCGACCATAAGTAGCTTTGAATATTACCGGTTATTACGGGATTTAGTTGTACACCGCTGCCGTTTTTCAGGGTGATGTTGCTATTAAAATTAATAATTGGTGCAGGGCTTATTTGAACAGTATACGGATTACTTCCCGCGGGTGTTAAGCAGGCATTTTGGCTGGTGATGTGGCAGGTTATTACATCGCCATTGTTAAATATGCCGCTAAAGGTGGAGTCGGTTACCGTACTGGCTACGCCATTTACCAGCCATTGAAAGGTTGGTGTAATAGCGTGGCTTGTTGATGCCGCAAAGCTGATGGTGGTGCCTCTACATACCGGGCTTGTGGTGGAAGGCTGCACGGTTACCGTTGGCACGGCATCCAGTTGTGCTGCATAAGCTTTAAAAGATGCGGTATCGTACCTGCCGGTAGCATCTTCAATAACAATACTTATAGGTATGATTTCGTTGGAAGTAACCGGGGTACCTGCTGCGGGTATTTGTTGTACCACAAAATTATCATTACAATTATCTTCAGTATCCTCGGGCGGGTTTGTTTTTGCAAAATCAGGCAGGGTGGTTTGGCATGGTAGTAAATTCACATCAGAATATTTTGTGGTTATTTTGAGCGATGTTTCCACCATTATCGGTATGGTATCCGTAACAGGCGGTTGATTAGTTGGGATATAAATATTGCCGTTCTGGTCGCCCGCCGCGCCCGAGCCGGCAAGGGTGCTTACGGTATCGGCGGGTATAATTTTCCTGATTTGATTGTTAAGTGCATCCGCTACATATAAATTGCCGCTGGAATCAAAGCACAGGCCCTCGGGGGTGTTAAATTGCGCCATAAGTCCCGGGCCATCCACATCGCCGGGCAAAGTAGTGCCATCTAAATACGGCACCCTGCCTGCAAAGGTACTTACAATACCTGCTGTGTTAATTTCGCGTATCTGGTTGTTTTTAGTGTCGGATACAAACACATTGCCGTTTGCATCAATGGCCAGGTCTTCGGGCGAAGTAAAGGTGGCGGTTGCCGCAGGCACGGGCCCCTGGCCAAAACCGGCTGTACCTGAGCCCGCATAGGTAGTAACCACACCGGCGGGAGTTATTTTTTTTATTTTATTGTTATAGCTATCGGTTACTAACATATTGCCGGCGGCATCAAACGCTAAACCTGTTGGAAGATTAAACTCTGCACCTGTGCCGGTACCATTTACATCGCCTGCTGCGGTATTGCCTGCAAAAGCGGTAATAACACCGCCCGGGCCCAGTTCAACAATACGATTACTGCCTGCATCGGCCACAAAAATATTTCCATTTTTATTAATAGCTATACCGTAAGGGGCGCCAAAACTGTAACCTATGCCTGCCTGGTTGGTAGCAGTACTTATATTAGGAGTGCCCCAGGGGGTAGTTACCTGGCCTGCTGCAGAAATTTCACGCACTACAAATTCTTTCGAATCGGTAATATATAAATTGCCTGCGGCATCCATAACTATACCTTCGGGCGTGTCGAATGTAGCTTTGGTAAGATCGCCATCCGTATTGCCACCTACGCTGCCGGCAAAGATGGTTACATCGCCGTTAACGGCGATCTTCCTTATTTGATGATTGCCGGGGTCGGTAATATATAAATTGCCTGCCGGGTCGAAGCAAACGCCAACCGGGTTGTTAAAAGTGATGGGCGGCGGTTCATCGGTTGCGGTAACTACAACGGTTTGCGCCCCGCGCGTGGCGCAGTTAAAATAGGTAGGGTTAACCGTTGTACGAGGGTTAGCATTGATACTATCGGGTGTTACGGTGGCCACGCTATCAAATGTTATTCCCAGGTTGCCGTTTTTATCCAGGTAAAAAACAAGTGGCCCCGGTTTTGGCGTAATGGTTGGTTGTTGCGCATAGCAAATACCCATACCCATTAGCACAGCCAGCACACCTAATAATAGCTTATGGATACTGCTACCAATCATTTTTGCACAGGTAATATTATTTGCCGCGGAAATATTTATGCCGCAGGGTTTACATTTATAATTGTAATGCTAATATACGTGCTAAAAGCATTTTTTGATGATATAAGTGAATATTATTGGAGAAGAAATAATTTACCGTAGAGACGCAATACTTTGCGTCTCTCGCTATTAATCATACATACAAGAGACGCAAAGTATTGCGTCTCTACAAAAAGAGGGCTTTCCCCTGTTCGGGGAATATCAAATTTAATTGCAGCGCGTTTTCGGCCTTAAGCTGGATTTTTATTTTATCGATGTTAACCTGCGGCGGTTTTACGTGGGTGATGATGAGGTTAAACCCTTTAAGTGCATCGCGGCCGGTTAAAGTTGCCAGGTCGTTCATCTCGGCCATTAGCCAGTGTGGGGTTAGGTGGCCGAACAGGGTTTTATCCGGCTGTTCATCCGGAAAGGAGGTTTCTATCATTATCGCCTTCAGTTTTCTGCTGACGATAAGCGGCGCGATGGCCTGCCACAGGGCATGCAGGTTATGGCTTTTTTCAATAGCATCGGCGCCGGTATCGCCTAAATACAAAACACAGGCATCCTTGCTGCTTACCAAAAATGCGGTACTTTGCAGGTTGCTATGGCTTAGCGGGAAGGCCTTTACAGTCATTTCGGTATTGGTAATAACCGTGCTGCTATCGGGCGTGAGGATTTGGTAGTGATATTTTTTTAATAGCGGCGCTTCGCCTTCATCGGCAAAGTTTGCCCAGCTATCCCAGGTAAAGTAATGCGTTTTAAGGGTTTGTATACATGCCGACCAGGCGTATATGGTTTTGGCGGTATCATCGGGCGAATTAATGATGAGGCCTGCCACGTGGTCGAGGTGGGCATGCGATATTAAATAGCCTTTGATGTATTGTTTAAGCACTTTTTCAGCCGGGATGGCAAACACTTTGTTATCAATAGCTTTTTGAATACCATAATGCAGGGTACCGGCATCCAAACAAACGTAATGATTGCTGCCTGACGGGCCCAGCATATAGGCCGATAGGTTGCTTTCATCAATACCGCCCATTACACCAAGTGGCACCAGTTTAAATGAGTTTTTGGTTTGCGAAAAGGCAGCATGCCCTATTATCAAACCTAAAGCAATTAAAAAAAGGTATTTGCGCGGCGTTTTCATCACCACTAAATTATCAACAAAAAAGCAAACCTATGTAACCATATAGATGCATTGATGTCAATTTTTAAATTTTTATTAATTTTGGCCCATAATGAAAACCAGCCAGATTGTTGCCAAAGCCGTTGTGCGGCTATTTCTTTTTTTACTGCTTATTGCTTGTTTCCCGTTTTTACAGGGGAATAACAGCAAGTTGCACCAGCTTTACTTTACGGTACCCAATAAATGGATGCTGGTATTCCCTATAGCATTGGTGTTGGGTTTTATTGGTTTGTTTATTACCTGTACTGTAAATAAGTATAAGGAAACTAACCTAAACTGGTTGCTTGTGGTAAATACGGCAGTGCTGCTGGCTTGCTGCGCAGCTGTTTATATTAAGGTGTTGAATATTATTAAGTAAAATGAATGTCATGCTGAGGCTCTCGAAGCATGCGTGGAGTGGCCTTTGCGCTCACCCTTCGAGTGCCTCAGGGTGACAGCCCAACCCGCGATTTTAATATTATACTTTGTCATGCTGAGGTACGAAGCATCTGTCGCTTGGTGCACCGCTTGGCAGATTCTTCGCTGGCGCTCAGAATGACAGAGTGGTGAAATTCAATAATCTTACTCCGTCTTCATCTTTTTCTCTGCCGATTTTTGGTATTCGTAGGTGCCGCCTAATAAAAATCCCCAGGGTTTAAGGCTTTCAATACGGTCGAATATGATCTTCAGGATGGCGATGGTTGGGATAGACAGGAACATGCCCGACAATCCCCATATCATTTCGCCAAAAACAATCCCTAAAAAGGTTATTAACGCGTTAAGCCTAACTTTTGAGCCAACTATGGTGGGCAATAACAGGTTCGAGTCTACCGCATGTATGCCCAATACGCTAACAACTACAATCAGCGTATCTTTTACGGTGCCGGTTGCAAAAGTGATGATACTGCTAAGCAGCAGGGCGGTAAAAATACCCACATAAGGGATAATGTTAAATAGCCCTACAATAAGGCCAAGCAATACGGCGTATTTTACGCCGATAATCCAAAAAGCTGTACAGGCAATAGTGGCAACTATAACCATTTCAAGTAGCAGGCCTATAATGTATTGCCTTAATATGCTCTGGATATTTTCTACTATATCAAATACCGTTTTTGAATTTTCTTCATTAAATACATAGATAATAAACTTTAGCAGCAGCCTGCGGTAAAACAGGATGAAGAAAGTGAATATCATTATAAACGCGTAAAACAGCATTAATGATGATATGGCGCCAAAGGTTGTGCCCAATACATCGGTACCCGAAGCAATTATCTTTTTAGTGGTGTTTTGTACAAATGTTACTTGTTTGGTGGCATTGATATGAAATGCCTGGGCTATCCAGCCCTGCAAATCGCCCAGCGACTGTGAGACCTGCGTTTTAAGCTGTGGCCAATCATCGGCAAGGCGGCTTATTTGCGAACCTACCAGGTATAAAATACCACTAACAAAGGCGATGAGTAATAATATTGACAATAACGATGACGCGCTGCGCGGCAAACGGCATTTGCGTTCGAAAAAGTTAGAAACAGGTAATAATAATATAGCGAAAAGGAAGCCGAACATCAGCGGGTCCAGCACTTCTTTAGCCTCAATAACTAAATAACCGAGCGCTATGAGGCCAACCAGTACTAATGATAATTTTTCGTAAAAAGGAATTGTGAGTTTTTTTGCCGGCATATTTAGCTTGGTTTAAAATTTAGTGATTAACACTATTATTTGATTATATGTTTTGAAGATAGCAATAATTGGCTTATAAATAATACTTGGCAAGTATTTTGCGTGATAAAGGTAATACCTATTTAAACAAAAAATTATGGCAAAGTATTCAGAAAAAGCAGGGGAAAAAGTAGAAAAAACCATGCACGAAATGAAAGAAGGCACGCTAAAAAGCGGCAGCGGTAAAAAAGTTACCAGTAAAAAACAAGCCGTAGCTATCGGGTTATCTGAGGCAAGGAAAGAGGGGGCTAAGGTGCCGAAGAAGAAGTAGCAGTGGGAGTGGCAGTAGCAGTTTATTTAATAGTAGATAGACCATAGTCCATGGAGTTTAACTCCGCATTTCATTTTGAGAGGAAACGAAGCATGCCAAAAAAGGGAATTGTCATTCTGAACGTAGTGAAGAATCTGTCGTACTGCTGTACCAAGCGATATATAATCCAACCTGCATGGTGGTGCAACCAGCGACAGATGCTTCGTGCCTCAGCATGACAAAATATCCTCGCAGGGGATAGACAGGCGGCGACCTTTTCTATCGAAGATTGCCACGCTATCGCAGCAATGACGTTTTATTATATTATTAAAAACAGTATTATCGGGACTACTGTGGTTCTAATGTCCAGCGCAAGGTCCTCTGCGAGAGACCCTGCGGTAACGGAAAGTACGAAGCAATCTTCGATAGAAAAACTCGCTGTTTATATATCGAAGATTGCCGCTTCGCGTTAGACAATTATTTATGATTTGTAGAAATCAGTTTTTATCCAATCGTCTAATTTTCCGTCTTTGTTTAATTGGATAATGTGTTCCATTTCGTCGTTTTTAACATGCGTGGGTTCATTGTTGTATTTATCAATCATTGCCCGTAAAGCAGTGGCATTTGCCTGGTTTTTATCAAAATTATCCTTGTGTTGTAGCGCGTATTTTGCGTAATTGCCCATGTATATTGCAATCAAATCAATATTCTTATCAATTAATTTCGCCACCTCGCCATTTATTTCAATATTAACCGTAGGGCTGCCTGTTAACCAGGCAATTAAAAAGGTGGTTACTTCTTTTCGCCTATTTGGGTCATCAGTCCAGGGAGTTTTTTGCAGCCAATCTGCCGATGCAATTATGTTAGGCTCGTATTGTGCGTAATCTTCCTTGGCTTTTAACGAATAGCCCTGTGGAACCGGAAAATCCTGGGCGGAGGCTTTAAGACCTGTGATTAAGAGCAATAAAATAAATAAAGCGTGATGTTTTTTCATTATAAAGGTTTTTAGGTGGTTTATTTTGATGGCTAAATTTATTGATTTTTTGTATTGAATAAAGAATTTGTGCTCTTCTTTTTATATCCAGCGCAGGGTCCTCTTCGAGAGACCCTGCGGTAACGGAAAAATCCAACCTGCAATTTGGTAAACAAGCGACAGATGCTTTCCGCTGCTGCAGGTCCTCTCGCAGAGGATACTGCGACAACGGAAACAATTATTTTATAAGGGTGAGTTGAAAATCAAACAGCTTTTTCTTTTGATTAAAATTACGGCCTGAAATAACTGAAATGTATGCGTTAATGCCATTATTAAAAATGCCAATTGCCCTGTTATTGTAGTTTGGCTCATAATAATAAGTATGGGTTTCTGATATATAAGTTTCAATGGCAGTTTTCTGATCTTCATTTATATGGTCGGTAAAATTTTTCGTTGTCATTAATGCTTTTATACGGGCTTTAACAATTGGCTCTTTATTATATACTTTTTTTAGCGTTTCGTAAATTGCCGCAGGTTTCATTTTAGTGTAAATAGGGCTTATATCGCGCATAATGCCATCATAATATCCATAATCCTGTTTTGAAGCCTCCTGGTATTCGAACATCTTTTTATAATCCCAGGCTAATTGATCTTTTAATTGCGCATCATCAGTTGCCATATAAAAAAATAAAAATGCGGCCTTATCTAAGGCGGCCAATTGCTCATTTGTTTTTTTAAGCCTTTCGTTAATAGTTGTTTTTATTTTTTGCGCGTCATCTTTGGTGTATTTTACACCTTCAAAATCAAAAGTATACGCTTCCTCTTTTTTGGCGCTAATAATATCCAACAGCTTGATATCGTTTTCCATACCGGCAATAACATTAGGAAGATTGCAATTTTCGTCAGTAAAAAACTCATTAAAAGTGGCGGGAATTTTTTGATTACTCCCACCTATCGCATCATCAATATCAAACAAGGTAATTGCACGGTTTTTATAAAAGCTACCGTATGCTTTGTTGTAACTTGTGGCTGATATTTCTTTCTCAAAATCAAACCTGAATTTTTCATTATCAAGAATGGCATATTCTTTACCCGACTGGCTTGTTGCCGCGTACAGGTGGGTGGTAAAATCTTCCTGAATTTTTTCAGCATCTCTAAAAAGAAGCCAGGCCGACTTATTAACAGGCTCGGCCATAACATCCAGCTTGCTAAGCTTTGCCTCACGGTTAGCCATTGTTGGATGTGATGCCCATTGATCATTCAGTATAACTTTAGCATTATTTAAAGCAGCGATACCTTTATTAATTACAGGTAAGCCATTGTTATCAATAACTAACTGATGTTCAATGGCAAACTGTTGCAACACTATAACATGCTGAGGGTAAATATTAACAGATTTTGCCCCTTTATTTATTTCATTGTTCAAAAAATTCAATAATATATCATAACTGTTACTTCCTGCCTCAATCCGTCGTAAGGCGGCTATCATATTATTTGTGCCGCCATAATACCCGGCCATAGCATCTGCATGAAATTCCATCTCGCGCGATAACCCAAGATGCGCCTTATTAATATTCACATACATTTTTTTTAATACGTACTGAATGCCTTTTACAACCTTAACATTTATAACGGCGGCAAGCCGCAATATATAATGCGTACGGGCCCAGGCATTAAGCATATTATAGTAACCCGAATTTTCGTACAGGATATTATAAATTACTTTGTTCAGGTTATATACGTAACTCCCAAAACGCATACTGCGCTGCGAAAAATGTCCAAATTCGTGTGCCAGTACGGCCTTAAATTCCGATTGATTAAGCGTATTTACCAAGGCCAGGCCTATGTTAAGGTTCTTTTTTACCGGGAAAAACATACTCCAAAAACTAGAATCAAAAAAGACACTTGCATTTACTTCCGGTGTTAAATAGACATGTTTTGGGAATGGCGCAGCTGTTTCTAAAGTTAAGTCGCGGATAAAATGAAAAAGCTCAGGCTGCGATTCTTCCGTTATTTCATAACGCTTAACGCCGGGATTTCCTTTTGTAAAAAGAAATTTTACCAGGAAAAAGATCAACATACCGCCTGATAATATCAGGCCTATGCCAAAAGCCATAAATAATAATACATGAACGGTTATAAGGATTCCTATACCAAGCGCTATCATTGCACCGGCTATGGCAATTGCTGCAATTACCAGCAATAGGTAAACTATTACAAATGCGACAAGTGCATTGAATACTTTCGATACATTTTTTTTAAACTCCTGTGAAGGCATTAATATACCAGTATCAACACCTTTTGGAGACGTTGGCAAAGACAGGCTTAGGTTATCCATAAAAAATACTTTACACTAAACTATCTATTATTTTCATTAAAACAAGGGACTCTTATTACTATCGCGACTGCCGGTTCAAATATTCTTCGCAGGGCCCTCTGCGAGAGAGCCTGTGGTAACGGAAAGAAGTAAGTGATTATCCCGCGTCATTGCGAGGCACGAAGCAATCTTCGATAGAAAAGTTCGCCGCTTAGCATCTCGAGGATTGCCACGCTATCGCTCGCAATGACGTGGTTTTTATATTTTGTTGGTGAATGAATCCATTACTTTCATTAACGTAACTGCTTCCTCAATACTGCATGGGTTGGGCCCTTCGCCTTTAAAATAGGCTACTATGTTTGTTATATGCGGTTGCTGTATATGTTGCGGGTGAATAAACTCCATCGTTTTTTCTTCGGTTTCTGTTTTCCAGCTTACGTATTTACCAAAGAATGGGAAGCTTATTTTGCCTTTGGTGCCGATGATCTCACACAAATCAATGGTTTCGCTTTCGGCTACGTTAAAGCACCAGGAGCCGTTTACCACCACCTTATTTTTAAAACGAATGGAGCCACAAACATGGTCGTCAGCCGGGGTGTTATTTGATTGGTTGAGTGAAAAACCGCCATAATACTCAGGCTCGCCAAAAAAATATAGCATCAAATCCAGTTGATGGGGCGCTAGGTCGTGAAAATAGCCTCCGCCTGATAGTTCGGGCTGTACGCGCCAATTCTTTTCTACATCGGCAACCAATTGGGGCTTACGGCTTTGCCACATCCTTATTTGCACGGTGCGTATATCGCCAATGGTTTTATCGTCAATCAGTTTTTTTACCTGCAAAAACATGGGTAACGCGCGGCGGTAATGGGCAACAGTTAATTTTTGCCCGCTTTTCTTAACCGCATCGGCCATTTGCTGTGCTTCGGCAGCATTGCGGGTTACCGGTTTTTCAACATATACATTAAAACCTTTTTTTAAGGCTTCCAAAGCATAGGGCAGGTGCGATGCAGGTGGCGTGGCAATGTAAACAGCATTAATTTCCGGATCGGCCATTAGCTTTTCCGCATCATCATACCATTTAGCAACGCCGTGCCTGTTGGCATAATCAGCAGCTTTAACAGCGTCCCGGCGCATAACCGCGGCCAGGTGACTGCCCGTTATTTTGTTAAATGCCGGGCCGCTTTTTAGTTCGGTTACATTGCCGCAACCTATTATTCCCCAGTTTACCCCCCTAACCCCCTGAAGGGGGAATTTTTGATTAGCCATTTTGCGCCCTCTCCAAATCTCCCCCGGTAAGGGAAACTTTTTTTGATTTATTTATTTTATAACTTGTCATTTCGGCAATAGTGAGATTTAATAGCTATCCGAGCCTTTGCCGAGATGCAAAATTTGGGTTTCCCCATCGGCGGTAAACTTGCCAATTACATGCCGGCTAATTTCGGCAGCTTTAGCATTTGATATATTAACATCAAATATGGCATCCTTGTATATTTTGGCGGTGTTTATATCGTCGAAATAATAGACCTGGAAGCTTGACACTCCCGGCTTTTTGTATTTGGCTAACAGCAGTTTGTTTACCGCTTTTATGTTAGCAGCATTATCAATATAAACATACAGCCGGTTGATTATGCCCAAATTATTTTTTTGTGTACTTACCACCTGGTAGTTTGCTTTTTGCTGCACAGAAACAAAAAGCAATAAGCAAAGGGCTAATGTTTTCATAATTGAATATCAAACACCGGGTTATTTCAATATATCCTCAATATGTGCCAGTTCCGCTGTCGAAAATTCGATGTTATCCAGGCATTTCAACGAATCGGCCAATTGCTCGGGTTTGCTGGCGCCGATTAATACTGATGTTACGCGCGGGTCTTTCAGTATCCACGATAATGCCATTTGCGCCAATGTTTGTCCGCGTTTTATAGCCAGGGCGTTCAGTTTTTTTATTTCATCCAGCTTTTTTTCTGTTATCTGGCTTTCCTGTAAAAAACCGCTTGCCTTTGCAGCGCGCGAATCTTCGGGAATGCCATGCAGGTATTTATTGGTAAGCATACCCTGGGCCAACGGCGAAAAAGGGATACAACCTACGCCTTCAACCCCTAATAAATCCATCAAACCACCCTCAACCCAGCGCTCGAACATGGAGTATTTAGGCTGATGGATAAGGCACGGCGTACCTAAATCCTTTAATATTTTTATGGCTTTGGCAGCTTCATCGGCAGAGTAGTTGGATATACCGGCATATAGCGCCTTGCCCTGGCGAACGATCAGATCCAGCGCGCCCATAGTTTCTTCCAGCGGGGTGTCGGGATCGGGGCGGTGATGATAGAAAATATCCACATAATCCAAACCCATGCGTTTAAGGCTTTGGTCGAGGCTGCTGACGAGGTATTTTTTCGAACCCCACTCGCCGTAAGGGCCGTCCCACATGTTGTAACCGGCTTTGGTGGAGATGATAAGCTCATCGCGGTAAGCGCTAAAATCCTGCTTTAACAGGCGCCCAAAATTTTCCTCGGCAGAGCCCGGGGGCGGCCCATAATTATTGGCGAGGTCGAAATGCGTAATGCCGCTGTCAAAAGCCAGGTGCAATATTTTGCGGAAGTTTTCTTCAACATCCACACCACCGAAATTGTGCCACAGGCCCAATGAAACAGCGGGTAATTTAATGCCGCTTTTGCCGCAGCGGCGGTATTGCATATTTTTATAGCGGTTGGGGGCAGGCAGGTATGTCATAAGTATGATTTTATATGCCGGTAAAAATAGAATTTTTATCTGAATTTTATATTTTATAACATAGATTAAGCGTTCGCTTAATAAAAAATGCTTTTTCTATTACTTACTGAATATCAGTTAGTTAAGTGTTCGGACTTGTTCGGGTGTGTTCGCATGCGTTTGGGGGTGTTTGGGTAATGTTTTGGTTACGTTCGGGTTTGTTCGCAATTGTTCGCGATTTAGGAAAACAGAACAGTTAAAATGCAGAAATAAACCGCTGTAACATTTACCAGGGTGCCGTATCTAATCCCGCAAATTGAAAATAAAATATGCCCGGTTTTGATTATTTACGTTAAAAATGCCTAACATCAGCTAATGGATTTTGAAGAAATATATTCGCTGTATTCGCCCCAGATATTCAGGGTGTGCATGGGGTATGTGAACGACCACGACCAGGCCAAAGACCTAACGCAGGAAACATTTATTTCGGTATGGAAGAATTTGGCGGGGTTCAGGAACCAATCAAAAATAAGTACCTGGATATTCCGCATTGCCACCAATAACTGTTTAAGGGCCATTGAAAAAAGCAAGCGCGTAGTAATAACCGAGCTGCCTTTTCACCTGCCCGAAGCGCCGCAGGAAGAATCACAGGAAGAAAAGCTGGCCTTTTTATACAAAGCCATTTCTGAGCTGGAAGAAATAGAAAGGATTATTATATCGCTGGTGCTGGAAGATTTGCCCCAAGCCGAAATAGCGGATATTGTAGGCCTGAGCACCGGCAATACCCGCGTTAAAATTCATAGGATTAAAGAGAAACTTGCCATAAAATTTAAGGATCATGGACAATTTGAATGACTTAAAAGCAATTTGGCTAACGGCTAAAACGGATGATTTGCCTACTTCAGTGGAAATGCTGCGGTTGGTTAAAAAGTTCCGCAATCAAAAACTGCTGAAAAAATGGGGGATAATTATTGCCGCATTGGCATCAATGGCGCTGATGGTATTTACGGTTTTTTCCTATAAATCAACCATGATAACCACCCGCATAGGCGAATTGATGGCCATTTCGGCCTGTGTTATACTGGCATCAACCAATATTAAATCACTAAAAAGGTTTTACGATTTGAATGATTGCAGCAACAAGGAGTTCATTGCGTTTTTGGAGCAGACACGACAAAACCAACTATATTATTATAAGAAAACGCAGGTTTGGGGTATGGGATTATCATCGGCCGGGCTGCTGTTGTATATGTACGAGTCGGTTTACCGGGATATGATGTTGTTCATCATCATTTATTCTTTTTCGGTGGCATGGATATTATTCTTGTGGTTGTACCTAAGGCCACGCAACTTTAAAAAGCAAACTATAAAACTGAACAAAACACTGGATAAATTGGAGAAGATTTCAAATCAAATTAAATAATTATGAAAAAACTACGTTTCCCCGAAAGATTGTGGATCCCGATCGGGTTATTATTAGTGACCGTGCCCTTTTTAGTTAACGATTGGGTACACGTGCCCGATTTTGTACGCGGCAGCCTGATGGGCCTGGGTATAGGAATGGAAATAATGGGAATGATAAAGTTAAAGAAAAAGCAAAAAGCTGATGCTTCGTGTTGATAAGCTTTACACTACCTCCGCCACCACAAAAGTACTGCCGCCCACAAAAACTAAATCATCCGCCTTTGCGTTTTTTTGTGCCGATTGCAGTGCGGCCTTTACATTAGTGTGAGCCTCGCCATGCAAGCCAAAGCTTTCGGCATGTTGCTTTAAGCTTTCGGCTTCCAAGCCGCGGGGGATATCCGGTTTACAAAAGTAGTAGGTGGCAGCAGTTGGCAGCATGCTTAACACTTTGCTGATGTCCTTATCATTCACCATACCAATTACAAAATGCAAGTGCGCATAAGGTGTTGCGGCGATGTTTTTTAATACTTCCTTTATACCTTCGGGATTGTGGCCCGTATCGCAAATAGTTAGCGGGTTTCGGCTTAAAACCTCCCAGCGACCATGCAGGCCTGTTAAAGTTTTTACCTGGCGCAATGCCGTTTGTATATCGTCATTAGTAATAACAAAGCCCTGCAAGCGCAACTGCTCAACTGCAGATAATACCGTTTTTATATTTTTAAGCTGATAGGAACCGGTAAGGTCGAGTTGTAAGTGGTGAGTAGTGAGTGGAGAGTGGCGAGTGACCTCGATATTTAAAAGTTCGTCCATGGTCCATGGTCCATGGTCTATGGTCTTCTCCACATCCCATTCATCCGAAGCAAAAACCAAATCCGTTTCTTCTTTAGCGGCTTTGCGTAAAAATATATCGGATACTTCGGGCTGATACTCGCCTACAATTACGGGGATGCCGGGTTTAATGATACCCGCTTTTTCGCCGGCTATTAGTTGCAGGGTATCGCCCAAAATATTCATGTGGTCCCAGCCGATGTTGGTAATTACCGATAGCAGCGGGGTAATGATATTGGTTGAATCCAAACGGCCGCCTAAACCAACCTCGATCACGGCAATATCAACTTTTGCTTTCGCGAAAATATCAAATGCCAGCGCTACCGTCATCTCGAAAAATGAAGGGCTTATCTCCTCAAAATCTTTTAAGTGTTCGGCAGTAAAATCAATTACTTGCTGCTCGCTTATCATTTCGCCGTTAATACGGATGCGCTCCCTGAAATCGCGCAGGTGCGGCGAGGTATACAGCCCGGTTTTATAACCTGCGGTTTGTAATATGGCTGCCAGCATGTGCGAAGTAGAGCCTTTGCCATTGGTGCCGCCAATGTGTACGCTTTTAAATTTATACTGAGGGTTATCTATGCGCCTGCAAAGCTCAATGGTATTATCCAAATCGCTTTTATAGGCCGATGCGCCCACGCGGGTAAAAACAGGTAGCTGACTGTAAAGATATTGAAGGGTTTGGGCGTAATCCATGGTTGATTATAAAAAATATTTCGGTTCAGGCCTTTGCGCTCATGCTTCGAGTGCCTCAGCATGACACCCCTTTAAACCAGCGAGCCAAATAAACGCGTATGCCAGCTATCCTTAAACGGCACTTCCCATTTACTATCCAGTTCGGTTAAGTTTTGTACCAGGTTGTTAAAAACAATGGTATCATTATTAATAACGCCTTGCTTTATCAGCGCCTCAAACTTATCCCGCGAAGCGGAAAGGATATTTACGCCGCTGCGGTAAGCCAAATTAAACCTGTCGAACAAATTGATGCCGAACTGCTGCTCCAGTTGTTTCATGAAATTTACCGATTTATCTATCGAGCAGCCACTGGCGCCTGCCTGGCTTTCATCAACCACCAAAACAATAAAACGGTTGTACCTTATTTCGGCTTTGGCTTTAAGCTGGTTGTTGTGGGCTGTCCAGCCGGTGGCAAAGCTGTCTAACTGCTGTTGCAATTGGCTTACTTCGGCCTCGTTTAATTCCCGGTCAGACTGGTATATCCATACCCTCGAATTTTCTGAAAATTTCATACCACAAATTTATCATTTTATTATCTTTGAAAAGAGTGGGGGATGTCATGTTAAAATCAGTTCTGCAGCAAACTAAAAAAGCAGGTTTCTTAATAGCCATTGTATTGCTGGCTGCACTCCATTTCAGCTTTAAACCTCCGGTAGATGAACAGGCCATGCTTGCCTGGAGCAATAAGTGCCTTACCGAATCATACGACCCCTCTGGCGAACCCAAGCTTAAAAAATGGGAAATTATTCTAACGCCCGATGCCTTTATCCGCCTGCGTAAAACTTACCAGAACGGTAAACAGGAATATTACTCGTTCCAGTTGCACAATTTTAACGATATGAATTATTTGGGTACTGACATCAGCGGTACCCTGCAATTAAAAGCCACAGCCGATGATATCATTGTACAGACTTATGACGACCCAAAAGAAGATATCGACAGCATGGCTACCCAGCTTAACCTGCCCTTCAAAAATATAGAGCCGGAGCGGTTGGATAGTTTGCAAACGGCTTTGAATTATTTTAAGCAGAAAGCTTTATAACCCATTTGCCCTCACCGTAATCTCGGCGATATCCAGCACTTTTATTTGCTCTTCTTTTTCGTGATGCTTAATGCCATCGCTTAGCATAGTCATGCAAAAGGGACAAGCAGCGGCAACAATAGTGGCATTTATCGCGATAGCATCATCAATACGCTCATCGCTTATTTCACGGCGACCTGGTTCTGGCTCTTTAAACATTTGCGCGCCGCCGGCGCCACAGCATAGGCCGTTGCTTTTGCATCGTTTCATTTCTACCAGTTCGATATCCAAAATCTCTAAAGCTTTGCGCGGCGCTTCGTAAATGTTATTGCCACGGCCTAAATAGCAAGGGTCGTGGTAAGTGATGCGTTTGCCTTTAAAGCTTTCGCCGCCTTCGGCTTTTAGCTTGCCTTCGTCAATTAGTTGCTGTATCAGTTGTGTGTGATGTATTACTTCGTAAGTGCCGCCCAGGCCGGGATATTCGTTTTTTATGGTGTTGAAGCAATGGGGGCAACCGGTAACTATCTTTTTAATATTATAGCCGTTTAATACCTCAATATTGGTCATGGCCTGCATCTGGAACAAAAACTCGTTGCCTGCACGTTTGGCCGGGTCGCCGGTACAGCTTTCTTCAGTACCCAAAACCGCGTAGCTGATGCCTACATGCTGTAATATTTTACAAATATCGCGGGTTATTTTCTTCGCCCTGTCGTCATAACTGCCCGCGCATCCTACCCAAAATAATATTTCAGGCTCCTTGCCCTCGGCAACCAATTCGGCCATGGTAGGTACTTTGAAAATTTCGGATTTCGGATTTTCGATTTCGGATTTATTTGTTTCAGGATTTATATTTTCCATTTTTCTAATTTCTAATCATCTGCACATCCACGCATCTGCATATCTGTACATTATTTCTCCTCTATCCAGTTCGCCCTGTCAGCCTGCGCATATTTCCATGGTGCGGCGTTGTTTTCCATATTGCCGAACATATTGTTCAGGCTTGCCGGCGCTTGCGCTTCTTCCATCACTATATAGCGGCGCATTTCGGTTATAATTTCCAGCGGGTTTATATTTACCGGGCAGGCATCAACGCAGGCATTGCAGGTAGTGCAGGCCCAAAGCTCTTCGCGGGTAATATAATTATCCAGCAAGGTTTTGCCATCATCGTGATCCTTGCCGTGTGTATCAATGTTTTTGCCTACTTCGGTAATCCTGTCGCGCGTATCCATCATAATTTTGCGGGGCGATAGCAGCTTACCGGTAATATTTGCCGGGCAAACCGATGTACAACGCCCGCACTCGGTACAGGTATAGGCTTCCATTAGGTTTTTCCAGGTAAGATCTGTTACATCCTTTGCGCCAAAGCGGCTAACCTCACCGGTAATTACGGGCGGGGTAAATGACGGGTCGAGCATGGCCTTTACCTCGTTAGTAACCGAAGCCATATTGGTAAATTTTCCCTTTGGGTTTAAGTTGGA
>Ga0302315_10001211_pt1 | contig 26927 bp, 22 predicted proteins | sample III_Palsa_N3_1_FD_200532 | JGI IMG/M metagenome (GOLD analysis project Ga0302315, IMG submission 200532) | Peat permafrost microbial communities from Stordalen Mire near Abisko, Sweden - III_Palsa_N3_1 | ecosystem: Environmental > Terrestrial > Soil > Palsa > Peat permafrost | place: Sweden...
AAGCCATTGATTCTTCGTGGCTGTGCAGGGTTTGTATGGGACATTATAAAAAATTATGTACTTTATTTCTAGTTATTTATGATATAGTTCTCATCCTGAGTGAAGCGCGTAGCGCGCAGCCGAAGGACCTCGACGCGCTCCATCCCGCCGCATTTCTTGCTCCCATTCCCCCCACAAAACCCCCACCGTCTTCGCATCTCCTCTGGCCCTACGCCATGTGGACAGCCCTGGCCCTGGCCGTCCTCACCAAGGGCCTCGTCGCCATCGTCTTCATCGTCGCGACCACCCTCGTCTTCCTCCTCTACACCCGCCAACTCCACCTCTGGCGCTGCCTCCGACCCTTTACCGGCCTCCTCCTCTTCCTCGCCATCGCCGCCCCCTGGCACATCCTCGCCGGTCTACGCAACACCGGCGCCGCCGACGGCCACGGCTTCTTCTGGTTCTACTTCGTCAACGAGCACGTCCTCCGCTTCCTCGGCCGCCGCATCCCCCGCGACTACAACAAGCTCCCCAGCTACCTCTACTGGTCTCTCCACCTGGTCTGGCTCTTCCCCTGGAGCCTCTTCCTCCCCGCCGCCCTCATAACCGCCTACCGCAATCGCCGCACCGTCTTTTCCCGCACCACCATCACCTTCCGCCACCAAACCGTCCTCCTCCTCTTCCTCTTCTCTACCTTGGTCCTCGCCTTCTTCTCTCTCTCCACCAACCAGGAGTACTACACGTTCCCCGTCTACCTCCCTTTCCTGATGCTCCTCGCCGCCACACTCACCACCATCGAGCGCAGCCCACTCGACCCCACCCTCCGCCGAGCTCTCACCCTCACCTTCGCGACCTACACCACCCTCGGCGTCGCGATCGCCGCCGCCCTCGCCTACGGCCTCTGGTCCTCCCGTCACCTCTCCTTCCTCCCCGACATCGGCGAGCTCCTAGCCCACCGCAACGTCGGCGACTACACCCTCTCCATGTCCCACTTCTTCGACCTCACCGGCCCCTCCTTCGCCGCCCTCCGACTCCCCGCCGTCCTCGCCCTCATTGCCTTCCTCACCGGCCCCGCCCTCTCCTGGCTTCTCTACGCGCGCCTCCGAATCCTTCCCGCCATCCTCTCCATCGCCGCCACCAGCAGCGTCTTCCTCCTCGCCGCACACATCGCCTTCGTCCGCTTCAACCCCATGCTCTCCTCTGTAAATTTCGCCGAGACCATCCAAGCCCTCGAGCGCACCCACCAGATCTCCCCCAAAAACATCGTCCTCATCTACGACGACCAGGCCTTCGGCTCCTCCATCCCCTTCTACCTCGACCGTCAAGTAGAGTTAGTCGACGGCCGCACCACCTCCATGCTCTTCGGCAGCACCTTCCCCGACGCCCCGCACCTCTTCCTAACCTCCGCCGACCTCCTCGCCCAATGGGGCACAGGCCCGCGCAAACTCCTCTTCGTCCCTCTCGAACAGCGCGAGAACGTAGACCACCTCCTCGGCTCCCGCCAGATCATCCTCCAACAAACCTCAGGCAAAGCCCTCATCACCGACCGCCCCCTCAACTCAACCTCAACGATTCAACCCATGAACACCGTCATCTCGACCGAAGCCCGCAGGCCGTAGCGGAGAGACCCCTGTATTGGCAGTTGTTGTTGCTCTTACTTTTAGCTAGAAGCAAAAAATTCGGCACACCGCCGCGACGCACCACCCGAATCCTCTTGACCCAACCGAACCACATCCCGCGCCGCTGGCGAACCTCATCCGTCGCCCTCATCGTCTCCTTCTGGGCCATCCTCCAGATCGGCGGCCTCTTCACCCCAGGCCTCCTCGACGACGTCGATAGCGTCTACATCCAGATCGCCCGCGAGATGCTCCAGCGCCACGACTTCGTCACCCCCACCATTGACGGCGTTCGCTTCTTCGACAAGCCTCCCCTGCTCTACTGGATGGCCGCCGGCTCCATGCGCCTCTTCGGCGTCCACGACTGGGCCGCCCGCCTCCCCCTCGCCCTCGGCGTCCTCGCCCTCCTGCTAGCCGTCTACGCCCTCGGCATCCGCTTCTACGCCAACGCGCCGACAGCAGCTCTATCTGCCCCCTCAAGTGTGGGTGCCCCATCCGTGCGCGCCTTTGCGGACGGGTGGGATGTAGACCTCTCGCAGTCCAACCTCCCCAACGACCGCGCCGGCCTCTACGCCGCCCTCGCCCTCGCCACCTGCATCGGTCCCTACATCTACACCCGCTTCTACATCCCCGACATCCTCATCGCCCTCTGGATGACCCTCGCCGTCCACCTCTTCCTCATCGCGCTCGACCGCGTCACCACCAATCCGGGCGCCCCAGGTCTAGCCTCTGGGACTTGGGTTCGCCCTCGCTCCTCCGCCCTCATCCCCATGCTGGGCTTCGCCGCCGTCACCGCACTCAACCTCCTCACCAAGGGCCTCATCGGCGTAGTCTTCCCCCTCGCCTTCGCCCTCCTCTACCTCGCGTTCACACACCAGCTACGCCTCCTCCGCAAGCTCAAACTCATCCCCGCGACGCTCCTCTTCCTCGCCATCGCCGCACCCTGGCACATCCTCGCCGCCCTCCGCAATCAGCCCGTCCCCATGCCCCCCGGCCTTGGCCTCCCCACCCACGCCGGCTGGGCCTGGTTCTATCTCTACAACGAGCACATCGCCCGCTTCCTCGGCCACCGCATTCCCCATGACTACGGCCAGGTCCCCATCCCCATCTTCTGGCTCCTCCTCCTCCTCTGGCTCTTCCCCTGGGTAGCCTTCCTCCCTGCCGCCCTCCGCGACGCCGTCCGCACCCTCCACCCAACCCACAATGCAGGTGCCCCATCCGTACGCGCTTTTGCGGACGGGTGGGATGACGAAGCTCCAGCCCGCCCGAACCCGCCAAGAGAGGCCGCCGTCTCCTGCCTCCTCTGGGCCGCCATCATCCTTGGCTTCTTCACCCTCTCCTCACGCCAGGAGTACTACCATCTCCCCGCCCTCCCAGCCCTCGCCCTCCTCGTAGGTGGCCTCCTCGCAAGCGAAGACGCTCGTCTCCGCAAGTTAACCCTCGCCGTCCGCGTAGAACCCGTCCGCGCAGGACTCCGCGCCAGCCTCTACATGCTCGTCCCGTTCGGCACACTCCTCTTCCTCCTCTGCGGCTACCTCGCCCTCACCGCCCACACTCCCACGCCCGGCACCACCCTCAGCGACGTCCTCCGCTCCAACCCCGACCTCTACAACCTCTCCCTCGGCCACGTATTCGACCTCACCGGCCCCGCCATGGGCTTCTTCCGAGGCCCACTCCTCACCGTCGCCCTCGCCATGCTCACCCTCGGCCCCATCGCTTACATTGTCCGCAAGCGCAATTCCTTCGCAGCCAACCTCCTCATCGCCGCCGCCATGACCGCCCTCCTGCTCGCTGCTCACCAGGGCCTGGTCCGCTTCTACCCCATCCTCGGCTCCAAGGATCTCGCCCTCGCCATCGACCGCGACCTCCGCCCCGGCGACCTCATCCTCAACGACGGCGAACTCACCTCCGGCTCCGCCCTGCTCTTCTACACCCCCCAATCGGCCGCCCCCATCCTGCTCGTCAACGGCCGCGTCAACGGCCCTTGGTTCGGCAGCTTCTACCCCGACGCCCCCCACATCTTCCTCGACAACGCTCAGCTCACCCACCTCTGGGCCGGCCCTCACCGCCTCTTCCTCCTCACCGACCACCCCGAGTCGCGCACCATCACCCTCTCCCCATTCGCCCCCGTCCACCCCTACGCCACCTCCGGTTACAAAACCATTCTCACCAACAGATAAACGTCTCCGTTGTCCGTTATCCGTTCGCAGAGCGGACATCGGACACCCGCTACCTGTCCACTGCAACTTCTCCCGCGCCCAGCTTGTCTAACTCTCTACGCCTTCGGCGACCGATAACCCACCGCAGGCGAAGGAGCCCCATATGAAACGTTGCCGCACGCTGTCCATCGCAGCTCTCTCTCTATCTGTCCTCGTCCTCGCCCACAGCCCTCGCACCTTCGCTCAATCCCCCGACGCAGCTCCGGCCATGCGCATGGTACCCGCCCGCGCCGCACTCAATGGAGCGATCATCGCAAGCAAAGTAAAGGCCGGTGATGAATTCCGTGCCACGCTAGCCGACAAAGTTCAACTCCCCAACGGCCCCAAACTCCCCGCTGGAACCATCCTCATCGGCCAGGTCTCCACAGATGACATGAATCAATCCGGCACCTCTAAGCTCGCCCTCCGCTTCACCAGCGCCAAACTCAAGGACGGCCAGACGGTCCCCATCAAAGCAACCATCGTCGGCATCCTGGACACCGGACTCGCCAACGAAGATACCTACCGCCTCACTCCTAGCGATCAGGTTCCCGCAACCTGGAATGACGGCACCCTCGTCATCGATCAAGTCGATGCCATGAGCGGCGTCGACCTCCACAGCAAGATCGCCAGCCAGAACTCCGGCGTCTTCGTTTCCACCAAGGACAACATCAAGCTCGTCAAGGGCGGTGAACTCGAACTGGCCATCGCCCAACAGCAGCACCCCACGCAACAAACGACGGGCGTGAACGGCAACCAGTAAGAATCACGCAGAGCGTAGAGTGTAGGGAAAACTGAAGGCTACCGACATCGCCGCCTTCGCTATCCCTACACTCTATCCCCTGCCCTTCTCCTCCACCCGCCCGCCATCCTTCAGCTTGTAAATCTTCCCGCGATAATAAAAGTTCTCTCCCCCATAACTCCCCACCCACAACAAACTCCCCAGCACATCCCTCAACGGATAAATCAGCGCGTTATACAAAATATCCGGATCGCCCAGCACCCCGAGAATCGCCCCAGCCTGCAGCCACCGATTCACCACCATTGCCAGTAGCCAAACCACACCAATCACCGCATGCCCGCTCAACAATCCCCACACCAGTCCCAGCAACCCAAACGGCATCGCAAACGTAAGCCCGCTCCCGAGATGTCCCCAAGGCCGTGACCGCCGCGTGCTCTGCATCCATCGCAACTGGTTCCGAAAGCTCAACCAAAACGGCGAATCCTGCACCATCAGCCGAATGATGTGCGTCGCCATCTTCACGCCCTTACCCTGCGCGGCCAGCCGATTCCCAATTACAAAGTCATCAGCATAAAACTGCCCCAACTGGTCGAACCCACCCACCTCCTGGAAGCTCTTCTTCGGCAGCGCCATCGTTGCGCCCAAAGCAAATTTCGTACCCTCCAGCATGTCCGCCACCAGCACACCCGAGCTCATCTCCACGCTCTTCCCCACCGCATCGAGCTGCGAAGCAAACCCCGGACCACCATCGCCCGTATCCGGCTGCGCCGTCCCCAAATAAAGACAGCTAGCGATCCCCAACGCCCGATCCTTCAAGTTCTGCACCATGCGCAGCAGGTAATCCTTCTCCACCCGCACGTCCGCATCGCTCGTGACATACAAATCGTTCTTCGCCACCGAATTCATCTTCGCCAGCGAATACACCTTCGCATTATGAAATTTCGGCGTCGGCTCCCCGCACGTCACATAGCGAGCATCCACCTGCGGATACTGCTGCCCCACCAACCGCGCCAGTTTCAACCCCTCATCCGTATCGAACCGCGCGCAAAACAGCAGCTCCCACTCCCCCGGATACTCCTGCTCAAAGAACGACGCGATATTCCGCTCCATCCCCGGCTCAGTCCCATGCAGCGGCTTCAGCATGCTAACGGCCGGCAAAAAGTCCGGTACCGCGCTCTGCTCCCGCCGCTTGCGCAATCCAAACCGAGCCGCCGCCGCCAACACCATCCCGCAATAGATCGAAGAGGTGACCGACCCAACCATCGCCACCCAGAAAATAACATGCACCAAAACCTTCATCGCACCGAATCCTACAAAAATCGCCGGCATTCCACCGCAGCCAGCACCACTCTCAAGTCTACGCGACCACTTCGCCTAGCTGACCTTCTTCCGCCCCGCCCCATGCGGCACCGGCTCCCGGCTCGCCACCCCAAACGGCCTCCGCACCGCCACCAGCCCCGGCGGCGGAGCCTGCTCGTGCATCCGCGTCAGCATCTCCGTCCGCACATAATCCACAAACCCCTGCATCTGCCGATTCATCTCTTCCATCCGCTCGCGCATCTGCAGCACAATCGCAATCCCCGCCATGTTCACGCCCATCTCGCGCGCCAAACTCAAAATAAACTCCAGCCGCTCCAAATCCTCGTCGGTATACAGCCGGGTATTCCCATCCGACCGCGACGGCCGCAGCAACCCCTCCCGCTCATACAGCCTCAGCGTCTGCGGATGGATCTCGTACATCTCCGCCACCGCCGAGATCATGTACGCACCCTTGGATTTACGTTTCGTAGCCATCGCCTGAAGAATACCTCCTTTCCATGAACTCCCGCCGCTCTTTCTTCGCCCGCAGGAATCCGCCAAGGCAATCGTCGTCGCCTTTGCTTTTCTTTCTGTCATTCCCTTGGGGAATCTGCTTCTCTGTCCTCAATTTTTCATCAATGAGCCCTGCGCCCGACAGAACGCATCATAATTCACCTATGAAGCGACTCAACCTAGCCACCCTCGCCGCCGCCGCCACCGCAACCGCTGCAGGAATTGCCGTAGCCTCCGTAGCCTCCGCCGTCGTCGCCACCGGAGCCGCCATCCTCGTCGTCCGCGCCGTACGCAACCGCAAGCTCGCCCTCGCCGACCCCAATGCCCCACGACCCGTAGTCGTCGTCACTGGAGGCTCTCGAGGCCTCGGCCTCGCCATCGCAACCCGCTTCGCCGCTGGCTCGGGGACCAGCGCGCCCGCCCGCCTCGTCCTCGCCTCCCGCAATCTAGCCGAGCTCCAACAAGCTCAGGAAACCCTCCTCGCCCAATACGCCCACCTCCGCCCCGAAGACTTCCACCTCGTCGCCGCCGACCTCTCCAAGCCTGAAGAAGCCCGGCGCCTTGTCTCCGAAGCCATCGAGCGCTATGGCCGCATCGACGTCCTCGTAAACAACGCCGGCATCATCGACGTAGGCCCCATCGAATCCCAAACCCTCGACATCTTCGAGCGCACCATGCAGGTCAACTTCTTCGCCGCCCTCTACACCACCTGGGCCGCCCTCCCGCACCTCCGCAAGCAAGTCCCACTCTCCGGAACGCGCCGCGCCTCCATCGTCAACATCGCCTCCATCGGCGGCAAGCTCGCCGTCCCCCACATGCTCCCCTACTCCGCCGCAAAATTCGCGCTAGTCGGATTCTCCGAAGGCCTCCACGCCGAGCTCCGCCACAAAGGCATTCGTGTCACCACCGTCTGCCCCGGCCTCATGCGCACCGGCGGCGAAGACCACGTCAACATCGTAGGCGACGTAGAGTTTGAGCGCCGCTGGTTCACCTTGGCCGCCAAAACCCCCGGCCTCTCCGTCTCAACCCGCTACGCCGCCAACCGAATCTTCCACGCAGTAGCCTGTGGTCGAGCCGAGATCACCATCTCCCCCCAAGCCTGGCTAGCCGCCCGCTTCGCCGGCGCTTTCCCCGAAACCCTCCAGTACCTCAACGCCCAAACCAACCAACACATCCTCCCCAAAGCCCCCAGCGAACTCTAAGGCCTTCGCTCCGCTTCTCAGGAGCGAGACGCTGATAAACCATCAAGATTTTTGTGGTCCACCCTCGCTCAAATTCCATTCGTCGATCATTTTGGCGTATTCCTCAGAGGGTCTGAGAGCTAAATAACGCTTCATTTCGTCAAGTGCTTCTTCATATTGTTCGGCCTTACAAAGCGCCTCAAAAAGCACGAAGGACGCCTTCTCGGACTCAGGAGATAGGTGGATCACCTGGCGCCCATGTTTGATTGCTTCGTCAAGGCGACCGTCGCGAGATAAGAAGATCGCGACATAGCCATGGAGACTCGCGGCCGTCGGAACTTCCTCGATCAAGGCTGACAGAAGTTGCACCGCCGATTCTGTTTGACCCTTCGCGTCAAGTTCGGTCGCGTGCTTGATTGCTTCGATAACTCGAGGATCACTATTGCCGATCGTCTGGGTCATAATCCCCCTGCCCATTTCTGCTCAAAACTGACCCTCATGATCTGCAGACTTCGAGGCCTGTATCCGCTCCTTCGCCGACTCCATCCTCCCCACCGCAGGCACCACCTCTCCCGCCGCCCCCAACCCCATCCGCGGCGTATTAACATACACCGCCTCATACTTCCCCGCCGACACCAGATACGTCTCGTGAAACACCCCCACCACCCCCGTAGCCCCCACCAGCCGATTGAACTCCGCCCACGCCGGCAAATGTTCCTTGTCCTTCGAATGCGCGTAAGCATGCAACTGCTCAAACGACCGCCAATACTGCACGGTCATCGCAATCGGCGGACTCAAGAAGTAGCTAGCCTCCAACAACCCAAGCTCCGGCTGTCTCTTTAGCTCCGCCAGCATCCTAGGCATCGCCCGCGACGCCGGCAACCACTTGTGCACCGCCCATAGCTGATTGATCCGCATCCCGATCAGGAACACCACAAAGTCCCCATCGATCTTCCCCGCAAACCGCCCGTTCATAACGTCCGCCACATCAGCCTCCGCCCACCACCCGAACGTTATACCTCCGCCAGCATCTCCGCCCGCGGATCCTCCGGGTTCAACTTCTGCAGCTCCCTCAAAATCTCCTTCGACCGCTCATCCTGCACCTTCGGCACGACGATCTTCACTTCCACAATCTGATCGCCGCGATGTCCGTCCAGCGTCGCGCTCGTCACGCCCTTCTCCCGCATCCGAAGCTTCTGCCCCGTCTGCGTTCCCGGCGGAATCTTCACCGTAGCCCGTCCCGACTCCGTCCCCACCCCATCCACCGTCGGCACCTCAATCTTCGATCCCAGCGCCGCCTCCATCGCCGTCACCGGCACCGTGATATGAATGTCATCACCCACCCGGCGAAACAGCTTATGCGCCCCCACCTTGATGATCAGATAAAGATCCCCATTCGGCGCGCCCTCCGTCCCAGCATTGCCCTTACCAGCCAGCCGAATCCTCTGCCCATCTCGCGTCCCCGCCTTGATGTTGAAGCTCAGCGGCTCGCGCTTGGTCACCACGCCCGCACCCTCGCACGTCGGACAAGCATTCTGCACCTTACCGGTCCCGCCGCACCGCGGGCACTGGATGTTGAACTTCATCCGCCCGCCCATCTGCGTCACCTGCCCCGACCCATGGCACTCCGGGCATTCCATACTTCCACCCAACACCGCCTTGCCCTTGCACGTAGGGCACTGCTCCTGCCGATGAATCTCGAGCCGCGTCACTCCTCCGCGAATCGAAGTCCAGAAATCAATCTCCACCTGGTACTCAAGATCCGTCCCAGGCTGAGGCCCGCGAGCCTGTCGGCCGCCGCCACTGAACATCCCCGAAAACACATCCTTGAAGCTCCCACCGAATCCCTCATTGCTCTGCCCGCGCGACGAAGCCTTCCCGCCCCCCTGGAATCCTGAAAAATCAAAACCATCAAAATCAAACGGCACACCCTGCCCACGCGCACCACCACCCGAGCCTCCACCATACCCACCAGCCCCAGCCCCGCCCGGCGCACCACCACCCCGCGCATATGCCTCCGCAGTCGCCGCATCGATGTTGTCCGAATAGAACCCCACCTGGTCATAAATCTTGCGCTTCTTCTCTTCGCTCAGCACGTCGTTAGCCTCGGAGAGTTCCTTGAACTTCTCTTCAGCCTTCTTATCGCCCGGATTCACATCAGGGTGATACTTCCGCGCCAGCTTCCGAAACGCCTTCCGAATCTCTTCCGGCGTCGCCGTCTTCTTCACGCCCAGCGTGCCGTAATAATCTTTTGTCTTCGTCGTTGCCATAGGTATCTTCTCAACTTACTCTACCCACCGTTCCGGTGAATAGCTTTTCAAGCTCTAGACCTTCAACTTCTCGTCCCACCCTGGCACACCGGACACCAAAACAAATTCCGCCCTGCAAACCCTTCGAGCTTCATCACCTTCGTCCCGCACACCCGGCAGTCCTGCCCATTCCGCCGATACACATAGTGCTCATCGCCCACCTGCACCACCCCCGTCTTGCTGTCCCGATCCTTCGCCAGCGTAGTCACAATTCGCCTGTCCACCATCCCAGCCCGCATCAGCGGCCCAAGCTCTTTCCACATTTTCTTCACGACCGTCGCCGGCACATCCTTTCCCGGAGTAAACGGACTCTGCCTCGCGCGAAACAACACCTCTGCGCGAAAGATATTCCCCACCCCCGCCATCACATCCTGTTCCATCATCAATATCCCAATCGGCTTCTTGCTCTTCCCGATCCGTTCCATCGCCTTCTCCGGCCCATCCCCATCCAGCGGATCCGGCCCCAGCCTCTCCCGCAACGCATCCCACTGCGCATTCGTCCAGACGGTGCAATCCATCGGCCCCCGCAGCTCGACCCACGCAATCTGTCGCGGCTGCAAATGCCCCGTCCCATCGTCACTCGAGTACCACGCATGCCGCTTACTCACGCCCGGCACCATCGGCTTCTTCACCGCCGCCGCATTCCACATCCGCATTCGCAGAGCCCCGCGAACCTCTGGCAGCGCACCCGACCCCTCCGTGAAATCTCCCTGCAATCCCAAATGCACATGCAGAATCCGATCCTTACCAAAGTCATACCCCAAATGCTTTCCCACGGCCATCACCCGACGAAGCTTCCACCCATCCAGCAAATCCCAATCCGTAAACCGCCCCTGCGGCCCGTCCATCCGCACCGTCTTCCCAGCAAACGCCGCCTCATGCCGCTCCGCCCACCGATGAATCTCATTCCCCTCAGGCATGTCCCGTCTCCCAACTAAAGTTCAACAACAACCTTGCCCACAACGCCAGCTTCCACCGCCGCATGCGCCGCCCCTATCTCTCCTGCCGAAAATCTCTTGTCGCTCATCAGCGGCTTCAGTTTCCCGTCCTCGACAAGCCTCGCCGCCGCCTCCAAAATCTTTCCATGATGCGCCCGGTTCTTCCCCGTCAACAACGGCATCAGCGTGAACACACCCGAGTAACTCGCTCCCCGAAACGATAACGGCGCCAGCGCATGCGTTCCCCACCCCAGGCAGCTCACCACGTGTCCCGTATACCTCTTCACCGCAACGAACGACGCGTCCAGCGTCGCACCGCCCACCGTGTCATACACCACATCAAACCCTTCGCCGCCCGTACTCGCGGCCACATACTCCTCCACCGAGCTCGCCCGATAATCAATCGCCGTCGCCCCGAATCCCTCCACAATCTTTTTCTTCTCCGCCGACACCGTAGCAAACACCTTCGCCCCATACGCCACCGCAATCTGCACCGCCACCGACCCCACACCACCAGCTCCAGCATGAATCAACGCCGTCTGCCCCGCATGAACCTTCGCACGATCCACCAACCCCTCCCACGCCGTAATCGTAATCAACGGCAACGCCGCAGCCTCGCGCATAGAAATGTTCCTCGGCTTATGAGCCAGCAAATCCTCATCGACCGCAATCAATTCCGCGAGCGTCCCTTGCAGCCCGCCCACGCCGCCCACCATTCCATACACTTCATCACCCACACGGAAACCACGCACGCCAGCGCCCACCTGCTCCACGACTCCAGCCATATCCAATCCCAGCACTGCCGGCAGCAGTTGTTTCGCGTGAGCCGCCTGTCCCGCCCGGATCTTAAAATCCAGCGGATTCACGCCGCTTGCATGAACCCTCACCAGCACGTCGCGTTCGCGCAACTCCGGCACCGGCAACTCAACCTGCCGAAACTCCCCGCCTGCCTCTTCGACAACATACGCTCGCATATCAAACGCTCCCAAGCATCGATTCCACCGATCCAACAGCAAGAGCTGTGGCCCGCGCGCAAACCTTCGCGAAAGCCACAGCTCCTACCCGTATCAAACAGCCCGTGTCCTCAATTCCAAACCGTACTAGCCTTGATCGCCGCAACATTAAACATGTGGTCCGGCTCCACTTCCTGCATCTTCGCCACGAACGCCTCTGCCTCTTCGCGCGTCCCAAACACACTCCGCTGATACAGCCGTCCCGCGCGCAGCGCATCGCACTGCCACAACGTCTCGCGAGCATGCACGCTCGCATCGCCCAGCTCCCAGTGAATCACTCCAGGCCACGCCTGGTCTCGCCGTCCTTCGCTATCGTTTGTCATCGCGCTACCTCCTGGTACTTCCTTCACCCTGATGATTGGACTCTCCAACCACCACTTCCGACCTACTTCTCTAAACCCGACTTTCACAGCATCGACGCGGTCGGTACCACCCTGCCGCAGCCATGCACCTCTATACGAATAAGGAGGAGCCGAAGCCCCTCCTCATCCAATACGCACATCGCATACAAGTAGTTCAACCTGATCTACGTTTCATACTTCAACGTGACTTATTTTTCTGCGTCGACATACTCAGCATCGATCACGCCTTCGTCCTTCTTCGCCTCGTCAGCCGTACCAGCCGCCGCTGCGTCGCCATCCGTAGGAGCCGTCGAACCCGCCGCATTGGCCTTATAAACCGCCTCTGCCAGCTTATGGCTCGCCGCCGTCAGCTTGTCCTTCGCGGCATTCAGTTCGCTCGTGCCAGGATCGCCGCCGCCAAGAACCGTCTTCGCTTCAGCAAGAGCGCTTTCAACCTCGCTCTTGTCCGACGCCTCGACCTTCTCGCCGCCTTCCTTCAGCATCTTCTCGACGTTGTACACCAAGGAATCAAGCTGGTTCTTTGCCTCGATCTTCTCCTTGGCTTCCTTGTCCTCGGCCGCGTGCGCTTCGGCATCCTTCGCCATGCGCTCAACCTCGTCCTTGCTCAAACCGCTCGAGCTGGTGATCGTGATCTTCGCATCTTTACCCGTCGCGTTATCTTTAGCCGACACGTTGAGAATGCCGTTCGCGTCGATGTCAAACGTGACCTCGATCTGCGGCACGCCTCGCGGAGCCGGCATGATGCCGCCCAGCTTGAACTTGCCCAGCGTCCGGTTCTGCGCCGCCATCGGCCGCTCACCCTGCATCACGTGAACCTCAACCTCGCTCTGGTTATCAGCAGCGGTCGAGAACGTCTCCGACTTCTTCGTCGGGATCGTAGTGTTGCGAGGAATCATCCCCGTCGCCACGCCACCCATCGTCTCAATCGACAACGTCAGCGGAGTAACGTCCAGCAGCAGCAGGTCCTTCACATCGCCAGACAGCACGCCAGCCTGCACCGCCGCACCGATCGCGACCACCTCATCCGGGTTCACACCCTTATGCGGCTCTTTGCCGAACAGCTTCTTCACCAGCTCCTGGATCGCCGGCATACGCGTCTGTCCGCCGACCAGCACGACCTCATCGATCTTGCTAGCGTCAATGCCCGCATCCTTCAGCGCCTGCTTGCTCGGGCCAACCGACTTCTCGAGAAGATCAGCAACCAACTGCTCCAGCTTCGCGCGGCTCAGCGTACGAACAAGGTGCTTCGGTCCGCTAGCGTCGGCCGTAATGAACGGCAGATTGATCTCCGTCTCCTGCGCCGTCGACAACTCGATCTTCGCGCGCTCGGCAGCATCCTTCAGCCGCTGCAGCGCCATCTCGTTGCCCTTCGACGTCAGATCCAAACCAGTTTCGGTCTTGAACTCAGAAATCAACCAATCCACAATCCGCTGGTCAAGGTTGTCGCCGCCAAGGTGCGTATCACCGTTGGTCGACTTCACCTCGATCACACCATCGCCTACCTCAAGAATCGAGATATCGAACGTACCGCCGCCAAAGTCATACACGGCAATCGTCTCGTCCTTCTTCTTATCCAGGCCATAAGCGAGCGCGGCAGCAGTCGGCTCATTCACAATGCGCTTGACGTCCAACCCGGCAATTTTTCCGGCGTCTTTCGTCGCCTGCCGCTGCGCGTCATTGAAGTAAGCCGGAACCGTAATCACAGCTTCGGTAACGCTCTGCCCCAAGTAATCTTCAGCAGCCTTCTTCAGCTTCTGCAAAATCATTGCCGAGATCTCGGGAGCCGTATACTCATGACCCTGCGCGACCACCGCAATGTTGTCGCCCTTGGCCACAACCTTGTACGGCACCATCTTCATCTCGTCGCCCACTTCGTTCAGCCGGCGACCCATAAAGCGCTTGATCGAATAAACCGTGTTCTCCGGGTTGGTGATCGCCTGCCGCTTCGCCACCATGCCCACCAACCGTTCGCCACTCTTCGTGAACGCAACGATCGAAGGTGTAGTCCGCCCACCCTCTTCGTTCGGAATAACCTTCGGCTCGCCGCCTTCCATCACGGCAACGCAGCTATTGGTCGTTCCCAAATCAATACCAATAATTTTTCCCATAACTGACCTCATCCTTTTAGCCGTAGCCCTAACCTCAGCCCTGGCCCAAAACCTTTGACCGACCCACACAACTACGTTAGTTTCGCATATGAGTGACTTACTGTCAACTTATATGATGGCGATTTGCACCCTGCGGATGCATCTTCTTGCAAAATATCCCGGACGAACATTACCCCATCCGTCGACGCCCCATCCAGCCTACTTTCAACTAGATGCAAGCCGCCTCCCAGACACCCACTCCCGGCCCTCGCCGGGACTCGCACCAGACGGGATCCACCACTGCAGAGCCATCCCTAAACCCTGGCGTCCGCCTCAGCCTGCCCGATCCTCCGCCCGCGCGTTAGAAAATACGCCAGCAGCACCACCGCCCCCAATGCCCCCACTACGCACTCTGCCGCCGCCAACCCTCGGCCACCCCAGTGGTCGCCACCCCACCCATCCACCAGCGCCATGTACAGCACCGGCACGTTCCCCAGCGAGTTAATCACCGAGTACCGTCCACTCCCGCTCTTCCCCGACGCCCCCATGAACTCCAAAAAAACCGCCGTCGCCATCGCATAGCAGGTCCCGACCGTAAACAGGTAAAGCAGCACCCCGATCAGGTACGTCCATGGCCGCAGCGGACCCAGCCACAGCACCGCCATCGCTGCGCAGTTAATCAGCGAAACTACCATGTACTTCACCGGAACCCGCATCTGCTTTCCCACCATCGCCGTGGCCGCCGAACCGGCCGCGACCAGCAATCCTCCCAGCAACCCATTGATCCACGCCACGTTGTCTCCGCTCACCCGGTATTGGATCGCGACCCCCGTCAGCAGCCCAACCGCCGACCCGCTCGCCATCGGAAACGTCAGCAAGGCAATATACGGAATCGCCTCCTTGCGAAAAAACGTCGCTTTACACTCTGTCCACACGCGCTGCATGGTCTCTCCCAACCCATGCGTGACAATCGTCTCCTGCTTCGGAGCAGCCAGTGCAAACAGCGCCGGAATTCCAATCATCCCAGCCGCCATCAACCCCAGAATATCCTGGCTCGTCCGAGAACTCATCCACACCAGTACCGACGCCGCCAGCGCCCCAAACCCCATCGACCCAGCCTGGTACGCACTCCCCGCCACCTGCTTCGCCCGCTCCGACCGCATCGCCCCCATCATCCCGCCGCAGCTCGACACCACCAGTTGCACGCAACACGCGCTGATCAGCATCAGTGACATCGCACCGCGGCCCGACAGGTTCCGCTGATGAAACCCCGCAGCCATCAATACCGCGGCTCCCAGTCCCCCCAGCAATACCCACGTCCTTCGCCGCACAAAGAAATCCGTAATCGGACTCCACAAAAAGTACAGACTCGTCGGCAACGCCAGCAGAAAAATCATGTGCGCCTGCCCCCCGCTTCCGACTCCCTGCCGGCTCAACAGATACCCCAGCGCCCCGCCCTGCACTACGCCGTTCGCCAGCACCGCCGACGGCGCAATCATCAACCCATAAATCCACGGCCGATCGCTGGTCTTCACCCGCACCAGCCCCCCACTTGCCGGCTGCGCGTCGATCTCGGCCTCCACCGCTTCGATCTCGTTCATGCCCCCACAAACTATCACATTCGCTGACATCCCCGGCGCCTCATTGACGCACGCCATCCAACGCTCTACGCTCAAGCCAAATGGCTTCCGACGCAACCCTCAGAGAATCTACCCTCGAACCGTCCCCCGGACCTTCGACGGTCGTTGCCACCCCAGCCCCTAAAACCCGCCGCGACGCTGCCCTCGACGGCCTCCGCGGCGTGGCCATCCTCCTCGTCTTCATCTTCCACTACGGCGGCGGCCTCCAGTCCACCAAGCCCGCCCAGCGACTCGCTGGCTATTTCACCCAGTTCAGTTGGTCCGGCGTGGTCCTCTTCTTCGCCCTCTCCGGCTTCCTCATCACCGGGAGCCTTTGGGAAACCAACCACACCTACAAGCACCTGCGAAACTTCTACGCCCGCCGCGCTCTCCGCATCTTTCCCCTCTACTTCCTTGCCCTGTTTGCCACTGCCACCGTCGCTCTTCTACACGGCGCTCATCTTCCTCAACTCAGACCCCTCCTGGTCTTCGTCTTCTTCCTCCAAAACTTCCCACACCTGTCCAGCTACGCTCTCAGGCCCCCTGCCTCTCCGCTACCGCTCTACCATTTCTGGACCCTCGCCGTTGAAGAGCAGTTCTACCTCATCTGGCCGCTGATCATGTTCCTCGCCCACAGCCGCCGCCACGCCCTGCGCCTTAGCATTTGGTTCTTCGCCATCTGCGAACTCTTCCTGCTGTCCATCTACATCCTTCCCTCGTTCAATGGCGCCGTCACCCACCATCTGTACGACTACTTCGTGCTTACCCAGGGTGGCGCCCTCGCCCTTGGCTGCGCCCTCTCGCTCGCCATGGGCAATCGCTCCAACCCCACCGGCCGCAAGCCCGGCACCCACCGCGTCGTCCGTAAATACGCCCTCCACGCCTTCATCGGCGGCCTCGCCGTCTACCTTTTGACCAGCATTGCCAACGGAGCGTTCTATCTCGTCTACCCCATCCAGTTCTGGCTCGGCCTCCCCGCCCTCAGCATCGCTGCCGCCGCCACCATCCCCCTCGTCCTCCGCACCGGCCTTCCCCGCAAAATCTTTTCCTGGCCACCGCTCGGCTGGCTCGGCCGCATCAGCTACGGCTTCTACGTCTACCACATCCTCCTCGAGCCACTCTACGATCGCCTCGGCGCCCAAATCAGCCACGCCTCCAGCGGCGACTACTACCACATCGTCCGCGCCATCCTCGCCTTTGTTTTCACCTGCATAATCTCTGCCGTCTCCTTCTACCTTTTCGAAATGCCCATCCTCTCGCTCAAACGCTTCTTCCCCGTCAACGCCTCCCTCCCCTGGGGCGAGCCCATCAGCGAAACCCCGCGCTCCCGCCGCCGATCCTCCCATTCCGTTCCCAAAGGAGCCTCCTAAGACTTAACGGCATCGCATCCCAACACCGAACATCCAACCTTTGTTAGAAGTTCGAGACTCATACTCTCTTTCCCCCACGCGCCGCAATGAACTCCCACCAGAGAGTCGAGATCGCAGAGCATGGCCGCCGTCGCACCCGCCACAACCGACGCCGCACCCCAGGCCGACGCCACCCAGGAACTCACCCATGGCGTGAACCCCTGGTGGATCGCCGCCGCCGTCATGCTCGCCACCTTCATGGAGGTCCTCGACACCTCCATCGCCTCGGTAGCCCTCCCCTACATCGCCGGCTCCCTCTCCGCCACCAACGATGAAGCCACCTGGGTCCTCACCAGCTATCTAGTCTCCAACGCCATCATCCTCCCAGCCTCCAACTGGTTCTCCCTCCGCTTCGGCCGCAAGCGCTTCCTCATGATCTGCGTGGCCATCTTCACGGTAGCCAGCTTCGCCTGCGGTGCCGCTCCCTCGCTCGGCCTCCTTCTCCTCTTCCGCGTCATTCAAGGCGCCGGCGGCGGAGCCCTCCAGCCCATCTCCCAGGCCGTCCTTCTCGAAAGCTTTCCCCCCGCCAAGCGCGGCGCCGCCATGGCCGTCTTCGCCCTTGGAGTCGTCGTCGCCCCCGTCCTCGGCCCTACCCTCGGCGGCTGGCTCACCGACACCTACTCCTGGCGCTACGCCTTCTACATCAACATCCCCATCGGCGTCATGGCCCTGTACATGATCAACAAGTACATCCACGACCCCAGCTACATTAAGAACGCCAAACCCTCCCGCTTCGACAACATTGGCTTCGGCTCCCTCATCGTCTGGGTAGGCTGCCTGCAAATCATCCTCGACAAAGGCCAGGAGGTCGACTGGTTCGCAGCCAGCTGGCTCCGCTGGGCCTTCGTCGCCATGATCGTCGCGCTGGCAATCTTCATCTACCAGTCCGTCTGGGGCAAGCAACCGCTGGTCAACCTGCGCGTCCTCAAAGATCGCAACTTCCTCGTCGGCTCCACGCTCATCTTCCTCTTCGGCATCGCCATCTACTCCACCGTCGTAGTCCTCCCGCTCTTCTATCAGGAGCTCCTCGGCTACACGGCCTTCACCGCCGGCCTCGTCGTCGCCCCAAGAGGCTTAGGAGCCATCTGCGGCATGCCCGTCATCGGATACCTCTCCAATAAAGTCGATCCCCGCTATCTCCTCACCTTCGGCTTCGGCATCTTCGGCCTCACCACGCTCTACTTCGGATCCATCACGCTAGGCATCTCGCCGACCACCCTCTTCCTCCCCATCCTCATCACCGGCTTCGGCCTAAGCTTCGTCTTCGTCCCTATCTCGACAGCCGCCTACGGCACGCTCTCCAACGAGCAAATGGGCAACGCCAGCGGCGTCTTCAACCTCCTCCGCAACGTAGGCGGCAGCATCGGCATCTCCATCGCCACCACCCTCCTCACCCGTCGCACCGACGTCCACCAGAACGAACTCACCAACTACATGCCCCAATCCGGCCTCGCCTACCAGAACACCCTAGCCGGCACCCAGCACGCCCTCACCGACCACCTCGGCAAGGCCAACGCCCTCTACGGCGCCAAAGCCACCCTCTACCAAATGCTAGGCCAACAGTCCGCCTACTGGGCCTTCATCGACGTCTTCCGCTGGCTCTCTCTCCTCAGCGTAGCCTGCATCTTCTTCGTCTGGTTCTTCAAAAAAGTAAAAGCCGGCAAGCCCCCCGCCGGCGTCCATTAACGCAACTCCCTCTCGCTACAGCTCCTGCAATGAATCCCGTCATCTCGACCGGAGCATCACGCTCTTGCCTTTGTGATGCGCAGTGGAGAGACCCCTGTATTGGCTCTTGCACTTGCCTTTCTTTCTGTAATTCCCTCTGGGAATCTGCTTCTTCTTTCGCCCATGCTTTTCTGTCTCATTCCAATCGCATTTCGCGCGAAGCGTTCTTTTCCCTACCAAATTCCTTACCACCCGTGCGTCCTTCCCCGCAGAGCGACGTATCTATGTCAGTACCCGTGTCCGAAGGGAACCCATGAACGCAGAACACCTCGTCTCCTGCCTCGCCGCCTCACTCCTCCTCGCCTCCGCCGCCAACGCCCAGCAAACGATTGCTAGTCCACAGGCCGCCGCCTGCGGCTCAACCAACGCCAACTACACCGTCAAGACTCAGGCCGTAACCTCTATCCTCGTTCAGCCTCCGCCAGGTAAAGCGATCGTCTACGTCATAGAAACCATGGACAACGAAGGACTATTCGCCACGACGAAGGTGAACTTTGGTCTCGATGGCAACTGGATCGGAGCCACGAATGCCAATACCCATATCAACTTCACAGTCGATCCCGGGGTGCATCACCTCTGCGCCGTCTACCAGGGCGCATTGAAAAACATGGATGGAAACGGTCACACTCTGCTTCTCCACCTCGATGCCCAGGCCGGCCACGTCTACTACATCCGCTACCACGGTCTCCTCTTTCACGATTCCCCGGGCCTCGCCTTCTTCGAACCCGTAGACGAAGACGAAGGCCTCTACCTCGCGGCCGGCACTGATTCTGCAATCTCAACACTCAACGCCAAGGACCGCTTCACCAGACCCCGCTAATTCTCAAACCTTCCGCGATACGCCCACAACCCCAACCCCGGGTTCGACACATAAAAAATCTCCTCCCCCTCCACCACATTCCACCCATCCTTCAACTTCTGCGGATCATACTTCGCCGAGTACTCCGCCAGCTCCCCATACGCATACCCCACGCCCTCAATCTCCTCCCGCGTCAAATGCCCCGGGCAATATCGAATCGAAAATCTACCCTCGCTAGACCCATGAATCAAATGCGCGGCCGCACTAAGGTTCGCCGCCAACTCCGCATCGTTCTTCACCGCCTCCAACGTAGCCGGGGTCCCGCAATATCCATATCGCCGAATCAACTCATCAATCTTCTTGTCCTCCCCAAACTCACGAACTCCCGGAGCCAGCACAATCAACTCCGCCCCATCCGCCAGCGCCATCCGAGTCCGATACACACTCTTATTCCCCAGCCACGTCGAATGAAACTCATCCGGATCAAGAAACACCACCGCCTTCTTAATCTCGCGATCCATCATCAGAAAATTACATTCCAAACTCAACGCCGCCGCCCGCTCAAAGCACTCGTTATCATCCCCGATAAACAACCCCCGCATCACCAGCTCACCCGCGGCATTCTTATTCACCACCGTCTGCACATAAACAATCTGCGGCAGCATCTTTCCAAAGTGCTCACTCGCATAATTCAACACCCGCCGCACCGGAGTGTCGGCGCGACCCATCATCCGCTCCATCCCATACACCGCTCCCAAAAAATGCGAGCGATGAATCCCCATCACCCCACCCGTCCCAATAAAAATATTCTTACTCCCATTGGCCATCCCCACCACCTCATGCGGCACCACCTGCCCAATGGACAAAATCAAATCGTGCCCGCCATCCCGCAACAATTTATTCACCTGCGCCGGCCAAGAGTACTCCATCTTCCCCTCGCTCACCTCCCGCACAAACTCTCCCGGCACCTCACCGAGCGTCACAATATCCCGCCGCCAGTCATGCACCCGAAACAGCTCCCGCGGCGTCTCCCCAAACATCGTCGCAATCTGCGCATCGCTCATCGGAGTATGGGTCCCCAGCGCCGGCAGCACATCCACCAATGCATCGCCATAAAACTCCCAAGCCATCTCCGTAAGCTCCCCAGCCTTCGAATGAAACCGAGTAAAGTCTGGAGGCACCGCCACCACCCGCTTCCGTTCCCCCAGCTTCCGCAGCGCCTCATTCAACCCCGCGCGAATCTCCGCCGCGCTCATCTCCGTCTCAACCGATCCCGCCGCAAAAAATAAACTCATAGCCGCATTATTCTACTTCTCCTCCCCAGCGCAAAACCCTATACTTCTCCGCAATGAGGTCGACCGCAGCCATCTCACCAACGCATCTATCCCTGCTCACGTTGTTGGGGGCTGGAATTACCGCGTCGGCGTTCGTCCCTTATTCATCTTTCGCGACCGCCCATCACCAAAAGACCATCGCGTATGCTCTCATCACTCTGGGCTGTGTCATCACGATCGCATCGGACTTTTGCCTGAGCTACGGGATTAAACACAATCAGTTCTCCCCCGATGACCTGGAAAGGCTTCGGCTCAATACGAAGTCAGCACTGTGGAACATACTGCGCTACGCTGTCGCGATCATCGCCTTGGTCTTCTTCATCATCGCGTCAATGCCTGACGTCCACCATAGCCTGCTTCGGGTCGGATCGGCCGCCTTTGTGCTCTCCAGCACCATGGCCATCATCAGGTCCACCGCCGCCACCAAGCCTAAGGTCCAGCCTCCGCCTACAGTAGTTCCGACGCTTCTGGATCACCCTACCCAGAACAACCTTGATACCTCCCTCCACGCCGCGCTCGCATAGAATGACACCAGCAGCCAGTGCATTAGAGTAGAGGTAGTCCCCCTTGTCCGAAACCACCCCCGCCCTCCGCCTCACCACCCCCGACTTCCACGCCCGCGTCCTCGCTCTCAACCCCCAGATCGCCGTATTCGACTGCGACGGCACTCTCTGGTCCGGCGACGCCGGCTCCGCCTTTATGCACTGGTCCATCGACACCAAACTCATCTCCCTCGACCAGATCGCCTGGATCAAGGAACGCTACGCCGGCTACCAGCGCGGCTCCGTCTCCGAGTACGACATCTGCGGCGACATGACCACCGTCTACCGCGGCCTCTCCGTCGACCGCCTCCGCATCGCCGCCGCCCAGTTCTTCCGCGACTACATCGAGCCCAACATCTTCCCCGAACTCGCCGTCCTCATCACCGAGCTCCAGCACAACGGCTGCGACATCTGGGCCGTCAGCTCCACTAACAACTGGGTCATCGAAGAAGGCATCCGCCGCTTCTCCATCCCCGCCAGCCACGTCCTCGCCGCCCACGTAGAAATCGACGCCAACGGCTTCATCACCGACAAGCTCGTCCACGTCCCCACCGACGAAGACAAAGTCGAAGCCCTCCGCCGCGTCGGCATCACCGAACCCGACGCCGTATTCGGCAACTCCATCCACGACGCGGCCATGCTCTCCATAGCCCGCACCCAAAACAACCTCCAGGGCGCCTTCCCCGTAAACCCCTCCACCGACCTCCTCACCCGCGCCGCCACCGAAGCGTGGCCCGTCTACTACCCCGCCTCCGTCACCCCGTAGCCATCACCATTCGACTAGCGTCTTTGCACCTGAGTACTCCAAGCCATTACGCCCAGGTACCCAAGCCTTTACACCCAGGTACCCCGAGCCTTTAGGCTCGGGTTTCATAGCCTCGCAAGGATGTGCGCTTTAGCCCTAAGGTATGCCTTCGTGTCCACCTCTGTCACGCCATAAACATTGACCCCGCCAAGGCGCCGTTCGCCCCGCCGTAAACCATTGACCCCCTTACAGCGTCTACACTGTTGGTTAGACGTGAAAGACACCATCCGCAAGCTCGACGAACCGCGCCCCTCCCCAGCCTCCAGGCCTCTGCGCCGCGTCGTAGCCGCGTTGATCCTCCGCGGCGAAGGCTCCGCGCGCGAAATCTTCATCTGCCAGCGCCGCGCCGGCCAGCCCATGGGCCTCAAGTGGGAGTTCCCCGGCGGCAAGATCGAGCCCAACGAAACTTCCGAAGAAGCCCTCGCCCGTGAATTGGACGAAGAATTGGCCATCCACGCCACCATCGGCCCGCTCATCACCACCATCCGCCACACCTACCGCAACGGCGGCGCCATCGAAATCGAATTCTTCCAGGTCCGCGACTTCCAGGGCGAGCCCGTCAACCGCATCTTCCAGCAGATGCTCTGGACCCCCTTCTCCCGCCTCCCCGACTACGACTTCCTCTCCGCCGACCTAACCCTCATCCGCGACCTCGCCGACGGCAAACTCCTCTAAGAGCGTTGTCCGTTCTCAGTTGTCCGTCATTCCCTCTGGAAATCTGCTTCTCCACCACCGCTCCCAACGGACAACGGAGAACGGACAACTGTACCTCAGCTCTTCCCCACCGCATGCAGCGTCTGCCACAGCATCACCACCGTCAACCCAATCACAATCACCGTAGTCGCCCACGCCACCACATTAAACCAAGTCGAGTTCGTGTGCTTCCCCATCAACGCCTTGTCGTTCACCAGCTTCAGCATGAAATACAGCACGAACGGCAGCAGCACCCCATTCAACACCTGCGACAAAATCGTCATCGTCACCAGGGGAAAGTTCGGGAGCAGCACTACTGCCGCCCCCGCCACAATCAGCAAGGTATAGAGCCAATAGAAGAACGGAGCCTGGCTGAACTTCTTATCCACCCCACTCTCAAATCCCAACCCTTCGCATACGCTGTACGCCGTAGAAATAGGCAGAATGCTCGCCGCAAAAAAGCTCGCATTGAACAGCCCCGCCGCAAACAGAATGTACGCGAAATCCCCCGCCAGCGGACGCATCGCCTGCGCCGCGTCTGACGGCACCGTGATGTTCCGCATCCCATGTGTCCACAGCGTCGCCGCGCATGCCACCACGATGAACCACGCCACAATGTCCGTGAAAAACGACCCCACAATCACATCCAGCCGCGTCGCGCTGTACTGCTTAATCGAAATCCCCTTCTCCACAATCGACGACTGTAGATAGAACTGCATCCACGGCGTAATCGTCGTCCCAATCACCGCCACCGTCAACGTCACATACCCGGGGTCCCGCCAGATCGATCGATCCGGAAGCATCACCGTAGCACGCAGCGCGGTGTGCCAGTCCGGATGTGCCATCACGCCCGTCACGATGTACGCGACATAGAACAAGCTCGCCACCAGAAAAATCTTCTCGACGTTCTTGTAATTCCCCTTCACCACCAGCGCCCAAACCGCCAGCGCGCAAAGCGGCACGCTAATGTACTTACTCACTCCAAACAGCTGCACCGACCCCGCAATCCCCGAGAACTCCGCAATCACGTTCCCGAAGTTCACCACCACCAGCAGCACCATCAGGAAGAACGTCATCCGCAGCCCAAACTCTTCGCGAATCAAATCGCTCAAGCCCTTGCCCGTCACCACGCCCATGCGCGCGCACATCTCCTGCACCACGATCAGCGCCAGCGTAATCGGCAGCATCGTCCACAGCAGGTGATACCCATACTGCGCACCCGCCTGCGAGTACGTAAGAATCCCGCCCGCATCGTTATCCACGTTAGCCGTAATGAACCCCGGCCCCAGCACCGCCAGAAACATGACGATGCTGACCTTGTACCGCTTCCAGAAACTCACACCCGCACCGCCGCACCCGAAAGTTCGCGCCGCCCAACGCCGGTCATCGCCTGTGTCCGCATCTCAAACTCCCTGCTCTCGGTTGGATGGCCGTTGGGCCTCCTCTAGACTAACCCGACTGTCACACGCAACGGATGAGCGAGGCATAAATCGGGTACCCCGAGGCTTCAGCCTCGGGCCTCATAGGCGATAGGATGCGGTGGGCTCTAGCCCTGAGGTTTGCTTTTTTCGCGACTGAGCACAATCCCCTGCAACCGCTCCACAATCTTCCCCACCTGCGCATCATTCCCATACCCATCCCGCACGGCCCTCTCCCGTCCCGCCCGCGCAATCCGATCCCGCGCCGCCTCATCCGGCAGATACCGCGCAATCTTCTCCGCGCACTCGTCAAACCCCGTAAAGAACACCGCCTCTTCTCCCTCCACAAACCGAGCCTCATGCCCCGCCGACCGCTCCGCCAGCAGAAATCCCCCACAAGCCGCAATCTCAAAACTTTTGTGCACAAACTCATCCTGATTCGAGTGCGTAATGAAACTCAAATTAATCTTTGACCGCCAAACCGCCTCGCGATAATCCTTCCCATACAACTCGCCGCCGGTATACAACGCCTTTGCCGCCTCAGGATCCAGCCGCTCCCTCCACATCCGGTCCCCCGAAATCACCACCGGAAACCCGCGCTCCCGCCAAAGCCGCGTAAGAAACGCCGGCCGGTCATCATACGAAGTCCCAATAAAACTCACTCCCCGAACCCGGTCCGCATCCCCCCACGTCCCCTCCACCGGAAAGTGAATCGTAGGCTCATACGCGGTCTGAATCTTGATCACATCCCGAGCCCCGCGCTCCATATAATCCGCAATATTTTTATCCCGCTGCACCACGTGCAAATCAAAATGAGGAATGTCCTTCATATACAGCCGCCACCCCGGATCGCGCCGCGGCCCAAACGCGTTATCGATCATGTAGCTGACCGTCTTCACCCCCATCTTTCTTAGCTTGTCGAGCGTAGTGGGAGTTAGCCCCAACAACTTATCCGCCCAGAAAACCTCCACCCCCTCCCGCTCCGCCGCCGCCAAAATATCCCGATTCAGCCGCGCCACCCAAGGCCCCACCTGCGCCCGATGCACCACCTTCTTCAGCAGCTCATTCCCCGGCTGATACGCCAGCAAATCCAACGCCATCACGGTATGTCCCAACCGCTCCAGTGCCCACATCCGATACAGCGCCGAATCATTAGGCGACAGCTGCCCCACATACAAAATCTTCACCGCTGCTCCTACCCTTCCCGCAGCTGCGCAATCACCTGCTCCGCATGGATCGCCCCCGCCACCCGTCCCGAATGATCCACCACCGGCAGCGACCTCAAATTGTACTTATCGAACAACTCGGCGACCTCTTTATCACTCGCATCGAGCGTACACCGCACGTTGTGCCCTTCGCTCAACGTCGCCAACACCGTCTCTGGAGTAGCCAGCACCAGCCGCGGCAGCATCACCACCCCCGCCAGCTTCTGATGCTCGCCCAGCAAATAAATCTCCGTGATCGTATCCGGATCGCCCTCGAAATCCCGCAGCGCCTGGATGGCCTCCGCCACCGTCGCATCCTTCGGCGCACTCACATAATCCGTCGTCATCCGCCCCGCCGCAGACTCAGCCGAGAACTCCAGCAGCTCCTCCACCTCATGCCGCTCTTCCGGCTCCATCTCCTCCAGAATCGCCTCGGACTCTTCATCCGAAAGCTCCGCCAGCACATCCGCCGCCGCGCCCGGATCCATCTCTTCCAGAATATCGGCCGCCCGCTCCGAATCCAGCCCCTGCAGCAGCGCCTTCTGCATCTTTGGATCGACTTCTTCCAGCGTCTCCGCCGCCGTCTCTTCCGGCAAGCTCGAGAACACTGCCTCGCGCTCACCCGGCGCCAGGTCCTCCAGAATGTCCGCAATATCCGAAGGATGCAGCTTCGACAGCCGCTCCTGCCCAATCTTCAGCCTTACCCGCCGCGCCGGATCGCGCTCAATCAAATCCACAAAATCCCACGGAATCACCCGCGGCTTCAACCGCCCCGTAAACTCATCCACCATCCCCACCGGCAGCCCCTTGAACAGCCGCCGCATCGCCCCGCGATTCCCAACCTCAACCTCTACAATCCTCAATTCCGTCGTCGCGCCGTCCGCCCCACTCGGCTCCCACGCCAGGTTCACGTCATTCACGCGCACCACCTTGCGCCCGTCCACATCAATGATCTGCTGATCCAGCAAGTCATAATCCAGCAGCAAATAATCGTGTTGCCGCTTATAAGCCAAAGGCTTCGACTTCGCCCGCAGCTCCACCTCATTCGACGCCGGCAGCACCACCTCCGCAACCGGTAGCAGCGTCAGCTTCGACTTCTTCCCCACCCCTCTCCGCAACACCAACCCCGCCACATGCGCCT
>Ga0302315_10001215_pt1 | contig 26878 bp, 20 predicted proteins | sample III_Palsa_N3_1_FD_200532 | JGI IMG/M metagenome (GOLD analysis project Ga0302315, IMG submission 200532) | Peat permafrost microbial communities from Stordalen Mire near Abisko, Sweden - III_Palsa_N3_1 | ecosystem: Environmental > Terrestrial > Soil > Palsa > Peat permafrost | place: Sweden...
ACAGCCATGGATACTTCACCTTCACTCGCCCCTGGTTGTTCGGATCGTTGTTGTCGGTCACTATACCTATGACGATTCCGTTGTCTCCACCGCCGCCGCCGCTGCCGGTGCCGCCGCTACTGCCAACCGAGCCTGCCGCCGTAGTCGGATCAGAGCCTCCGCCTGAAATAATAGAATGCAAATCGACCGGTTTCTTTGCGCTCACAGAAAAGTCGGTCTTATACCCTTCGGCCGGCGTGTAGGTGTGTGTGACCGCCGAAACGTGGTACTTGCCACTGAACCTTTTGCCGATATTTGGGATACTGATCGTTTTGCCGGCACGCAGGGTCGGAACACCAAAACACACGCCCTCCGCCTCCAGATATCCGCCGCCAATTCCATCGCAGACTGACTGGGCAAGATCGTCCGCTTCCTGCTGCGTTGTGACCGGTCTATCCGTAACCACCATCTTCGCGTCGCCGTATGCAGACGTTGCGGTTGTACTGCCGTTATTGGGCAGTCCAACCTGCGGTACGCCCTTTGCCGTGTCCGCCTGACCAACGATGGACCGCTTGCTCTTCGAGTCCCACCCCTTTACGACGACCTGCTTCACCTGTTTCGACGCTACCACTTTGGGACTGAAAGAACGCAGACTCTTCCCCCACTCGACTTTGATGACCCCCGCGGAATCGTCCTGTCGGTCGGGATGCATCGGGTCTCCGGAACCGTCCCCGGTTGCGGAATATGGCCCGACCTTATCGTTGTCCACTTTACAAAAGTAGAGATCCTTTTCATCGTGCACATAGAGACGGTATCCATTCTTGTCCGCTCTCTTTTTTAAAAACTCCCAGTTCGACTCGTTTTTCTGAATGATCCACTCGTGAACCTGACTCGTTGAGTCGGCATGCGCCGTAAAGCCTGCCTCCTGGGCCACTTTGTTGACGATGTCGGTATCGGTCATCTGGTTGAAGGTGCGCGTGCTGCGTCCTCGCTGCAGGCGATGTGCGTAGTCAAACGCGCGAACGGTAAGCGTAGGGGTCATATCCGCAGGCAAGTCTACATCAATTCCCGTGACTTCTCCGCAAAAGATTTTGACCAGCGTCGGCATCTGTTCGTTGCTGGCAAAGATTTCTATTTTCTTGCCTGGATCGAGAACGGCCTCGTCGATGTACTTGAACTTGGCATCATGAAGACGGATCGTACACATATCCGGCAAGTGAATACTGTTGTCCACCGTACACTCCAGGATCTGATCCATGAGCTCCTTGGGGGCCTGTGCGCCGTCGATCTTCAGATTAAAATGGGAGATGTGCGCTCCCTTAGTTGGCGGCATACGTGTACCTCATTCAGCTCAGCGCCGGAACCGACAATATCTGTCCGGGCTGTAAATCCAGAGGATTATCGATGTTGTTGTCTTCCGCAATATGACGCCATAGCGTCGGGCTGCCATATTCCTCATAAGCAATCAAGGCAAGGGAATCGTGCGGGCGAACCTGGCGGCTTTTTCGCCCCAGCTCGGCAAAAGACGTGGGGTTGGTACCGGCCATCTCGGTATCGTCTTCAGCCTCCTGTAAAGTCACGGACGCCTTCGCGCGAACGGGAGTCCCATCCTCGCGGAAGAGGGTATAGGTGCAGTTCAGGCTGGTGAGCGCCGCTTTAAATGTCCAGCTCGGACCCCACTGCAGGAGACAAAGCGGCGGCCGCGACCGTTTTGTACTTGCGTTCTTATTGGTGTCGCTGATCATGGTAATGTCCCAGAGCTTATTCACATGATCGCGGACATCCGCGCCGTTTATCTCATAGACATCAAAGAAGAGCTCCATGGTCAGGATTCTGGAACCGCCGCCCGTGAAGTCCAGCTTCGGCACGTTCTTTCCTACTACCGGCTTTGCCGTCCACTGGTTGTCCTTCTTTATGGCGTACTGCGTCGGGTTGAACAGCACGTCCATCTTTTCGTTAGTGTCTAAATTTGTAATTGTGGCTTTTGTCAGTCCCATAGTTAATTCCTCAACACATACTCACATCCCACGTCTTAGGCAACGTGCATAAATAAACGCATCACAATTATCGCTATGCTAAGATGAGAAGCACTACTAAACGAGACGCGTTTATAGCTGGGCGCAGCCTTAATGCTTTCCTGCTCGTTCGGCTTCCACCTGCAGTCTTCGTTTAAGGAGATTCCATACCTGGTGCGCCATGTCCTTGGAATCGTCGCTCGAACCGCCTGAGCTCCCTACCTGGCCACTGCCGCCTCCTGCAGGTCCCTGCGGCGCAGCCGGCTGCTGCGCCTGAGCAGGGGCGGCCGCCGGAGCGGAGCCCGGCGCACGCTGCACCCAGGATCCGCCGCTTACCCCCTTCGACCCAGTAGAACTTATCGGGGTTGGAAGCCATTTCTCCGGGGCTCTATCACTAAGCGAATTTTGAGCAGCCTCACTTTTCTTTCGCGAAACAGCCAATCCTGGAGAAGAAGACCTGCCAAGCAGCATTCGGCTCGTTATGCTGTCCGGCGTCGAAATTCGTGGTACGGCAGGGCGACCCCCGGGTGAGATTCCACGATCGGCCGCCAAAGTATACTGTCGCCCCTGCTCGCTGCTGCCTTCCGCTCCATGAGGCATGGAGCGAGCGGGAAATGTAGTACCCTGGTCCAGTGACTCGAGACTCTTCCCTGATGTTCCCGGTGCCTCGTAACCCGATTCTGGGGCAAAAGGTAACGCATCGGAGCCGATAGACCTTGCCAGGATTCCAGGCGCGCTTCGCAGGATACCCGCCGTACTTCGCTGCACCCCCGGCATAAGGCGCTGTATGTTGGTAACAGGCTGCAGTGTTTTCCCCTTCGCCAGTGGCCCAATAGAAGGCGGCGACGTCATAGGCGCCCGCCGCACCATCGGGGGCTCAGAAGGAGCGCTGGATGTTAGTCCAATCGGCTTCACGCTTGGCGCAATGGACTGCTCTATGCCGGCTGAAACAGTTTCCGGTGACGTATTCGCAGCGGACACCGGATGCGCCATCTCAATATCAGGCGCTGTTCGGACCGTCGCAGGCTCAAAAGGTTTGTTCGGTGTCGGCTGCACCGGCTCCGCACTCCTAGCGGCAAACGGTGCGTCCGCAGGAGACTGCACCTCAGCGGCGGCACCAGGATGCGCCATCTCAATTGCTGGAACATCATTCTGGCTTGTCGAGATGTCTCTCGCTTTGCTGAATCCAATGGGCGCAGAAGCATCTTGACGCATTGGAGGCACGGCCTCAGCAGCTCGATCGATAGGCGAGGTGCGCTGAGCTGCCTCCAGTCCTCGCTGAACCGGCGGCAACGCACGCGGAACATCCGCCTGGGCTTCGCGAACAACATCACGCGCGCGGATGTCAGGCTCCGATGGAATCCTCGGATCTGTAGGAGCGCTCGCGAGCGGTAAGGACGCTGTAGCAGGACGCGCTCCCATGGATGGACGCACTTCCGTGGAAGGACGCGTTTCAGAAGCACGCGGTGCAACACCTTCCACGCCGGTCGCCCCCAATATGCTGCGTCCCGGCCGGACTGCCGGTTCGCTCAAGCTCATGCCACCTGAAGCAGGAGACGGCGCATTCGGCGAAGCAGTCGATCTTTGGGCGCTCGAAGGTATCTTCCCTGTCACGATCGCTGCCGAGACAGGCAAAGTCTTTCTGAATGCGCTCCCTCTTGCAATGCCTTCTATGGACTGCTTCTTTAGGACTGGCATCGAACTCTGCGCCCGAGAAACCTTCCTTGCCGTCTCGCGGGCTGCCGTCGCGGCAACCGCCATACTTGGCGAGCTGATTTCAGGCCTCGGGACGTTCGGGACCGGGGTTGCGTCACCCTGCGAAGTCAAATGTTGCAATTCCGGCTGCGGGCTTCTCCGCTGTTCAGTCGGAACGGTGCTCGGTTCCCTTTTCAGAATGGCAGCTTCCCGGAGATCTGAGATAGTTCGTTCAGGATTGGGCACACTCTGAGCCGGAAGCACACGTGATGGAAGCGCCGATGGCGGAAGCGAGAGCGGCATGGAAATCTCAGGAACATCGGCCGGCACAACACGTGGTGCAAACGGAGCAGCAAGCCGCGTGACGGACGGCCTGTTAAACGCCTCAGCAGCGATCGAAGGCCCTGAGGCTAATGGTGCGGCTGCCTTAGAGCTAGGCGCGACCCTGGAAATGTTTCTCTGGAAGATCCGAGGGATCGAAGCTGCTTGAGCCGCTACCCTGGACACCGGCCGCTCTTTAGCAACAGAAAGCGGCGCTACAGGTAATGAGGAGATCATCCTGCTTTCTGGAGCACGAGCGATGCTGGAAGCAAATGCCTGTGTTTTCAGGACCGGGGCCCCAACCTGACGATCTATCCTGCGGGCCACCATGCGATTGCCAAATGCCGGCAGGGCAACGCGTGGGCTTGCAGTACGTCTGGCGGCGGCTGACGCCAAAACCTGCGATGGCGTGGATCCCCTTGATCCCGGAGAGGGCCTCGGCGCAATCCCATAATCTCCAGTAAGACCCGGACCATCGGAAGCCATGGAATTAAAGATTGGTGCTTCGAAATGAGTTTGCTGGCCGATTTCTTCCGGAAAAAAGTCTTCGGAGACAGCGGAAAACGGGCGGCGAAACCGCATCACATGCGCTAAATTGAGCCTTGGCAGCCGACTCTGCGTTAGAGTAAACGGACTCCGTCTCACAAGGAGTCTTTTGCTCCAGCGGGAATGCTTCAGGAGGATATTTCGCGAGAGTGTGGCCGCACCGGAAAGTAGCCCTCCACCAGCGATGGGACTTCGGCTCACAGTCGCACGAGCACGCAATCCATGGACAAAGTCGATTGTCCTGGCTGCAGGATTGTTGAATTGTTCTCCTGGGATCGGCAATGTGCTGCGCCCGCTTTCAATCGCGTCGAAGTCAGGAACCTGGGATTATGCCCTCGTGGGCAATTTCCAGAGTTTCAATAGCTATAGCGCCTGTGTCCGCCTTCAACTCCGGTCCGGTCCACTTACAGGGATACGCGCCCTGCAGGTTCCAGCGTCGAACCTCGTTCCCGAGCGAGTCGTACACGATAATGGAGATCTTCTGCCGTTCAATCTGGCCGTTCACCGCTTTCATATACCAGCGATAGAGGTCTTGAGACTCGTCCAATCCGCGCTTCAGCGTCACATTTTGATACTTGGTGTTCGTTGGAAGCTTGTGCGTGTACGTATTCAAGCCTCCCTCCTGGTACTCGAACATCACGGTCTCAATGGTGATCGGCGAACATTCCTTAAATACGGCGATCTGAACAGATCCCAGTTCTATCCAGAACCTCAGGCCCAGATTTGGGTCTTTGCTTCTGGGCGCCTCGGGAGGCGCGGGTGCGGGACTTCCAGAAGACACCACAAGAGGGATGGAAGGGGGAGCCGGAGGCGCTCCGCCGAACGAAATACTCACATCGAGAGAATCATCTGCCATGACGTTGCCTCCTGACCTACTTTCTCTCTCTGGACGTCTTCAACTCGCGCTTCATAATATCGTAGACCTGATCGGAAACGGCACGGGCGTCGGAGGATCCAGCCGATGAACCCGTCGAATCCGAGGGCGGCTGAGCTTCCATGGGGCTGACCGGATCTTTCGGCTGCTGTGAGGTGGGCGGATGTGCAAGAGCCATACTGGGGCCTGCCGGAGCGGCTGGCGGGCCCTGGGCAAGAGACCGCGATATCATGGGAGGTCGCCCTGCACTTTGATACTTCGCGACCACCTGGCTGGCAAGGCTCCCGGATCGCCCTAGGACGAAACTAGCATCACCTGGACCCTCGTCTTCGATGTCCGGATCTTGTATGTCCTGCGCACGCGCGTTAATCATCGCCGTTCAGCTTTCGATTGACTCGGCTGATCTGTTCGATCCACCGATGCCGTTCAGCATGCTCCAGGTTTAAAATGTCTTCTAGCGGCCAGTGGAAGTAGTAAGCCACGTACGCTACCTCCTCGTAGAGAGCTTCCGAGGGGTAGCTGATTATTCCCCCGCCGCGGTCCCTGTCGCCTCCGTGTCATCCGGGTTAAACTCGTTGATCCGGCGATAGAGATCCTGCAAATAAGCCAGGTCCGCAGAGAACAAGTTCTCTACAACACTGGTATCCAGCACTTCCACTGTACCCAGTTTTGTAATGACCCTGGAGAGCAATATGATCACAAGATAGGCTTCGTTGGCGCGCACCCTAGGATCGCGCAGCGGCGCAATCTCGTCCATGGCCGTCGCCAAACGCATCCGCCCCTGCCGATGAAGCTGCCCGTGATGGTCTACAAAGCCTCGCGGCAGCGTAAAATCGAACTCCGTCTGGAGCTCGTTTGCTTTTCCTGGTCTGTTCATTTAATATGGTCTTCTTGTCTCGGGATAGGAGTAGGACCACCCCTATCCCCGAACTGCCTACTGCAGTCGCTCCAACCCCTCATGCGCAAGCTCCAACTGCTCAATGGCCAACTCATTCTTGCTAGAATCCAACGAAGGCCCAGTAAACTTGCAGGGCCACGCCTTCTTAAAGCTGTACTTGGCCACCGAAGTACCATCCGGGGCGTAAAGCGTAATCGTTCCGTTCTTCCGGTTTGCCACAACCTGGCCGTCTTCCACTTTTTTGCGCCAGTCGTGGAGACGACGGTCGTCGGTTATTCCACGCTTCATGACGATATTGGGCCACTTTAGGGCGCCTGGGATCTTGGTAATGATCAGGTTGCCGCCCTTGCCAGTGACTCTGTGTTCAATGACTTCCGTCTCGGAATCCAGACCGGAGACTTCCTTAAAGATTCCTTCAGTAATTCCGTCGATTTCAAGATACCAGCGCAGTGCGCCAAGAACTTCCGCCATATTAAGGCTCCCTTCTAAATGCGACGAACCGACCAAATCTGCTCGCTGACAGGATAGCCGGGCAGGCGCCCAGGCTATCCTGTCTCAGAGCGCGATTTTCTAATCTTCGCCAGTATTTCCGCCGCCGGCCCACTGGCCGATACGGATGATGACAAACTCTGCCGGCTTGACTGGATTAACGCCGATCTCAACATACATCCGACCGAGATCGATCATTTCCTGCGGGTTGGTTTCCGCGTCGCATTTTACGTAGTAGGCTTCCGCCGGGGTTGCCCCAAACAGCTTGCCTTCCTTCCATTCGGTCCAAAGGAATGCGGCAATGTTGCGCCGTACCCGCCCCCAGAGATCCTGGTCGTTGGGCTCGAAGACAACCCACTGCATGCTGCGTTCCAGAGACTTCTCCAGATAGTTGAAGAGCCGGCGTACGTTGACGTATTTCCACGACGGGTTGCCGACTGTGGCGAGAGTGCGAGCGCCCCAGACACGGATTCCACGGCCGGGGAAGGAGCGAATGCAGTTGATTCCGTTTGGATTGAGCAGTTCCTGCTCGCCCTTTGTGACATCGGTCTCCAGAGCCACGGCGCCAACCAGCGCTTCGTTAGCCGGAGCCTTGTGCACTCCGCGCTCCACAGCGACCCGAGCCCAAACCCCGGCAATATGTCCGCTGGGCGGAACGAGCTTCTGTTCGCCGCGGTGCAGAGGATCGATGACTTTGATCCAGGGATAGTAGATAGCGGCCTGACCGTGGTCGCAGTTGTAGGGGGTCGCGAGTGTAGTCTCATTGACCTGCTGTGGGGAGAGACCAGGCAAAGGATCGAGGATCGCGCAGCGGTCCGCCATTCTCTCGCAGAACGCGACGAGGGCGCACTGCTGGTCTAGGATAAGCTGACGCGTACGCTCGTCCAAATTCAGCGTCTCAGGCCCGATGCTGCCATTGGCTGCGGCAGGCAAAGCCTCCCGCTTCCAGACTCCGGCCATCAGATCGGGGGCGCAGATGAAGTTGACATCTTCCAGAGGAAGCAGCCCTGAAGCGCCGGAGCGCAGGGCTTCATCCCCGATGAAGTCGTCGGCGCGCAAAGTCGCCAGTTCTCTTCCTGAGGATCCCGGTGTCAGTGCGGTCTCGCCAATTGTCTCCAGTTGGCCAACTTCCTTGCCGCCGGCAAGAACGAACTCAATCGGCTCAGGCCGAACGAGAGGCGCGGCTTCAACCAGAGCCACACGCAAGAGCTTGGAGGCCTTGTTCACGGCAGCAACGGCATTGTCCGGGTTAAGCGGCTTTCCATTGCCTTCCGGAATGACTTCCAGAAGCTCCCCCTGGCGGATATGCAGTTTAAATTCGCCTTCGCCAATGTGCTCGACACCAACACGGATGTCGTTTCCTGCCTCGCCGGCCTTCGACGCAGTCAAAAGCAACGGTCCGGCCTGCACCTTTGCGGCCACAGGCTGCGTTTTAGTGGTTGGCGCGGCATTCAATGCCGTATAGGAAAGAGATTCGATGTCGCTAGGCCGGGCCACGCGAACAATATAGGCGCGGGTTCCGCCATTGTCGTAATAGCCCCGAACCGAGTGAGCCAGGTAGGCGTCATCCAGGTATGGTAGACCGGTTTGCGGGATTTTGTACTTGCGAAGGAATTCCTGCCAGCTCTTGACGGCGGTTTTCTTTTCCGCGATGCCTTTCTGAATGGCCTGGGCGGCGTATTCAGTCCAGCTCTTGCGGGAAGCAAATTTTGCGGTGCGAATGTCGGAAACAGAAACTCCCAATTCGTCGACGAGGGCGCGGGTTAACGCATTCTCTTCTTCACCGAAGTTTTGACAGAACTGGGTCCAGTTCGAGATAAAGGTGGGTTTGTTAAAGTCACCGCTCTTGGCGTAGCCAATGAAAGCCGCGGTATTAGTACCGACACCTTCAATGGGCTTACTGCCGGAGTCAATCTCCTCAACAAAAACACCTGGGGCGAGATACTCTGGCATGTGTGTCTCCTCATACTCGGATAGCGGTCAGATGCCTACCTACCATCTATCGGCAGGCCATGCAAACCGACGACAGGCGAACCCTTCGGGAACAATCCCAGGGATACGCAGGGTTGAAAACAGCTATTCTTGTTGGGTCTGACGCGACGATACATCCGCGTGACGAGGGACCCACGGCAAAGCCGGCGCCTTGAAGAGCCGGATTGGGCTAATATTACATCAGAAACCGGGACAAGTCAATCACTTTTACTACAGTGCGTCGGATAAATCGAATTTCCTTGCTTTGACGGTCCGCAGGGCAACGGTAATCGGATCAACTACATCTTTACGGTCGCCTGTGGAAACTCTGGCCTCTAGCTCCACACTCTGGTACCACGGCGCTTCGACAAGCAAGTTGACCGATGCTCCGGTCAGGTTTACGAGCTTGAATATCCCTTGATCGTCGGCTGTCGTGGAGGTTCCGTCGGGGATAACTGAAATAGTGGCTCCAGGGATGGGCTTCTCCGTTTCTCGGTCCAGTACGATTCCAACGACCGCCAAATCAAACGAAAGCCTCTTGATCGAGCCTTCAGGACTGTCGGAGGTCGCACCCAGGCCGACACCGAGAATGGCCTGACGAACGACTCTGGTCCACTTCGTCTCAAACGGATTGTACGGCGCGGTGACCATGAGACTGAGGGACGGCTGAGGCCTGGCTCCGAATGTCTGCCAGACGGTAAGCGCATTGACCGTTTCATCGTCTTCGTCCTGCCCGGTCCGCATCAATATTGCGTTGGAGCCCAGTCCGGCGAGAACGCCCCGTAAATAAGGTTCAGGAATGGCCGCATACCTGAAGAGAACGCCAAGTACGTCCGAGAGCAGCCTGTGCTCGAGCAGCGGGCTGCCACCGGCATGGGCGGTGATCATGTAACGCAGGGCAATGCGAACAGGCCCGCGCTGCAATCCCATATCCGAGGCTAAAGTCTTGCGCTGGCGCTGGTAGGACTCGTCTCGGAACTCAGTATTTTCGGTGAGGGAGCAAAGGTAGACGTTAACCCGCGCCTCGCCGTCGCGCAGAGCGGCAGCTTCGTCGGGCTGTTCGAACGTAACCTGGTCCTCGCTATAAATCGGACAGCCGGCGATAACCGAAAGCTGTCCCGCAAGAAGCGAGCGTATGGATTCATCGACATCAACAATCATACCGGCAGCATTCCTCGTGTGTCGAAGACGTAAACAGGGTAAACGTCTAGGTGCGAATTATAACAGTCCCCATATAGCCTGTCAAATGTCTCTATCGAACTGTGTCCGCCCACCCTGCCCTCTCCGCTTCGGTGAGTGGCTTCTCCAGTTTACTATATTCCGCCTCTGCGGCATGGGCTATGTGCGTCATCGTGATAGGGTCGCCGGCTTCGGCGGCAATGAAGGCGGAGTTTAGCGCGATGTTGCGGATATGGCCTCCTGTGAGGTTCATCTGTGCCAGGCGGCGGTAGTCCAGCGAGTCTGTCGGTGTTTTCTTTGGATAGGCGCGCTTCCACATCTCTTCCCTGAGGTCCACATCAGGGAATGGAAACTGTACGATAAACCGGATGCGCCGCAGGAAAGCATTATCGAGCGCACTCTTCAGATTTGTGGTCAATATCGCCAGTCCCCGGTAGCACTCCATGCGCTGTAGAAGGTAGCTAACTTCTATATTTGCGAACCTATCGTGACTGTCTTTAACGTCACTGCGTTTTCCAAAGAGAGCATCCGCTTCGTCGAAGAGCAGGATCGAACCGCCCTGGTCAGCCGCATCGAAGACGCGCCGCAGGTTCTTCTCCGTCTCTCCAATGTATTTGCTCATGACCGAGCTCAGGTCTATCCGATAGAGATCGAGCTTCAGCTCCCGTGACAGCACCTCCGCGGCCATGGTTTTGCCGGTGCCGCTAGCTCCCGCGAAGAGTGCGGTAATGCCCAGTCCGCGCGAGCCTCGGGACGAAAAACCCCAGTCTTCATAAACAGTCTGCCGTCCACGGACATGCGCCGCAATGCTGTGCAAAACATCGGTCTGGCTTTCCGTCAGGATAAGGTCATCCCACCCTGCCGTGGAATCGATGCGCTGAGCCAACTCGTCGAGTCTTGGACGGGCGGCACGACGGCAGGCTTCCCAGAGCGCTGCCGGGGCATCCGCGTCGTCCGGTTCGGAAGTCGTAAGAACCTCAGAACCTACAGATGAGATCGCTCCTGCACTCAGATCAAACTGATCGGACAGCAGATCCAGTCCGCTGGAATATCGATCCACGGAATCGCCAAGAGCAACCTCCCAGAGGGTCCGACGCTCCAGAGCGGGCGGGCGGTCCACATCTACCACAACAGTGCGCCTTCTACGAAGCTTGCGGCGCAGTTGTGTTGAGAGAAATACGCAGGCGTGTATCGACGATGCCAGGAAGTCCGTCGTTGTTGTCGCAAGAGGATCCGCCCCAGGAGCGGCGTCTTCGGTGTCGATGAGCAAGGCGGAGTTGGTGAGCAGCATTTCACGCTCGATAAGGCGAATTTGCGACTGTACATCACTCGTTAGCTTCGTCTGTGCGTGAGAGTCCAGCTCATACAGTCCCAATCCGTTGATATGCGCCGCCGTAGCGGCAATAGCGGTGATTTCTATTGGGTCGGGTCCGCAGAGTTGGACGACCACGCTTTGTTCTCCGGGAAACTGTGCCGCGGATAGCGCTGCAGCGCGTTTGGCAGCGGTCTCATGAGTGGCCGTCAGCCTCGAAGGGACTTTCGCCGGGTGCAGGATTCCGGTCAGTCTCTCGTCTGCTGCGGGAAGACCGAGCATTACGCTAAGAATCCGTTCATCGACGTGCAGTGCGCCGGCAACGATGCTTGGAGTAGGAGCAAAGCTAATCAGCATCCACCGCCGAAGCGGTCCGCTTAGTGCGAGAGCGCTCCAGTGCGGATCGGGAAAGGCGGCGAGCGCCAACCCAAAGTTAGGACTGGCCGACTGCTCGCTGCCCAAACATTTCGAGCAGAGACGCGCGATTTCATCGTCCAGCTCAACTCCGGCGCATAAAACAAGAATCCGGCGTTCAAAGTCCGAAAGTCCAAAGAGAGACTGCAGCGAAGCCAGAGCCCCAGGCTGGTTGTCGATGGGCGCTGCGGCGCTTCTGCCTGAAGCGCCGTGCGCCCCGGACCGCGAATCAAGATAGACATAGAGATGCGCCTTGATATCGTCGAGAGCCACGGAAAGCTGAGCGTGATTGCGCTCTTCTGGAGTGCTCATTTGTCGTTGTTAGGCTCCGCAAGACTGACGGTGGCCTGATAGGTAAGACTGGGTCGGTATGGACTTTGCTGAGAAGACCAGATCGTGAGCAGTTTCTCGGGGTCGAGCAGAAACGGCACAATTTTCAGGCTCTTGATCATTTCGGCCGCACCAGACGCCGTTACCGCGGCCTGAGCTGGAGGAATAACACGCCCCGTTTTTGGCGAAGATTGTTTGCCCAGAAGAGACCGTACCTGTTCTCCAGTGAGCGAAGCTGCTTCATGCAGCGACTGCAGAGCGCAGCCAATCAGCATCTCCGCATGGAGATCCTGAGCCCCGTATCCCGTAACGATATAGAACATCTCGATTTCAGAGACATAGCGATATTTGGGATCCCCAGGACTAGCCGGCTGATGGCGGCTGAACCCGGAAATCCCTTTTGGATTGAGCTGATAAAGAAAGAGATTGATACACGCGTGCTCGTTCTCTCCCGTCTCTACCCGATCGAACGGCTGCGCAGACACCAGGATATCGGCCCCGAGGTGCCCGGACATGCCGAGGTTGATTAATCCGTTCTCGAGAAGATTCTTGATCACGGTGGTCACTGTAGCCGGGATAAGCGCGATGCTGACACTTCCAGTTTCCATGGTATGAACGATATCCTTGTGGTCCATTATAGCCAAGACCAGACCAGTTACACAATGGAGCGCGGACTAATGAGCCGGACCAACATTGCAAGCCCTCACACTACTCAGCGCGAGATCCGCAATGACCTCTGCAGGCGCCTTGCGCGCCTGGTCGTCCTTATGATTGTTTGTGTACGTCACAGCACCAGCCGGGTTGATCACGAACACCCGTGGACAGGTATCCGACTTATATTCAAGCGTCACCTTCATCGTGGGATCGGGGAGCAGGATCGTTTGTTTCAAATCGAGTCCGGCCTCGTTGGCGAAAGAACGAACGGAATCGGCATCCCCGGAATAGACGACCATGGTTATCGGCTGGACCTGCCCCTTCCCAGGTGCCAACGCCCCTTGATGCTGCAACTGTCCCCATTGCTTCCCAACCGCAGCGCACCAATTGCATCCGCAGAAAAAGAACAGCACGACCGGATGCCCGTGCTGGGCGGCAAGGGTCTGGGTCTTGCCGTTCGTATCGGTCAAGCTGAACGGTATGGGTGTCGTAAAGACAGAAGCCTTCGGCGCAGCCGGTAACGCAAATACACCGGTTGCGTTCAAACCCAAACACAGGACTATCGCAAGCATCAGAGTTCGTAACATAATCACCTGTTCTGTGACCCCACTAAGACCGCTTTACCGCCGTGAGCTTACCGCCAGACGCGCCCGATTCCCAGGCTGCTTCCGTAAGCTCTATGGTGCGAAGCCCATCGATGGGAGCTCCGGCGACCGTTTCGAGGCCTTGAATGGCGCGGATGAAGTTTTTATCGACATCCGTGCCTTCGGGCAGATCCTTAAGATCCGGGGTTGTAGTCTTGCCGTCCGTGCCCTGAACCTGGAATGGCGCTGCCTGTCTGATATAGAACGTACCGCGCTCGCACCAGATCGTGATATCTTCGTACCAACCGGCTGCGTCGCCCACCACGGAAATCGTACCCTGCGCTCCATTGGTGAAGCGAACTGTTAGAGCCGTGTTGATGTCCACGGGAGTTCCTTTGTTGTCCATAAAGGCGGCAACCGCATCCGGCGCCAGTCCCGTTGTCCAGAGGATGATATCCAGCAAATGAGAGCCGCTGTCGTTGATCTGACCACCGCCGGATAATGCTGGATCCTGGCGCCAGGACCCTGCGGTCGCCTTTTTCCACCCTTGTTGCTGCAGCGCATTAATATACTGCACCTGACCAAACTCTCCGGACGCTATCTGTTCCTTAATGTATCGAAACTCGGGCATCGTATGGCGCTGGTAGGATAGTCCAACCACCTTCTTAGTTTCATCAATCTTCTTAATCAGACTGTGCGCGTCAACCACCCGGTTTACCATGGGCTTCTCTAATAGAACATGGGCTCCGGCATCCAGAGAATCTATGGCCTGCTGGAAGTGCAGTGTATGCGGTGTACAGATGACTACGGCATCCGGCTTCTCTTTCTCTAGCATCAGGCGGTAGTCGTCATAGTGTGGAATACTCGCGATGAGTTCTCCGTGCTTGTTCCGGGTACGCTCCAGACTTTGTTCGCTGATATCGACAACTCCCGCGAATTCAACTTCAGGCAGCTTCGCCAGGCGCTCGATATGCCCCTGCGCAATCCCGCCGACGCCAATCATTCCAACACGTATCTTTTGCATCATACATCATCCTTTGAGTTAGAGTTCCCATTCGTAAGATTCTAATCGACGCTCCGCGAGTGTTACCGGAACGATTCCGGTGAACGCGGAAACCGCAAAGAAAGCGAGCAAGCCAATAGTCACAGCAACATGGAACGAAGCAACAGATCGAAGAACGGCTATGTAGCCCACGGAAGCTATCAGGATACACGCTACGATGTATCCCGTCGAAAAGTAAAACCCAAGGATGAGAGCCCACACGCTTGCTCTATGGGCTGGGTTCTCATAGATAAACCGAGGGAACAGTCCAGACAGGCCTACTCCAAGTCCTGAAAGAGCAAAGCAGGTTGCAGTCCACCCTCCGATGGCCAGCACGGTCGTCGGCCAGTCCCAGCCAAACGTCGCCCAGGAAATGAGCGTGAGTATCGACACAATGCTGAGCGATATGGCAAAGGAAAGGATCCATTTAGACCGAAGCAAAGCCCCGCGCGATATCGGGCCCCCGATGACCATCCAACCGCTCTTACCTTCCAGGCCAATTGAAGTAAGGGAGATCACACTGGTCGTCATGTAAGTAATCAGGAGCAGCATAGCAAGGGCAAGATAGCCATAGAGATCCGCACTTGTCCTATCGTTCGGGCCGCCGGTTCCTCTGATCAGATATGGAACCAGGAAGAGAATCAGCGCCGTACCAATCTGTCCAAGCAGAATCGTGTCGCGCTTGATGTATTTGATATCCTTAGTGATCATTCCTGCAAGCTGGACCGGCAACAGACGCAACAGCGGATGACGTTCTGTTGCGCCCGCAGGTTTTATATACGATGTGTCCGTAGTCTCAAGAAAAGCTTCCGACGAAAAGACATTTTGACCGAGCAGCAGACAGAAAGGGACCAGCAATCCCCCGCATAAAGCCAGCCGTAAAAGTCCCATACCGCCGTGCCTGCCCAGAGTGTGTCCTCCAGCAGTGTCCTGAAGAATCTCAAACGCCCAGGTAGACGGCAGCCAGGAAGGCGCATTGTCGGTGAGTACAACAGCGTTGGTCGTTGTCTTGTGTATGGCCTGGCTTCGCTGAATTTCCTGGCGGACCTGGCGATAGTTTATTCGCCCAACGCTTGTGATCTTGTTTGTTCCAACAATCGCAAGCAGCGTGATTCCCAACCCAAGACAGATACTGACGAGCATAACAACGATGCGCACCCTCCGCATGCCAAGCACTTTAGCGGCAATAAGCAAGACAGCAGCCGTCGCCGTCGGCGGAATAACCAACAAGAAAAGCGTTGCGATGACAAGCCAGAACCACCCAAATGCCCCGAGGCCCACCGCCCAGCCGAGTCCCGCAAGTACCGGTACTCCCAGGATCATAAACTGGGTGCCGTTCGCCACGATGGCATCCACCAGTTTAGCCCCTACTACCGAACGCGGAACGATGGGAGTGGTAAAGAGAAGGTTTAGATCGTCCGCCTGAAACAGTGTGGTCGCCACGAATGGCACCGACCCTGCCAGAAGAAAGAAAAAGAGATACTCGTAGATTTTTGACACCAAAGCTGCCGCGCTCAATGTCAACGCCCCGGAGTGGTTGAAAGTACCGGTGTCCTGGGCGATATCAACCAGCGCTTTGGTGCCCGCGCCAATGCCGAAAACAAGGCCCATCGCCAAAAACGAAAGGATGGACACAACCGTCTTTTGCGTTGCTGGCGCGCTACGCGCTGCGTTGTAAAGCATCCGCAGGCGGGCGCGGACAAGGATGCCGAACATATGCTATTGGGCCTCGGATACAGTGATCCCTTGCGCTGAAATCCAAGCCCTGGCCGAAGCCAATGTCTCCGGCTCGCCGGTCACACGCAATACCACCCATCCGCCTGACGATGCATCGACATCCGCCCGAATTAAATTAGGCTCAATATCGAAATCCGTAACAAGCCGGGTTAGGATGGGCTCGCTAATGCGGTCGAGCGGATAGTGCAGCTTGAGATGTTCTGTTGTCTTCATAAAAGGCCGGTTCGGCACCACAACAAAGGATTCCTTCGTGGATACAAAACCAAAAACCCCGGAACAAGCCGCAGCTCATTCCGGGGTTCGAGAGACTTATCGCTGTATGTAGCGGGTCTTGCTCTTGTCGAAGCCTTCCGGCTCTTTCTTTGGATCGAAGGTCCAGCGGTTGGCGCGCTGGTGGAAGGCAGCGTATCCGCTCAGGATACTTGCAATCAGCCTTCGTGGTGTCCGGCGAACCAGGTTAACTTCGGTAAGCAGGGTCAGGAAGGAACTTCCCTTGCGGTAGTGGTCCAGGATCCGGCGAATGATGTCGTAGGTGGAGATAAGCGATCCACCTTCCACTTCGGCGCGGAACTGCGCCAGTTCGACGAAGCGGTTTGGTGTGACGAACACGCCAGAGTCGGTTTCGTTGTTGTAGACGAACTTATAGACGCTTGGCAGTTCCGTCTTCTCAAGATGGAACACCGCTCCGGATTCGGCTGCAACCGATTCGTAGAGGTCGAACAGGCCGTAGGCCAGCTGCACATCGTAGTCGATGTATACCGGGAAGCTGTTGCCGGCGCCGTCCTTGACCGTAATCTCAACGATGTTTGGTTCCGTTGGGAAGAAGCCGTAAGGGATCTGTGACAGCGGGAAGGTTCCGATCTCCTTGTGATGGGCCTTGAGCACCAGTCGAAGCCACGGCGATGCAGCGGACACTCCTTCGGGCCACAGAGTTCTGTCGGCCGGCTCCTGGTCGGCGCAGTCCTGCGCACGAGCGTCGAGGATATCGTCGGCGAGCCCTTCTTCAAAGGCAGCGTCGTCGAGCAGTTGGTCCAGGATCTCTCCGTCGGCCGTCTCGAAGCGGGGCAGTACGGGGAAGCTGAGCGACTCAGGAACCTGACCGATGTATGGAGGCAGGGTGTCCGGCTCGCGGAAACGCTCTGCGCCAACCCACAGATAGTTGTCGGAATGCGACTTCAAGTATGCAGACAGGCTGGCAAGATCTTCCGTATAGCTTCGGCTGCCTGGCTTCACTTCGAAAACGTGCTGCAGCAGGCCGGAAACGGTGACCGCATCTTCGGAGTTTCCAAAGTACTTGAGGATATCGACTTCATCGGTCTCTGTAATCTCAAGCGGCAAGATGGGCGCATCCGCCTCGATCTCAACCACGGGCTCATCGCCATCGGCATGCGCTTCGCGTACGGAAAGAGCTTTCCACTCTTCACGGACAGGCTCCAGAGCTTCCGTAAGCAGCCATCGGTGGTCGGGCAGAGCAAGGAACAGGTCTTCGCGGCTGTTGATGGCATCGTAAATGGCTACGGCATCAAACTCGTCTTCGAGGATATTCCAGGCCAGATATTGCAGGAGACGGTTGTCTACAGCCTTGCCGCCCGCAGCGGCAAGCACAAGATAGGCGGCATGTGCAGGATCGTTGATCCAGTCGCCTTCGGCGGCAGCGGCTTGGAAGCCGGCGGGAATATCACCGCTCAGGTAATTATAGAACTGTATATCGGCAACGTTGTTCGAGCTAACATCGAGAAGCCAGGCGCGGAAACCGTAGGCAGCCCCGTCGGACACCGGGAAGAACTGCTGCCCCTGGAGAAGGCGCTGTGCGACCTCTTCGAAGTGCTCCGAATGACGTCCATAGATGTAGACGAGTTCGGCTGCAAGATGCTCAACACTCACCGGCGAGCCGTGGTGAGCGATCAATTCCTCGATCGTCTTGCCTACAGGCCGGTTGGACGGCAGTCTGCGCTGCGTGAGATCCCATCGCCGGTCTATCGGAGCGAAATAGCTCGGATGCGAAACCAGGATGTGACGCGCCAGGCCTGGCGCAACGGTCTCTTCACCGGTAACGCGCAGGATCTCGTTCACACGAGCGGGCTCACCCAACCCCACCAAAGCGCGGTGGAATTTGATGGCGAGGATCTCCTCGGCGAATGCTACTTTTGGATCGGCTATCACGGCCGTCTTTGTTATCGGTGCGGCTTTCTTATCTGCCGCTTTGCTGGTTGCCATACTGTCTCCTCATCGTAGTCTCAGAGAGTCTGTTAATTATCGTCTGGCGATGCCCATTCGGCATCGCGAAGGAGAGAAAAACTTAAGTTAGCCGACCACGGCTAACTTAAGCGGCTCTCCAAAAAGGTCGTAAGGTCCTGCTCCAGTCACCTGGACGCGAACGATGGTCCCCGGCGCACTACTGCAGTTGGCCAGGATAACTTCTCCGTCGATTTCAGGCGCATCCCGGAAGGACCGCCCAACGGCTCCCTCGCCCTGAAGGCGTTCGACAAGGACATCGATTTCCTTGCCTATCCAGCGCGTATTATTGGCCTGACTGATGGATTGCTGACGTTCCATCACTCTATTTTTGCGGTCCTGCATTACCTTGGCTGGAACGGCATCCGGCAACGTATAAGCGGGGGTTCCCTCTTCCGGGGAATAGGTAAAGACGCCAACCCGATCAAACCGAACGTCTTCTATAAATTGCAGAAGGGTATCGACATGCTCTTCCTTTTCGCCGGGAAAGCCGACCAGGAAGGTTGTTCTGAGAGTAAGATTGGGCAGTGCTTCCCGCATGCGCTCGAAAAGCCGGCGGTATTGGTCGGCCGTTCCGCCGCGCTTCATGACTTTTAGCATGGCATCGTCGCCGTGCTGAAGCGGCATATCGATGTAGGGCAAAACCTGTGGAATATCGGCGATTGCCTGGACTAGTTCCGGGCGCACCATGGTGGGATAGCAGTAGAGAAGACGGATCCAGAGCAGTCCGGGCACCTCGGCAAGCTTTTGCAGCAGTTCCGGGAGAGCCAATCGTCCGTAGAGGTCCATACCGTAGGCCGTGGTGTCCTGCGCAACGAGATTGAGTTCAACGGCACCCGTTTCGACAAGCTGGATAGCCTCCTGAACCAGACGCTCGATGGGCTTGGAACGGTGCTTTCCCCGGATGCCGGGAATAGCGCAGAAGGTGCAGGTGTGGTCGCATCCTTCAGAAACTTTAAGATAAGCGGTCCAGGGAGTGGCGGAAGCGCGCAGGCGCTTTTCCGGGACAAGCGGGTACCGGTCGGCCACCGGTTCGACGTGGTTCATGCGCTTTGGCCGGTCGCCAAATACGACGTTGCCAATTTTCGGCCCACTCTCAATCCCAAGAAAAGCATCTACTTCAGGAATCTCTACTTCAAGATCCTTTGCATAGCGCTGCGCCAGACAACCGGTCACGATAACCCGTGAAACCTGGCCTTTTTTCTTTAGCCGAACCGCATGGAGGATGGCATTGATGCTTTCCTCCCGAGCTGATTCTATAAATGCGCAGGTGTTGACGATGATTACATCGGCGTCACGCTGATCGCCTACAAAGCGCACATCTTCCGATGAGGATGCCAGAGCGCCCAGCATCTCTTCCCCATCAACCTGATTTTTCGCACAGCCAAGCTGCACCAATCCGACACGAGTCGTCAAAAAGACAATCCCCAATCATCGCCGAAAGGGCGAAACAAGCCACAAAATGACTAGATAGTTTACCCTCTGAAGGGGGGCGGAGTCAAATCGGAGTTTAGAGCGAAGTCGGACTCCTTGTCTAAAAAGTCCGATTCTGCCCGGTTTTTGAGAAATGTTTACCCTGTAGAGGCCCTGTGACCGGACATTTCGGTACTGCTGTTCGTTAGGTCAAGGAAGGACCCCCTCATCACAATCTTCTCCCACCATCAGAATGGGGGAGAAGAGGTAAGAGGCCCTTCGGGCCATGAAGATATCAGACCGACTATTTAGGCTTGCCTACTTTAAGCAGTACCGTTGCATGGGCCGGCACCAGAACTCGGTAGCCGTCCGTAAGATTGCCTAGATTCTTGTGCAGCCACAGGTCTCGGACTGGTTGAGCTCCCTTAATGCCAAGATCCGACCAGTTTACCGTGATGGTTTGCGGGTCGTCGCCGGTATCGACCAGAGCTACGGCCTGAGTTCCGTCGAAGAGAGGCCTCGACCAGACTTCGCGGCCTTCGGGGTCGGACTTTATCTTACGCGCGGCAACGCCAAGCGGGTCCTGGTTGATATCGATGACTTCGTCGTTGGTGAGAATGGCAAGCGTCAGTTTATCGAGCTTGGTCATATCGCAGCCAATGAGCAGAGGGGCGGCGACCATACACCACATGGACATGTGTGTGATCTGTTCATTGGGCGTGAGACGTGTGGGATGTGGATTGCCCCACCCTACTACTCCAAGTACCAGCATGTCCGGATCGTTCCAGTGGCCCGGCCCGGCGGCTTCGGGGTGATTGGCTTCGTTTTCAAACCTGTCGCGCATGCTGTTCCACTGATCGACGATATCGCCAGTCGTCCGCCATACGTTCCCGCCTACGGAAGCGCCCCAGTTCCACACATCGCCCATGCCATATTGGCAAAGACTGTAGGTGATGTCTCTTGGCGCATTGTCTAGAGCGGTGCGCATAACAATGTACGGCTTCTTAAAGGCGGGCAGTGAGTTGTCTCCGGCAGCAATGCTGCCGTAGCTGCACCAGTCGTACTTAAGATAGTCGAAACCCCACTGGGCGTAGGTGTTTGCGTCCTGCTGCTCGTGCTGATAGCTGGCCGGGTATCCCGCGCAGGTCTTTGGCCCTGGAGAGGAGTAGAGCCCGGCGTGAAGTCCCTTAGCATGGATGTAGTCCGTCAGGGCGTTCATGTTCGGGAATTTTTTATTGGACGTGATGTTGCCCTGCGCGTCACGATCGGCCTCCCAGGTATCGTCGATGTTGACGAAGGTGTAGCCGTGCTCGGCAAGGCCGGCGGAGATCATTTCGTCGGCCGAGTCGCGTACTTCGGCCTCGGTGACGCTTCCTCCCCAGCAGTTCCAGGAGTTCCAGCCCATAGGTGGGGTGAGGGCCAGTTTATGCGTGCCGCCGACGATGGTCAAGTCGCGCGTTGCTTTCCCATTAGGTCCAGTGACTGTGACCTGGAGTTTGAAGGTTCCAGCGGATTTCAGGGCTCCTGTGATATTGCCCGTAACCGCATTCAGCGTGAGTCCGTCGGGCAAGCCTTTAGCCGAGTATTTCAACGGCTCGGCTCCCGTGGCGCCGACATGGTAGAGGAATGGATAGCCGGGAGTGCTTCCAACTACGCGTGCGCCATGGATGGCTGGAGCGGGATCAAAAGCCGGGAATACGATCCGGGGCGGTCCGTCTCCGGGGCTCGGCAGCACAATGGTCTGCGGCTGGGAAGACGCATTGGGCGCCAGAGTGATCAGAGCTCCGGCCCAGTCCGCGTGATCGTAGTCGATTCCGTCCCCACCGTCGCTAACTCTGAGCACAAGGATCTTCGCCCCGGTAAGGTCGACGGAAATCGGAATGGGCGTGTCGCCTCCGTGCAGGGTCTGCGTGGAGTCTACGATTTTGCCATCGACGACAACCGAAAAGCCCACTGAGCCCTTCGATCCAGTCTCGTCGTCCACGCCGACCACCGCATCAAAGTGAGTCGCCTGCCCATTCAATTGGATGCCTACTGAGGCGACGGCATGTGTGCCAAAGCCGTGCGGGTAAACCTTACCGTTCAGGGTAATGGGATGGCCGTCCACGGTCTTTCCCGCGCCTGAGGCCGCCGTCCCGTAACCCTGGTTTGCGTTGCTTAGATTCAGGGTGTCGAGCCAGACTGTGTTTGCCGGAGCCGGGCCCGCGGCCTGCAGGTCCGGCGTATTTTGCGCCCATGCCGAGACGGAGAGCGTGCCGACTAAGCATGCGGTTACCGTCCAGGTCTGTAAATTTCGTTGAGACATTAATGCTCCTGGTAAGCTGACGATACTAATTTATTTTTGCTACTTCTTTAAGGCCGCACTTTTAGACATGAGGACTTGTCTTTCCTTCAATCTATTTCAGCGCGCCGGCGATATCTCTAAAGCCGTGGCCGCCACGGTACTGAAAGTGAGTTGTGCCGGAGCAAGCCCTGGGGAGGTCGCGCTCAATACAATGGTCCCCGGCTTTTCGTCGGCGCCAACCAGGACCAGGCACAGGCCGTGGGACGCGAGACGCTGACTGCCTCGGTCGGGCTGGTGATTTGTAGGATCTCCATTGCCTGTTCCGGCGACATACCCTGCTCCTGTAGCCCGGAAGGTCACGAAGTTGCTTGCGTCAGGAACCACACGGCCTTGCTGGTCCACAACGGAAACCGCAACCATGGCGACATCCTCTCCATTGGCTTTCAGAGCAATGTCGTCCTTGCTTAATTTCAAGGCGTATGGCGCGCCTGTTGTCTCTTCGGTTTCGGTGGCGGCGACATTGTCGCCCTCATTATATCCCTTCACCGTCAGAGTGCCTGGCGCGTAGGGAACGCTCCATTCGGCGTGCCGGTATTTGGGCATGTCCTTAATACCAAGGCTCACCCCGTTAAGGAACAGTTCGACTCGGGCGGTGTTTCCCCAGCAGTAAACACGGATGGGCTTGCCTTCCTGTCCCTGCAGATTCCAATCCGGGAAGACATGAACCAGCGGCTTATCGCCCCACCAGGCTTTGTAGTAATATGCATCGTCCTTCATAAAACCGGCTTCATCGAGCAGACCGAAGTTGCTGTTGACATCGGGCCAGCCATACGGCGTCGGCTCCCCTTTGTAGTCGAACCCGGTCCAGACGAAACCTCCGGCCATAAAGGGCTGAGAGGCCATCGGCTGCCACGTATCTTCCGGGGTTTGAGCCCAGCCGGGAGCCCAGGGATAGTTGTCGATCAGCCCTCTGGCGTCATCTCGGGCATAAACTCCTCGCGCGGCCACAGTGCTGCCTATCTCGCTGCCGTACAGAGGCGTGTCGGGATGCTTGCTGTGATACCAGGTGTAGTTGCCTGGGCCGTAGTTAAAGCCTTGAATATCTTCCACGAGCGAAATGCCGCTGCCGAATCCACCGTTCATGGCGCAGGTTATGGGACGGGTTTTATCGTAAGTGTGCACGACATCCATCATGGCGCTGAAGATTCGCTTTCCGTCGTCGCTTCCCTGCAGCGGTTCCTCGTTGCACATGGACCACATAATCACGCTTGGATGGTTTCGGTCCCGCTGGATGAGCTCTTTAAGATCGCTTAAATCCGAAGCAGGAGTTCCCTCGGATGTCTTGGCATTGTAGGTGTCTCCTAAATGCCTGTTTTCATCCATCACAAGCATACCTTGCCGGTCACAAGAATCCAAAAGCTCGTCGGCCACCATATTATGCGAGGTTCTAAAGGCATTGCAGCCGATTTCCTTAAGCTTTTTTGTGCGCCAGGATAAAACTGAGTCGGGCATAGCGGTGCCAACGCCGGCAAAGTCTTCGTGGTTGCAGACTCCCTGGATTTCGACGCGTTTACCGTTTAGAAAGAAGCCGTTGTTTGCGTCGAACCGGATGGTGCGTATCCCAAAGGGGGTCTTTACACGATCGACAGGCTGACCATTTTCAAGCACGGTTGTCACCAGGGAATACATGTGCGGCGTATCCACAGACCATAACTGGGGTGTCTTTACTTCCGTGGACTGGGCAAAATCCTGAGATGCGCCAGGGGTTAAGGTCTCTTTGGTCTCGGTTTTGGCCACAAGGCTGTTATCCGGCGAATAAACTTCCGAAATCAAAGTGAAGTTGTTTGCTTTGGAGTCTGCATTGGAGACGGTGGTTGTCAGAGAAAGATTAGCCAGACTGGGACTGGAAACGTCGGCGCCTGGAACCGTAGAGACGACATACGTTCCCCACGGTGCAACATGCAGAGGATTGGCGATGTTCAGCCATACATGGCGATAGATACCACCACCCTCGTACCACCAGCCTTCTCCGTGGGTTGGATCGACAGACACCGCGATAACGTTGGGCTTTCCAAATCGCACCGACTGGCTTATGTCGTATCGTGACGGCGTATATCCGCTTTGATGCTCACCAATCTTTACGCCGTTCAGATAGACCACAGAATCTCTGTAGATTCCGTCAAAATCTATCCAGATGCTCTTGCCCTTGTCGTTCGACGGAACCACAAACGACTTTCTATACCAGGCTTTCTCTGTCGGCAAGGAACCGTGGCTCGCATCCAAGCCTTCTGCAAAAGCCTGCTCCACGACGTAGTCATGAGGCACATGCACCGTTCGCCAGTCAGAATCGTTATATCCTGCAGCATACGGGACGATGGCCGCCACTGTATCGCCAAGCACCACTTTGCCTGAGATGCCGCCCTGTCCGGCCGTATTTTGCACCAACACGGTTAGCACATTGGGTCCGCCTGCTTTCCAGGCGCTGTCCAGGGGGACGTCGAAGGGGTCGTCCCAGCCTTCATGATGAATGAGATGGACGCCGTTCAGGTAGACATCCGCATTGTCGTCCACACTCCTGAAGTGAAGCGCACGATTGGGACCGGCCACGTCGGGGAGAACGGCTCGGTACCAGTTAAAGCCGACTCTGCCCTGAAACGTGTCCTGTCCCACGACAGCGTTCGCCCAGTCGGCGCCGCTGGAGTTAAATGCCGCCGCCCCCAAGCTTGCGGCATCGATTGCACGGTTATCGTCCTGCTTCCAGCGCCATCCGGTTATGGATACGGCATTCTTCAGGTTGGTTTCATCGGAAAGGTGGAACTTCCAGCCCGCGTCCATGGAGATCGACTGGCGCGTATCGGCGAAAGAGGCTGGGCAAAGTGCAATTGCGGCAATTGGGGCCACAATAAGAGGCACGACAAGGGCGTAAGCCTTTGGAAGATGAGACATGTGTAGATCTTACCTTGCAGAAATATGTGGACTGTCCACTAGATTATGTTTAAATCCGGTCAAATGTTAGGATACCATGCGCAATCAAGTACTTCACTACGATTTTTAAAAGAACATAAACCATTCTCTTTGTTGACAATTGGGAACCTAAGAGCCCACAATAGAGGTTCAAGTTTACAATCTGGCTTTTCCATGAGCCTCTAAAGACAGGAACTCATTGGTGACAACAACGTCTATTAATCCCGAAGACATCTTTGACCTAATCATTATCGGCGGCGGTCCTGTCGGACAGTATGCGGCGTATTATGCCGGCTTGCGTACAATGAAGACCAAGATCATCGACAGCTTGCCCGAGCTCGGAGGCCAGCTCGCTGCCCTGTATCCCGAAAAGTATATTTTCGATGTGGCAGGCTTCCCCAAGGTTTACGCCCGCGACCTGGTCGCAAACCTCACGGATCAGCTAAACCAGTATGCCGTAACCCTTGCACTCAGCCAGAAGGTAACCCATCTGGAGCCAGGTGATGTCATCACCTTAAAGACGGATAAGGGCGAAACGCACTATGCTAAGTCCGTGATTGTGGCTGCGGGCGTCGGCGCCTTCCTCCCGCGTAAGATGGACGTTCCCGGCATGGCCGAGCTGGAAGAGCGCGGCGTTCATTATTTCGTATCCAACAAAGGGATACTCGCCGGAAAGAACCTGGTTATCGTCGGTGGTGGGGACAGCGCTTTCGACTGGTCTCTAAACCTGGCTCCGGCAGCGACATCCGTCATACAGATACACCGCTCCGACCGGTTCAAGGCGCATGAAGACACCATCCGTCAGGTTGAAGAATCTTCCGTCGATTTGAAGACGTTTCACGAGCTCAAGCAGGTCCACGGCGAAGAGCATGTGGAAGGCGTCACCATTTTCGACAACAGGACCAAAGAAGAAATCTACCTGCCATGCGAGGCTCTCCTGCTTAACCTCGGCTTCCTAACAAACCTGGGGCCGATTAAAGAGTGGGGTCTGGAGATTGTCGGCAACTCGATCCACGTCAACTCCAGGATGGAAACCAATATCAAGGGCGTTTACGCAGCCGGAGATATTGTGGACTATTCAGGAAAGCTTAAGCTTATCGCCACAGGCTTCGGCGAGGCGGCCATCGCGGTCAACCACGCTAAGGCATTTGTCGATCCAACGGCGAAAGTTGGTCCTGGGCATTCGTCGGACAGCGTACCCAAGAAGGCCAATTAAGAGGCTAGTTCCCGCACCACTCCATAACCGTAGCAAAGCGTACATCTTCCAGCGATCCAAAGAGGGGATGACGGGCCAGCTTTCCTCGAACCTGTGCGGGACTGGTTAGACCGCAGAGGAAGCGGGCCGCCTGGCGTGCAGTTGCGAGGGACTCTCCGCTCGTGGCCCGAAGCGTCCGAAATTCCACCTCGGGGAAGTCCTTCGGCATGAGCGTTGCCGGAGATTCGGTAAGCGCAGCGTTTCGCCCTGATCGACAAAAAGAACAGTGTCCGCAGGGAAGATCCCGCTCTTCCCCAAAGTGCAGCGCCAGCTCGTTCGTAATACAATGAGCCCCCGTGGCGAGCGCCAGGACCTGTTCCAGACGGCGGATTTCCTGATACTCTCGGCGAACAAATCGCCCGTATAGCTCATCGGCCAGCTCTTCCAGATTGGGCGTTCCAAGGCGCGTATAGCGCATCCGGGAATCGGCCGCCTTCACTTCGGCCCATCCATGTTCCTGGATGAACTCGATGCAGCGTACAATACGCCGTCTCTCCTGCCCCATTGCGGCCGACATCTCGTCGGGATTAATGCCGTACCAGATTCGCCCCTTCTTCGATAGCTGGAAGATCTGATGCACGAACTGGGCCGGTTCGCCTTTGAACTCCGCCAGGATCTCAGGCAGGCCGCGCAGCAGCTTGACTTCGTACCCGGCGTAGAACGGCGTTCCCTGCCGAACCACACCAA
>Ga0302315_10001216_pt1 | contig 26829 bp, 29 predicted proteins | sample III_Palsa_N3_1_FD_200532 | JGI IMG/M metagenome (GOLD analysis project Ga0302315, IMG submission 200532) | Peat permafrost microbial communities from Stordalen Mire near Abisko, Sweden - III_Palsa_N3_1 | ecosystem: Environmental > Terrestrial > Soil > Palsa > Peat permafrost | place: Sweden...
TTCCGCCACCAGTCGCTTGAGGTCTTCGAGTCGGGGAATTGCGGTCATCGATACGATGCGCAAGCTGTCCATCACCGCGATGAACTGTCCCTCTCCTACCTCCTCGGCCAGCAAACCAGCCCGTTGTATTCCTCGCCCAGCTCGCTCCATCGCCGCCACTACATCCTGCTGAAGCTGAGCGTTCGGAATGCCATTCGCCCTGTCAGTATGGGCAATGCGCCAGAGAATCTCTCCGTAGATCGAATCACCCAAGAGACAACGAAAATCCTCAATGTTCGAAGTCACTGCTTGATCGATCGGGCCAGGCTGCGCCGCGATCGACCGAGCCGCTCTATCGCGCTGAAGTTCAGTGATCGCTCTGGGAAGCGCCCATTTCGGGAGTTCGGGGTAATGCAAAGGCTGGCGATATTCGTTGAGGGGAACCCACATCTCCACGAAGTTATAGAGATAACGACCCAGACCGAAGCAGGAACAGGCGCGTTTGAACGCCTGAGCCTCGGCACTCGTCATTGCGTTCTCCTCGTCCGCCCATTCTTCCCCGCTGCCGGTGTGCGAGCCCAGTCCATGAATCGTCAATGCACAGGTGACCAGCACCTTACCCGTTTGGATGAGCTTGTCCTTCTTCATCCTGGTCACCGATGACATGGTCGTCACGTCATAGCTCCGGGTCCACCCACACGGGGTGACTACCTTATTGAGCCGGTCGGTGTATGCCCTCGGATCTGCGAATGCGATCACGGCTCCGCGACTCCCGTCCCGCGAAGTGTGTGTCACTCGCCACTTAATCTCGGTAGGGTCGAACGGTTCCTCGATTTGAGCCAACCGAACATTAGGCTCCAACATCGTCTTTGCTTCTTCCGTCGCAGTCGTCATCGCCGTGCCTCCTAAAAGCAATGAGGCGCTCCGCAGAGCGCCCCCGTTATCGTTTCAACGAAGCCGTCAGAATGGGATGTCGTCGTCGGTGATTCCTCGATCTGCATAGTCGTCTGTGCCTGCGGCACGAGACTGCCGAGAGATCTTCCCCGAACTACTGGAAGGCTCGCCGAAATGGCCCGAATTCCTGCCACGCTCTTCGGAAGGGCCGCCTAACAAGGTCAGTTCGCTGATGAGGATCTCGGTTTTATACTTCACCTGACCCGATGCCTTGTCGTCCCAAGAGCGCGTTTGGATCTTGCCCTCAACGCAAAGCTGGGACCCCTTCTTGACGTAGTCGCGGACGATCTCAGCGGTGCGGCCAAACGCGACCAGACTGTGCCACTCCGTTCTGTCGCTCCAATTCCTTTGCTGGTCTTTCTGCCGGTCGGCAGTCGCGAGCGAGAACGATGCGACCGTCGTACCGCCGGTTGTCGACCGCACCTCGGGGTCTTTTCCGACGTGTCCAAGCAGGAATGCTTTGTTAACGCCCTTTGCCATGGTGATACTCCCTTCTGTTGATTTCAGCGGAGTGCCTCAGACAGCGCCTCCACTCTTGAAATCTCGATATACCTGTCAGGCGCGTATCGGTAGAACTTCCCGGATGTGCCACAGATGTTGAGATACCGCCGCGTGTGTCGATGCTTGTACAACTCGATGTCACCAACCGTGCCCATATACATGAAGTCCTCGCAGTCCTCCATCGACAGGAGAGCTTCGAGAGGCTCCCAGTTCGGCTCGCCTACTTCAAATTTTGCTTGATTCATGACACCGCCCCAAGGCCGGCAGGCGGAACACCAAGATGGGTGTGTTTACAACCGATACAGCAAACGGCCCCCGTGATCTTTCGGATCGCGTCCTCAAAACGGTCCGGCAGTCTTGCCATCTCACCACTACGGTTGTAAAAGATCGGAGCAAGTTGTCCACGAAAGCCACGGTTCTCTTCCTTCCACAGATCGACCGAAAGGCTGCCATCTTGACCACGAAAGAGAATCTTCGACGAGACGACCGGACGGCCACGCCCTGGAACAGACGATAACGTGTGAAGAGTTATTGCAAGTTCGTAGGTCCGAACCGTCCTTAGCATCTCTATCCGCACGAGGGATTCCGCGATGAAGATGGCGTGCCGCCCATTGACTGCGATGGTATCGATCGACTGTAGCCAAGGCAGTCGCAAACCATCGGGCGCGACGAACGAGCAAGCGCGTCCCATATCGACGACTGCGCCGCCGGATTCCACGCCCCGCAAGACATAGCGCCCCGCGAGATTTTGATGTTCGACGGATACCGCGGGTACGCAGTAGATGCCGCGCTTCTGAAGGGCCTTGAGCGCTGCCGCCGGCAAGGAAAGCCCATGAAGAGCGTAAGGAACCCGACCAACGGGAGGCTTTTTCGGTTGAGCTTTGGATGCCATATCGTCCCTACGCCATCATGTTTTTGCGGATCGGTTGGCCCAGGGCAGACCGAATGTCTTCCTTCGTGCAGCCGGCCCGGCAGATATAAAACCTCGGATCGCAAATCTTGATCCCAAGATTGTCGCGTGACCGGTCTCGCCCAGCCTTGGCACAGGAAGGACATGGTGCTTTCCAGTTTCGACTGTCCTGCTTCCCTGTTGTCTCCACGTAGTCGAGGATGCGGAACTCGCGACGACCGACTATCGGAACCCGAGGAATGAATGGAACTGGCTCGGGTGGACGGTAGGCCAGCGGAAGTTCCATCCCCTGCGTGAGCGATTCGAGTTCGGCTGCGGTGAGCTTATTTAGCCCCTTCAAGTACGTCAGCTGTGCCTCGGGGTTAAGGTCGGCTTCGTAGAACCAGTACCTCCGACCGCTCTTCCGGTGTACTCCAAGGGGTGCCCTGATCGCATTGCCGTAAGCGCCCGCAGCGATAGAGTCCTGCCTTGGGAAAACCTCGATCCCTTCTTTCAGACCTCCGCCTTTGACCGGAACCCCCAGGCGGAGCGCAAGGTTGTATATATAGATGCGGCATTGCGCCGCCAACAGTGGTCTCTCAGCGAAGATCCAGAGATGGCCGCCGCGACGGGACTGCTCGAGTGCAGCCTCGACGCCGTCCTGCTTCAATTCCCATTGCAGTTGAAAGAGCGCATCGAGCGATCCGTCGAAGTCGGCGTCGATCGCGACCCATTTCGAGCTCTGCGTTTGTGGATTGATGGCGAACAGGTTGATCGTGATGTCGCCATTGAGGTGCATTCGGAGGGCGCCGATATCCAAGGGTCGAGACTGCCGGATATAAGGATTGCTGCCATCTGGCAGTTGCTTCTCTCGTTGAATGCCGTAGGCCAGACGGTTCACAAACAACCTCATGAACTCTTCGGCGGTGTGGCGGCTAACGCAAAAGTGAGCAGGCATGACATCATCTCCCTTACCGGCAGTGTGTTTGTAGCCCGCTCCCAAAACTCAGTCAAATTCCGGAAATTGCGGGCGGGGTTTGCGTTCGGACAAACTCCGCCGCCGATTCCAACTGCATGGGTTATGACACGAGGGGTCTGCCGGCCGCGATCTCCCTGACCATTTGTGCGCGGTCTGCATTAACGGCGGGTAAGAGACTGAGGGGCACGCGACGGCGGACTCTGTCGAATGACAGGAAAGCAGACGCTTCGGCTTGGACGATTCCACGATTGATGGAACGGATATGATTCGAAGACAGACGCATGGCAACTCCTTTTTACAAGTGTGGGTGATTGGAACGGACGATTTGGCGGGGTGAGTCAGGCGTGGGCGAGCTGCAGTGAAGAGAGGAGACGACCGGGTTGCTCGACATAGCCGAACAGTCCGTACTCTGAAAACACCTGGTCGAATGTCTCCGCAGTGAACCGATCTTCGCAGCCTTCGAACGAGAGCATGTACCAGTCGTCCCGCTGACGATCGAAGACATAGATCGCGCCAGAGGAAGGGTTATCGGCGACCATCTGTAGAAGCAGCACACCTTTCGATGTCTGAATCCAGCGCGTAGCAATGGCTTCCCCGATCTCCAAGAAGGCAGATACGGTCTGTTCGATGGTGCCACCGGCACCGTCGTGCCAATTGAACATTTTGTGAGCGGACATGGTTCCTAGGCTGTATTGCATGATGACACTCCTCTCTTTGGGTGGGTTAATTGGGATGGAGGTTAGCGAGCGCGAAGGCTCGTAATCCACACGCGTGCAAGCGAACCGAGCATCGCTGCGAAGAGCAGGGTCACTCCGAGAATCCTAAGCGGGTGGTTGGCGCTCGCCTGATACAACAGTCCGGCATAGGCAATCAAGACAGCGCCATTCAGTACCGTAAGAAGCAGACAGGCTGCAAGTCGGAGGGTTGGACCCGAGCTGGGGACAGTAATGTGCGCGAGTCGAGCGGAGGCGAAAGAGCGTGGAGTGGGCATGTGATTTCCTTTCTTTGTTGGCAAATGTGCCGGTTGTGGCGGGACAACTACGACGCAGGTAGGCACAGCGTTTGCAGCCGAGGTTTCGGCGACAAGCTGATTTCGAGAGGGGTGGCTGTCGTTGGTTTCGTACAGGCAGGATTAGCGACTATCGGAAACAAAATATCTGTTGACGCAGTTCTTCCCGATCACCAGAGATATGGGCATTGACGATCTGGACGAGACTGACGCCGGGCCCGCATCGTGATGCCCATTTTGATATCGAGATTGCTGACTGTGTCGAACGCGGTGCGGACGTGTATCTAACATTGCGAGCAGGTCGGCATTCGTCGAGAAGACGCACACCCGACAACTCATGCACTGGAGTCATCCTCCCTGGCTCCATGCTTGTGGCAGGTCGCTCTGTACACCTCGGCGGAGCCGGATGGCGTTAACCCTTTACGACGCGAGAACACCGGAGAGCGTTCTATTGGAGATCGGCAAACGGCTATAGACCGTTCTGCAACGCGTCGAAAGGCTCTTGTTGATGGTGAATGTCACGTCTCCTCAGACAATGTGCATATCACTTCAGCGGGATGCGCAACCACCTTACAAACATCACCTTCTCCCACCACCCCAAACCAAGCAGCACACAAGGGGATAGTCAAGAGCTAGGTCCATGAAACGCAGGGGCTTACGTCTTCCGCGTTCCGGTCAATAGGTTGGCAATGGAGGTCAATGGCACCGCATCAGAAGGCAAGTGCATAGTCAATCGCCGCGCACCGAGACGGTATGAGCGAAGCCAAACCCTATAGTTCATCGCTAGCCAGCAGGTCACGCAAAGGCACAACATCGGAATCATTGGTGTTTGTTAGGGTGCGCGTATCCAGTAGGAAATGGCGGAACGATTCGCTTAGCGCGAAACCAATACGCTTGCGAGTCCCGCGCATCTCAGTCGCCAGCAAGTACAGAAGGTCGTCACTTGAAGTGAGATAAAGAACCAGGTCTGTCGTCTCGTCCTTATCGAGCACCTCTCGAATTGCACGGTAACGAGCGACGGCCTTTGGCGTTCGCTCGTACTCAATTCCGAGGCTCCGCGTTGTGCCGTCGATCTCGATCTCAGCGACAGCGTCGTAATCCTTCACCATCGGGTTCTCGATAACCAGGTTGCGCGAACCGACTTCCAAGTCGCCTCGCCAGGAATGCAATAGGCTGGCTCGAGCTAACGCGATGCGGATATTGGCCAATTCGAGAGCATGAGGAATCTGGCTCGCATGGAAATTCGGCTCAGCATTGCTCGGCAACGACAACAAATAGTGACCTCGCGACTCAAGAAATTCAAGGCCAACCCGCGTGACTCCATACAAGGGCGTGCCAATGTGCCGATATCCTTCAAGCCTTTTGATGAGTCCCGCCTTCTCAAGACGAGCGACTCTCCATCGCAGGGATCGGGAGATTTCCCCAACCAGATCGAACGATAGGAGATCGCGAAGCTGAATGAAAGAAAGCGCACGCGCATTCCTGATATGCAGTAGCACTGGGACATCGGATGTATTTGAGAGGGAAATATATCCCTTGTAATACCTCATTCGGAAGCCTCGTCGCGCAAATCTAAAAGCAGTAACCTGCAGAGAGATGGCTCAACACGCCACCTGCCGAGGTCGCTCTCAACCCAGTCTTCCAGCCCAAACAGGAACATCGCCTCGTATCTTGGGCCTCGCATGCTGATGGAGATCGGTCTAACGCCGTTCGATTTCCAGCCTGGGATATGAAATCGAATGGCTCCGTGATCTGCCCTGTTGAGCGTTGCCAGATAGGCATCTGGTTTCATCCCTAACGCCGGACGCTGGATCAGCAGGTGCATCTTGCGATCAAACTCACGGAGATCCGAACACAGGAATGTCTTACCGATAGCCCGCAAAGCAAACTCTGGGTTGAACCCGCTCTTGGCATTGAAGCGAATTTGACCGGGAAAGATCGCGCTGTGGCGAAGCCGTCTGCCCGACATCAGAGCAGCCGCGTTAAAGTAGGCGGCTCTCCTGCTGAAACAAAGAGGGTCGTCTGTGTCCTCCGAACGAGCCGCCCACCAATTCGTCCCGAAGCTAACCATGCGGACGTACATGATCACATCTCCGCCAAAAGCATATTGAGAACGGCGCGCGTCTGAACCATCCGCTCGCCGCCCCGAAGATAGTGAAGGAACCATATGCGCTCGAAAGCAGACCGTGGAAGGGGCCGATCATTGACCTGAAAGAAAGACAGGAGTCTATCTAATTCGGCCATCGATCGCGTGAAGGTCGCTTCCTCAGAGCCGTCGGCACCCAGTTCTGCAAGCAAATATTCGTCCCAGCCGTTGTCGTTACAGCTCCCCATGACGCGGCTCTTATAAACAGACCAGAGCGCGAAGTAGGGGTTCTTCTTCCGCAGATGGTCGAACAACTCCGATACCCGCTCGTTTTGGGACAAGCAGACTGCAGTGACACTGGGTGCCGATGCAGGAGCCTTATCGAACAGGTGAGTGGTCAGGTTCGCGAAGATGCGGAGGTTCAGTTGCTCCAATTCGCTGGTCCGCTCCGGCTCCGCCAGCAATTCGATCCGAGCGCGTTCCACATCGAACTCATTCGGAAATGGCAGATTGCGGACGCGGTAGAAGTTGCGAAAGAGCTCAGTCCGCCCAACAGCGAGCGCATAGGCCTGCTCGAGGACCGAAACTTCTTGCCGAACATACGATAGCCAGTCTTCATGGCTGGGGAAGTCTGCTGGGGTCTTTGTTCCCATGGTTTCGCTCCTATGCGCCCTTCAGCGTCGAGTTCCTCCGCCTCTCTTGGTCGAGCAGGACGGTCGTTTGATTGAGGCGTTGTTTCAGATTTGATTCACTGTTCTGCAAGGCTTCGACACGCCGTTGTAGCAAGAGATTGCTCTGCTGAAGATCGGAAGATTCGCCTTCTGCCGGTCCGGAAGAAGGATCCATCTTGAGTCGAAGCTGAGCAGTATCTTTCGCCGGAGAACCGGCCGCGCTCTTCTCGGTCAATTTGCGAACACTTCGGCTCAAATTTTCTTCAGCCCCTTTCCCTGTCGAGCTCTGGGCCTTCAGCATAAGCGCGCGTTCCACCTCGGCATTGTGCGTCTCAACAAGGCAATTGAACTGGTCGGTGCGGCCTTTGATCTCGATCCGGTCGCTGATGCGAGCGTTCCACAATTGGGCAATCAGAGAGGCGGCAATGACTTCTCGTTTGTCGGAAGACCGCCACTGTAACAGCACAATGGTCACAGCCGCGCTAAGAAGAAGAAGTGTCAAGACATTGGACCAAAAGTAGAGGTCATCGACGGTGCCACCCACGACTATGGCGCGATGATCCTCAAACACCGCACCATAGTCGTTCCCCTTCGGGTTGATTTTGCCGAGTGCGTAATCGAAGAACCCTGGGCGCTTGGCCGAGGTCGGGGAGGATGCCAAACTCTGTTGATCGGCAGGTAGGCTCTGAGATCGCGAGTAAGGGATCCCCAAGAGCAGGACTACAAGTAACCACCGAACGATTAAAGGCCTTTCCATACTCACTTTGCTCCAGTTCCATCGAGCGCCAACCCTGCGGTTCTGCGGCGTCGCTGTTTCCGGGTTTCCCCTTCTTTGAAGCGCAGATTGGCACCCACTTCGGGGTCGAGGCAACTGTGCATCTTCGGGTAGAGCGATGGGGCCAATCCATCCAGTTCAACTCTCGGAGCGCGACGGACATGCAGATGGGAGTACCGAGTTCCCTCTAGGTTATCCACCATGAGGAGTTCCATCTGTCCTACCGGCAGGTTCTTGATGTGCTCTTCCCGCGCGCGAGTCTCTTTGATCTCGCTCTCACTGCCAGTACCAGTTTCGGTATATTTGGCCGAAAAAACTCCAGTCCGGCGAACCGACAGACTCCTGCGCTTCGTGGCAATCTTGGCCGAAGCCTTCAGAAACCACTGCGCCGTGTTCTCCTCGGACACGTTCATGATCATCTTCGTCCCGGGCGCCGATGAAACTTCGTCCGAGAACGCCTGACTCACCCGCTGCAACTGGGGCAAGCTCTGGAAGGAAAATAGAAACGAAACCCTCGCGCCGCGAGCTGTCTGCAAAACCTGCGTAAATCCCGGATAAGCGAACGGAGCGAACTCGTCGAGGATGACCGACAGCATCGGTTCGTTCGCGGCGCGATCTCCCGTTGGCTGCGCATATCGCTTGCCGACCATGAGCTGGATGTTCTGAAGCAGGATCTTTCCTAGCGCCTCGACGGCACGTTGGTTCCGGTTGGTATTCAATGAGACAAACAGAATCAGATCTTTCTCCAAGACGTCGTCAAGGGTAAGCAGATCTTGGTAAGAACCGGTCACGATGGACAACTCATCTTCGAGAAAGCTCAGCAGCTCATTGAGTAGCCCCTGTATCTTCTCCACCCGCTCACGATCGGCGAAGGACCGTTCAAGCATTCGCACCGACATCTCGAAGTTTAACCGCCTCTGCATGGAGATATCCGGCAAGCTTCCAATCCGTTCCTTCGAGATTGCGATCTGCTCCTGCAGCACTTTTTCATCTAGCGCTATTACCAGGACGTCATAGACATTAAAGAGCTTCCCCGTGTACTGGAGAACGCGCACGAGATCGGACAGATAGGCCTCCTGGTGCCCCTTGAAGAAATCCTCCCTCAGCCCGAAAGAACGAAAGATAAAGTTCACATGCTCTTGGTAGGCGTCGTCGAGCGCATAGAAAGGGTTGTATCGTGTGGACTCCTCGGGGTGAGTGGGATCAATCACTCTCAAGTCCTGTAGACGGCCGGCAGCCTCAATGTGCGGTATCAATCTGTCAAGAAACTCCCGCTCCCCCTTGCCATCGAAGATGATCATAGGCATCTTGCGCGAGCCAAAGCGCCGCGTTAGGTCCTGGGCAATGATGTTTTCTAGGAAGGTCGACTTGCCGGCACCTGTGCCGCCGACGATCACGCCATGCTTCATCCGCACGGTGTCCGGCCACAACCAAGGCTCCCTATGGACGTTGTAACCAAGAACAGTCGCCCCATTCCCGTGAGCACGGGCCGTGATCGATGCATCTTTCGATCCAGCGACAAAGACGGCGGGGTGTGGCCAATTCTCTTCCCGCTTGACCTTGCGACCGGCCAGTAGCGCAAAGACAAGGCCTCCGCCGAAGAAAACTATGGCGCCATACATGAAAAGTTCTAGGCATTGGCTGTTCCTCAGGTGCAGACGCGAGACTGCAACGTACCAGCAAAACCCCACCACTGCACACCCGCAAAGCACGAGAATACCGGCAACATCTTCTGGTCCAGGCTGGTGACGGCGAGGAGGCTCATACGATGGATTCATCTATACCCTCCAACTGTGAATAAGAGGAAGACACCCCCTAAAGCAGCCGCCAGCAGCACCACCAGAATTAGCAGTGGGCTCGGCTTCCAGCGGCCCTTGTCGTCAACAGGCCTAAGGTCGTTGGCGAGCGCACGCATCAATGCCGTGTGGAGGTTCGCTTCTGGGTCCTGGCGGTAGACGAGCTTCAAGGCCGCCCGCACACGATCTGCGGTGACATACTCCCGGGGTGCCATCGCTACAACACCGCTGCGACCGAAAGCGACCCGTTCTGAAGGTTCCCGAAACTCAACCGGTATAGATGCGGAGAGCCGTCTGCCGGGATCGATACGCTCACCACACCGGTCGCCTGCTGCCCTGGAGTTAGATCGCGGACAGAAGCGTCTGCATACACCACCGCGAGAGGCACACCTTGGGCCGGCTTGAACTCATCAAAGGTCTGGGTGGATAGTTGATGGTTCCTCATTCTCAAGAGCGACAAGGGTTGCTGCGTCGGAGAGGGCGCGTAGACATCGGGTGCAGTAAGACGGAAAGGAGCGCGGGTTTGGTTCGCAACGGAGTACCGAATGTACAAGCGATCCTTGGTCCGATAGACCTGTTCCAGCTCGATCAGGACGGAGTCTTTGGGGGATTTGGCCGCGTCGTGAAGAATGTTCTGAGAACCGAGTAGCACTTGAGTCAGAACCATGGACGCAATCCCACGGATGTCTGCGTCTGGGTCAACTCCTGAGGCTGCGACTCTCTTGTGAGGATCGGGTACCGGCTCTGTCCGAATCAATACGTCCATGGAGGCGACCTGTCCGGCAGGATCAAGTTCGTAAGTGAACTGCCGCGACGCCGTCCAAACAAAGAGGTTCGTCGAAACGCCATTCTTGACGGGTTTGATCAAGACCTTATCGTCACGATGCTCCACCTGAAAACTATCTGCATCTGCAACGGCAAGGGTGGTTATGGGCTCTCCGAACTCAAGAACCGTCAAATGGTTCATCGAAGTTTCGACATGGCGGATCTGGCCCTCGTTGGTGGTTTGTGCGTGTATTACGGTGGCGGTGAAAATGAATGTACCGATAAGTATTAGCTTCATAGCGACCTCCGGGGACGCGGTTATGAAAAGGCAAAAGGAGAAGTCAGGCCGTGAGCCCGAGCTTCTCCTTTGCCGATTATGAGTTCTCCATTGTGGCAGGAGAACTCGTGTTTTCGAAGATCAGCGTACGCTTCCCCTTGTACTGGAAGAGAAACACCTTCTTCTCGCCGTTCGGACCGTCAGAATTGACGATCCTCTCGGTGAGAAAGGCACGCTGTTCATGATCGAATGCGACATAGCCATTGATGGTCTTCGGTAAGCGCACCCGAACCCGCTGACCGCCGGTGACCTCAGCGAAGGCATCGACAACCTCCTGCGGGAACGATTGAAAGAGAACAGCGCCAGAACCTGTGCCTGCAGTCACGATGGTATTCATCGCCTGTGCCCATGCTCGACGGTTCTCTTCCTTGCCTTGTGCCCAATAGTGAATGAACAAGTGGAGGGAGCTAAATTGCTCCTTCGCATCCTGTTCATGCTCCCAAAGGGCAGCCTGCGCCTTGTTTCGCGCAAGCACCGCTGACCTTCTCTGTTCTTTGTCTTCGCTCTTGCGAACGGTTTCCCATAGCGCCTGAGCTTCCTTGTGGTGCTTCTTGACCTCATCTTCACGCTGGACGATCCGGCTTGCGATGTCCGCATAGATCGAGTTGACGAGCTGGCACTCCTCAAACATTTCCTGAGTGACGGTCTCACCCGAGAAGAGCCCACGGAAGTCCTCGATCGCCATCTTCTCCTCGAAGCTCTCCCCACCTTCGTTGGGAAGAAATCCGAGTTCCTTGCGGAGGACGTTATAGAGCCTTCCTACCTTGTCTGTCTCAGCAATTTCAAGATGAGCCGGCAAGTCCGACACTCTGCGCTCGCGCTTATAGCGGAGCCAGGGTGCAGGCGATACCTCTTTCCTGATTTCGCTGACGACAGACTCATCAATCTCGACCTTATGCTTCAAAGAGTCGAGGGCATTCTGCAACTGTTCAACGAGCCGGTATGCCAAGTGTGGCTTCCCCGCGGCAAGGCATGAGGTCTTCAGATCGGTGATCGACCCGATCCGGTTTCCACGCGCCTTCATCGCGACCAGACAGGCATTCCACCAGGGAGACTTCGCTTTTTGCAGCTTGGTCTTCTCCTGCTGGAAGGTCTCGCCGTACACTTCCCGCCCCGCAACGAAACGCGGAAATTGATCGGACGGCATGATGCAGATGGTGTCGAAGTCGAAGTCGCCGCCGTTCTTGCTCGCCGTCTCCGAATGCAGGACATAGGTTCCCTCCATCCGAAGCTGACGTTCGAGAACATAAGCAATTAACGACTCGTCGAGATCGGGCACGCCTAACGCCTTGGTCAGCGCTAAGACGAGCTCGTCGTTGTTGAGGTGACGGACAGGCAGCAAGTCCTCTTGCATCCGAATTGGATAGCGGATACAGAGTCCCTTCTCGGCCGTCAACGATGTGATGGAGGTATCCTGTGGAATCCAGTCGGACGCCGAGAGAATCTTCCCCCGATGTTCAACCAGGACCCCGTCATCCGCGAGCGCGAAGGACGGCAACCGAAAGCCTCCACCTGTGCAAATGCGAAACGCCCAACGGGCCAGCTTGCGATTAATCTGATTGGCAACGTAAGGAAACTTGATGCTGTTTCCGCTACGGTCCGCCAGGAGAACCGCCTCCGCAGGTTCACATTCATTCGAAGCGCCATTGTTTGCGTGTTCGATAGATTCAGGATCGAAGCTGGCATCATCGTCAAACGATGTCGCATCGGATTTTCCGAGCACCTCGAACAACGCCTCATAGTCGCCGTCGTCCCAGGCTTTCTTGACCTTGCGGATCTGTTCGATCGCGCGAGGCATGATCTCCAGTTGAAGACTGTCGTGGGAAGCATGTTCGACCAGCGTATAGCTGGAACCGAACTCAGATACCCTAGACACATCCTTGATTCCGAGAACCGCCGGCCCCGAATACAGGCGACCCGACGTTCCCAAGTGAGGAAGGAAGCGAACTCCTCCCCTCAGCGAAGGCTTACAAGCACTTTCCGGCAAGATGATATCGACCTCGAGCCTGTCGGCTACGCGATCGCTCATCGCCTTCATTGCACCCTTAGCCTGCTTCGGTTCCTGCGCGTCAAACGCCAGCCGGAATTGGCAGAATCGATTCGTACCAATCCTTAGCTTCCGGTAGAGGGACTCCCGCACCCAACCTCTGCAGTCGTTGGTGCCCAGGACATGGTCCTTGACCACAGCGATGCGGAGTTCAGGTTCCTCAACCAAAAGCTTGCAGTCGGAGACCAGGATCGCAAAGTACACGATCGCAGCCTCGGGCCAATGCTGAAAGCGCTCAGCAATCTGCCTGGCACGCGCCTGATCGACGAAGTAGAACTTTCCATCCTTCGCAGAACCACTCGCGCCGACAAGCTTGTATTCGACCCCGCCGTATACGAGATTCGCCATGCGGTTCTCGACCACAGACTGCTCATACGGCGTCAACTCAAATGGAACGCTCACACGCGCTACTCGAATGCCGGGATAGAGCTGCCCGAGCAGCTTGCCCTCAAGCGTGTCTTTCCGGCCGAGTTTCGTTGGCTTGCGGGTCACTTCTCCAGACGCATCGATCTTCAACTCAAGGATGAGCTGCTGTTCGATGGTCGCGTCTTGTGTCCTGTTCGCTGTCATATTCTCCTCACTTGTCTGGCGCTCCGAACGAAGTGACAAGAGACCTGCTGACGCCGGTTCCCTGTTCCTGCATTGGCCGCCCGTGTTAGGGGTGAGTGTTGGCCGAACCAGGTTCAAGAACGAAACCGGGTCAGCGGAATTCCTCATCGCAGTGCGATAAGGCGTCAAAGGAGAAAACATGAGCCATATTTCAGGTCTGTCTTCTCTTTGAATCCGTTGACCTTGAGGCCCTACTTCTGCAAGGGCCGCTTCACCAATATCGGAGAGCCTCCCTGCATCTCCGCATCTGCTTTATAGGCATGGAGGACATATAAAACGCCTGTCTTCGACTGAAAGGCCTTGATGAGGGCCTCGCCTTCGTTCGACACCTCATCTCCCAGTTCCGGCTTCGCGGAGTTCGAACCCTCCTTAGCCAGAAAAAATCGGACGGCTTCTCCAATTGGCTGGCGCGACTTCCGCCCCCGCTTTGGAGCCACTGGCGAAGCAGCGGGCGATGAAGAAGTCGCAGGTTTTGGCCCTATAACATCCATCACCGATCTCCCTTCGAGGCTGTTGTATCGCTGTCCGGCGCCGACAATATCTGATCGCGGCGCTCTCCGTCGATGGGGCGCTCCCTGTAATCGGCGATCCACAACCCATCTGGATTGATATTCGAGCGCCGGTCCGCGATAAGTCTCACGCGATACTCGTTGACGAAATGATCCGTTGTTTCCGCCCCCTTCGATAGACGATGCACATCCTTGACCCCATAGACCAAGAAGGTGAGGGGTTCGCCGGCAACAGAATCGATCTCGCGCAGATGGAACACCGATTCAATTTGTCCCTCGTCGATCTGGCCGCGGGTGTTGTCGTCCGCCATCGCCTTGATGGTGTAGGCACGAAGATTCCGGGTCATCATATTCAGACTGCTCGCCCAACGTTCGTCGACGTTAATGGCCGTGTAGTTCAAATAGGTAGACAGGAAACGTCTAACGAACGCCTGATCAAGAAACTCGTCGTTGCCCGCGTTGCCGGTATCGCTGCCGCCTCCCTTCGCCGGACTTCCAACTACCACGGCTTCACCATTCGGCCCAATACGAATTACTGTCGGCGGCTGCATGCGAGCAAAGACAGCGAACCCAATGGCCAGCAATGCGATGGGGATGGTCGTGAAAGCGAGGAGCCATGCTCGATTCGCGTTCGCTTTGAGTGCGCCATCGACCTCGTAATACTTCGGCCTAGACTTGTCGGCTTCCATTGGTATCGTTGCAGTGCTTTTCATCGGTCTCCGTCCCTCCTATTCCTTATCTGAAGTTCGCCGGCCCACCCCAACGAGACTGCGCGTTGCGAGTCGAGCGACATGATAAGCACCCCAGGTGCCCAGGTTGTAGCGATGCACAGTTGGACCTCTTCGGGCAGTTCCATTCGAGCGCAACGGCACAATAGAACTCCCGGCCGCAGTCGCTACAGGCGCTCCGGAATCATTGGAGGGCTCTCCCGGAGACGACGCCGCATTGGCGCTCGAATCGTCGACGCCATCCATTCCCATCGCCTCACTGATTGAACTCCGCATTTGCTCCGCATGGGCTTCCATCGTCGGACTGCCACTGTAAGCGGAGAAAGCTCCTGCAGCCTGATTGCCTCCGGAAGTCGATGCCCTCGGAGGAGACTGCGCCGGGTTCGGTTGATTTGAGCCTGCGGAAACGAGGGAGGGTCTAGCCGCCCCAGCCGATGCAGCCCCGGCAGAGCCACCGGCCTGAGATCCGGCGGATGCTCCAGCTCCCCCGGCAGCGACTCCTGCCGCCGCTCCTTCAAACGCGGCAGCTCCCGCAGTGAGCGCAGTCACGGCGCTCCCAATCATGGCGGCAGTCGTACTTCCGACGTCGCCACTCACGATCCGCTTGGCGATGAAAGGAATGACCGCAATAGCCAGGGAGAAGATGATGCTGGCCATTCCTATCAAGAAGGAGCCTTCCAAGTTGCCCAATCCACCTAGGAAGTTGTTCTGGTTGAGCATCTGCCCGACCTGTCCCATCTGCACGGCGCTTAGGAGCGCTCCGAAGCCGCCGTACAGAATCGGCCACGCATTCCAGATGAAGACATTCTCGACATACGACTTTGCAAGCCGGTTGGTGGCGCCCAGCGGCATGAGCGCTATCACGATTGGGCCGAAGATATAGAGGACGCTGCCATAGAAGATGTAGAAGAACCCAAAGATGACGATGACGACGGGGTACAGGATATAGGCGACCAAAATCAAGATGGCATCGAGCAGACCTGCGATCGAGCCCGTGACCAGTCCCCACATCTGCTGAAAGCCGGTCTGGTTGAACTGCGACTGTAGATCGTTGGCCCAGTTTTGGAAGAGGTTCCCCGCTCCCGATGCGTTGCTGATCCAGTTGCCACCGTTCACGAAACCTTGATTGACTGTAGTAAAGATTGTGCTGTAGTTCATCACCACAACTGCGGTAACGACGTACTTCACGAGACTCGTTCCAAGCCCGCGGACATCGCCACCGTACATGGCGGCCTGATAGACCTGCCAGAGAAAACCTACGAGGAGAACGACATAAGCCACGTTCTGCATGCCGGACGTAATGCTGGTGGAGTTAATACCGGCTACGGCTTGCGTCAGAAAGCGTTCAAACAGACTCAGTTGCGTGCCTTGAAAGAGCGCGAGTGCCGCAACCGTAGGATGAAAAACTGCGACCAAATACATCATGTCTGTCTCACCTGTGGGTTAGCGAACCGTTGACAAGGCTGTTGGTAGAGGTGCTATCGGAAGCCCCGAGTTTCGAAGCCTTACTCTGATTGGCTAGGTCGATGCCGCGCGTCCTCATCAACTCAGCGAGAGCGGCCTGCGTGTAAGCGTTCGCTCGGACTACCCACACATCTGCCTCGGCCTCGAGGATCTGAGCGCTGCCAGGAGCCGCCATCGCGATTTGTTGTCCCATTTGGTTGGCTTCGCTCAACTCACTATCCGCGAGCGCATCAATTTCTATCGCGCGTTTCATCGCATCCTGGGCCTGGGCATCGGTCATGTCGGTCATGGTTCGCATAGCCGGAGAAGCCGCGTTCTGTGGCATCACTACTCCATATACAGTCTGGAATTGCGGTGACACCTTCGGGACGTTCCCTGCATTACGTGAAAGAAGTGTCGATTCAAGACTTTGCGATTGCGGTAAGGTCGCACTTGAAACCTTGGTATTGAACATCCTGCCGATCTGATTGAACTGGTTCTCGAATTGCGAGACGGAGTTCTTGGCCTGATTGATTGCCGCGATGGGGTACATCACCTCCTGCTCGAACTTCGCGGTGCTCTGTTCATACTGATTGATCGTCTTGAGCGGTGTCGCCATATACGTATTCATGAGCGACTGCATCTTCGAAAGCGCCGCCATAATGGCTGCCGTATCGATGCCAAACTGGCCGTTCGCATGGGTGGACAGAACCAGCAACAAGAACAAAGCCACGGCCATTGTCTTCAAGACCCTCGGACGATGCCAAGGCCTTCTCTTCGGTGAACCTTCCTTAAACGGCGTTGTCGGGGGCAGGGCTCCGTTCGGATTGCTCTTCGGATCGGGCATGGCACATCTCCTTTAGTGCTTGGTAAGGGCGCCGGTGATAAGGCTATTGATTCCAGTGGTTGCGCTGGTCCTTCGCTTGACGAGGACATTGTCGTGTGCGATCCGGCCCGCCTCCTGACGCAACTCCGCCGCAAGCATCTTCTGCATGAAGGCCTGGCATCGTAGGTTGGCGACTTGGGCCTGCGCGGTGAGGTAAGGATTCGACCCAGGAGTGCTCACCGCCACCTGATTTTCCATCTGGTTCGCAGTCTGAAGGATGACATCGCCGCCCTGGTCCGCAATGAGGGTTGTTTTCAGATTCTGTTGGCCCAACGCGTCGTCCATGTCGATCATCACTCGATCCTGTGGCGACGCTATATTCGTCTGCGGGACCGTTCCGTAGTTCGTCGTAAAGCTGGTCTGTAGCGACGGAATCTGCGTTGACTGCCGGCTGTGGAGGATTGATTCGAACTGCTGAGGACCCGGCATCACCGCGCTGTTGAATGGCGTGCGGAAGACCTGATTCATTTGGGTTCGGTAGTTTGTAATGGAACTTGATACAAACCCGCGCGCTTGGTTGAGCGCCGCCAACGGATACAGCGTAGTTTGGTAGAGTTTCTGGACCCCCTGCGCTATCTGGTTGATCTGACTAAGCGAGCCGCCGATGTCGGTCTGAATCGATTTGAAGATCGAATCGAAGACCCCAAGAAACTGACCGCGCGCGACAATCGGCGTTGCGAGCCCCACAGCAACGATCAGCAGAGCGATGGAGAGCCTTTTCTTCCGACGAGATCTTTCTTCGGCCACCTCACGAAACGGCTTTCGAGGCAAGCGCTCAACGAGGGGTTCGGGGCGAGTTATCAATTGGTCGTTCATCGCGGTGTCACCTCCTGCATCTCTCCGGAGAGTTCGACGGGTAACTGCGGTACCTCCGCAAGCCCGCGCGGATACTGCTCGGCGAGGCGCTCGTAGGCTTCGATCAATGGAAGCTGACGATACTTGCCGATCCACCACTTGCGAAAGCGCCGCTCGCGGGCATAGGTGGTAGTAATCCAGTAGTCGACTGAACTCGGGACAACGCGGATCGTGTGCGTAGACTCCGCTTTTTCTCCGATCGCGATCAGAAACTCCGCACTGTGGCCTTTCTTCGGATGGGCGAACGTCTTTATCTGGTTGAGCGCCGTTTCGTTCAAATGGACATGCTCACGAAGCGCGGTCATATCCCCAGGCTGTTTCCCGATAATCTTTGTCGTTGCGTTCTTCACAATACCGGCACCATGCTCGTTCGGATGATCCGGCGTTCCCACGAAATCCTCGGGCGTCTGGCTGATTCCCCACACGCTTGCATTGCGTTTACGCGCAGTGCGGAAGAGTTGAACCACCACACTGGCAAGAATCGGGGATTCAAGAAGGGCCCAGCACTCGTCCAGAAGGACGATACTTGGTTGCCCCGACGATCCCGAAGCTCGATAGGTCGCTGTATGAGCGATAAGAAGACTCATAGCCCGCTCCAGACGTGGGTCATCTTTGAGCTTCTCGACATTGAAGTACAGCCAGGGATTATTCAACTGAACAGTAGTTGGCCGATCGAATAGCCGAGCGTAAGGCCCTTCTTCCACCCAGGCGCGCAGTTTGGTCGACGCCATTTGAGCCATCGCATTGATCTTTGGATTCCGGTCGCGGTCCTGCCAGTGAGCCAGTTCGGCCGCTAAATCCCCAAAGAGCGGGATGGGGTTGGAAGTCTTTGCACTGCACCGTTTGTATGTTGAGGCAATCGCCTCGATAAGTACGCTGTCGAGAAGGTCAATATCGAGATCGGGCGGCGTATTCTCGCCGAGCATATGACGGGTCAGGTTCTTCAGGAATGAAATCTGGTCGTTCGAAGGCTTAGCCTCGCCTCTGGGAAGATCCCATGGGTTGATCGTCTGGTCGCTATCGAGCGACATCTCGATCATCTCGCCGCCCATCAATTCCACGAGCGGCTGATAGGAGTCGCCGCGCTCGAGAATCGAGATCAAAGGATTCGCGCGGGCAGCCATCAAGAGCATCTGTTGCGCGGCCAGTGTCTTGCCGCCACCACTCTTGGCCATCAGCAAACCATTGGCGTCGGACAGATCGGGGTCGAACATCGAGAATGGGATGAGCTGCCGATAGGGCGTCTCAAACAGGATCAGCGGACTCCGTCGGGTCCCGGTCCACGGCATCTCGACGGGCACCAGATCGGCCACGTTCGAGGTGAGCATATCCTGGTCCCTCTTATCCGGGTCCGCCATGCCTGGCAATGTCCCCAAGAAAATCCGGCGCTTGGCGATTGTCTCCGCTACTGCCTTGGCACCGTTCATGTGGGTGAAGGCATTGAGAACTTCCTGCGTGCGACTGGCTAGCTCCCGTTCCGCTCGTTCAAGATCGCTGAACGTGATCGCCGGTTGCGAGGTACGAACGACCAGGCAAAGACTCAGCTTCGCCGTCTTCAGCGAAGACGAGATGATGTCCCGCTGTACCTGAATCAGTTGGGCCTGAGCGACTTCCGCCTCCGGGTTCGATCTGAAGTTGCCATTGGCGTCTTTCTGGGCCGCTGTCATCTTTTGCAGGCGTTTCTTGTAACTCTTCAGCACCTTCACCTGATCGGGAATCACAACCTGGCCACTGATGACTACCGGGAAACCGAGGGTGGAGAAGTTCTGCAGCATCCCCGGAAAAGTGGCATCCGGCAACTCCTTGAGACTCACCACTGAGTACAGATAGCCGTCGATGTTGAGATAGGTCTCCGTCTCGTTGAGAATGCTTGCGTTGGTGGCCTGTTCGCGAGCACTCCGATAGGCAAACATCTCCTCGCCAGGCACATAGGGACGGTGATCGCGCCGTACGGGGTGCTGGGCATGCTTGAGCTCCTCAAACAGTTCCTGCGTCGATAGTCTCCGGGGCTCGAGGTTGGCCGCCTCCATCGACCCCTCGATGCCCCGGAGGATGGATTCAAGCTCCGCCAGGTGAGCCTCATGCTCCTTGCGAGTTCTCTGAATCGCCTTTTTCTGGCTCAGAGTGAATCCACCAGCTTTGCGCTTCTGCTGAGCGGAGTGGTACAGTTTCGCGTGAATGCGCGGGTCCCAAATCAAATAAACATGAAGCCGGTTCTCAAAGTAGAACCCACTGCTCTCCTTTTGCTGCCACATACGAAGCCGATGCGTGTCGAGCGCCATTACTTCCGACTGCTCCGTACGCTGCTGGCTAACGTAGCTGTCGAGTAAGTCACCGAGATGTTCCGAAATCTCGTATCGAAACTGGATACGCATGCTGACATCCGGAACGCTGCGAAATAGGGCTTCTAACATCGTCTTCGTCTGATTGCGGTCTTCGTCCGTGGCAAAGTATCCGAGCACGCCACGAAGCTCGTATCCCGCGACGAACGCTCCATTGGTACGCACCATGACGTTGTCCCCGGCCGGCAGATCGCGGAGGGGCAAGAGCTCGCATACCGCCGGAGCCTTCAGCTTCTTATCGCGTTCCGAATTTGTCATTGGCATGACGCTCTCCGCTTCGTTACGACTCCGGCGTTCTGGAGGCCGGCTTTTAGCAGCCCTGCAAAAGGCTTGATTCCTTCGTGAAACCGCGACGCGAAGATGGCACTCGCAACCATCGCTCGTACTGCCTCGGAGTCGAGATGTATTGCCACAGTTCCATCTCTCTGCGGCTCGATCAGGGCCTGCATAGGCTTACCCCTCCTCATCAACGATGTAAGCTTCCGTCAGTTCTGAATCTCGTTCAAGCGCGCACCACGCGCGTGGAGCAAAGAACGACCGGGACAGGTCGGTGAGGTATCCGCGCGGCCGGCCGTATTTGAACAAAATGAGGAAGGGCACCGCCAGGACCGGCACAACGAACTCCATGAACACGTTGAGCGGCATTCCGAAAAGATGTGCGTTATCGGTTGCAAAGTGCGCTGCAAGGTTCATGATTGCGGCGAGCGCGAGCACCAGAATCAGGTCCTCAAACTCCAAGCCGAGAAAGGTAACCTTCGTATTCAGGTTCCGGTGAACTGGGGTCAATTCGAGACTCATAGCATCCTCATATTCCGTGTGCCTGGCTGACCATCGATTCGGCCAAACGCACCATTCCCGAGACAGTTAGTGCTCCAACCGCGGCAATGAACTTCCGAATCCATGTTGAGCCGGGATATATCTCGTCAACTACACCGCCCATGTGGAGCGCCATCGCTACTAGCTGCGTCAACGCAAACATCGGGAGAATGACATTCGCGGTCCAATTGACCAGACTCATAATGGCGGTCCAGAATCCGTCGGCCCCGGTGGGACCGGCTTGTTGAACAAACCCTTCCAACGCACGAACCATTCCCGAACACATCAGAGAGGCGAGGCCGCCGTACAGCAAGTTCTCGAATGGAGCACTCTTGCTATAGCGGTAGACGGCACCGGCGAAGAACAATCCGGACATCGTCGGCATGATTGTGTTTCCTACCCATGAAGCCAAGTTAGTAATTGCACCGTCCAGACTCATCGTGGGTTCCTCAGGCTGCCATTGCTTGAAAGAGTGTGAGCAAACCGCTGACACTCAGAAACGAGATCGCTGCAAACACCAACCTGGTCCATGGTCGATGCCTGACATAGTTGATGACGGCACCGACACAAGCCAGACCTGCTGCGGCAGGGAGGATTTGCCCCGCGACATAGTTCCACAACGAGACAAGCATGTCGGTTGTTGCATACTGACCTCCTGAGTTCCACCCTTGGAGAAGCTGCATTGTGGCCGAGATGGACATCAGAAACAGAGCGGCGACGATCGATCCAAGGGGGCTTTCGCCAGCGGCGCCATCAAGAGTCGCTTTCAGAACGAAGTAGGCTGCGAGGATGGGAACCAGCTTGGCAACAACGATCTGGTTCACGAAGTTCTTTAGAACGTTCTCCATACTTGCGAGCCAACTCGTGCTCACCGATCCACTGGCGGATGGAACGTGGATTCCCTGTGCCGCAACCCACGACAGGAGCTGTGGGAGCGTCAACAAAACCACTGTCCACAAGATCCACTTCCCTGTTCGTCCGCCCACATGGAAGTTCGTTCCACCTTCATGTCGAAGACTGACACCGGCGGCAGTCAACGTGCAGAAGGCAGCCGGCACAGCCAAATCGAAGAGCACCTGAAGTAGGTCCAGAAGGAATTGCGGTACTGGCATGAAAGCTCACCCTGTTTACTGGATTCCTTGTGACTGCGTGATGAAACCTTCGGCCATGCGTCCTAGACCGGAGATCACCATCAGGGCAACCCCTGTTACACCCCAACCCAAATAGCCACGCCCGCTCTTGAAGTGCCAACCGGCAACCCCAAGGCAGGCAATGGCAATCACTGGCGCGATAACGTTGCAGCCCCAGTTCACAATGTTGAGCACGGTGCCCTCTACGGTAGTCGCTTGCTGGCCCTGCACTGCCTTGCCAAACTGTGGCGACGTGCCCAGGTTCTGCGCAAAGGCGCCAGCAGGCGCGAGGAGGCAAGTGAAGAGGAGCAACCCTAGTCCAAGCATGAGGAGCATACGAGCCCAGGAGTTTTCTTCCGGACGATTCATCGTGAGGCTTGTTGGCAGGGAGGCCCCGTGGGAGTCCTGCCAGAAGGCAAGTGCGGTTCTCATGTCTTTTTTCTCCTGGACTCGGCTGCTCTTGGCATCCGTGTCGAGTTGGAGAATGGGGTCGAACAGAAACTGCGTCAAGGTCGCCCCGCAGAAGTTCTGGCGTCAAGAACGTAGTGCATCGGCGGAATATTTTGTTCCCAGAGAGCGACCCAATGCAGAGGAGCGGATGAACCGCACACGAGGCTGCAATTTGCAAGAGCCGTCCGCATCTACGTAAATGCTTGAACAGGCAGATGCTTAGAGCGAAGCGCTAGATCGCACTGCAAAGAACGGAATCGACTATGTCGCAACAACACACGAAGACAGAGGTAAGCTCCACAACACGAACAAACTTTGAGACTAGAAGACGGTTGCTGGAGCGGACGCGCTTAGGGTGACTGAGTGACAAGCTTGTGCAAAACCATTGTGAGGCTTGTTCACATTCAGTCGCGTACTCACCGCATGCTTCTGCATATATAGGCGCGTATAGCGTTTGCCGTGGACGGCAGTCGTCAATCCTGCCACGGACCGCCGGCTTGCCAGTTGCGGCTCCAATGCCCTTGAGTCGTCACTCCGAAAAGCAACGGCATGAGGAACCGCTCAATATCGCCAACAACGGTCTTGAGCGGAACAGCCTCCATGTAGAGCTTGTTCTTCCCGCTGAAGGCAGTCCACTGGAGTTGCTTCGCTTTGTTCTCAAAGAACTCGGCCGTAAAAGCGATAGGCGGCGCAGGAGGGAGCGTGGTCTTGCGTCGCTCGAACGTCCGCATGATCGCCTCAGAAAGAAGCTGTCCCTCGAAAGGAAAGAGCCGAGACAGAGCGCGGAGATCGTGGAAGTCTTTCATCCGCGTATTGGCGATACCGAGCTTCACCATCGCCTCAAACTTCTCTGCAACGACTGTTTCCCTGGGATAGACGAGCAGCACGGCTGCCGGCCCACCCAGAATAGTTGGAAACGCCGTCTCGACCGCCGGAGGGGTTACGGCGTCGCCGAATCCGATGTCGAGTTGCATCGGGATTCGAGCCTTCTCCAGATAGCCGAGGAAGCTGATCCGTACTCCTTCGTAGTCCGCGCCCTCTTTGATCGGGCGGGCGATCACGCTCGACTGGTCGAAGATTAGTCCATCGTCCACAACTGAGAGAGCACAAATTTCCTTGAAGATGGACTGAAAGCGACGGGGATCGCTGCTCCCGATGGAAAGAAAATCTGCATCTCGCGTTGGCCTGTGCGTCTGCTCTGTCCAGAGTTCAAAGAGCAACGCTCCCTTCAAAATGAAGGCCGTCTTGTGCTCTGACTGGCTGACACGAAAAAGAAGACGTTCCAAGGCATACTTCGTCAAGAGCAGCCCAAAGTCCTCCTTGCGCTCACGCGCGAGGTTGAGGAGACGCTGCCGAACGGAAGCTGCGACGTTGGTGACGGGTTTACTCAATAGAGCGATTCCATATATGGACGCATGACGTTGGAGACTCGGCAGACCTTCGCCGCCTCCCAGAGTTCGTCCATCGTGGCCTTCTTCTCGCGAAAGCATTCTCTGAGAGCTTGAATCGCCAGCTCGGTTCCGACCTTCGACCGGAACTTGAAACAATCCGCAACGGTCTTCGCTGGACTGTACACCTTGATCTCAAATCCTTCGACGAGATGTTTCACAACACCGAAAGTAAGGGCTTCTCCTGATACGCGGACAACGCGAATGGACGTGTGCTCAGTACGAGGCGACCAAGCTCCAGGTTTCAGAGCGATCCAGACCTCAAAGGGGCTTTCCGTCGTGAGCTCGTGGAAGCGCAGCGCGGACGAGAGGCAGATCACGGCTTGCGGCACCTTCCGACACACCTCCAGCAGCGTACGGTTTTCGGTGGGGGTATGGTCAACAGACGAATAGAGCCCGCGCCCGACTCTTTCCAGCTTCCCCTCCCTGACGAGACGACCGAGGTAGTTGCGGGGGACGGCCAGGCGCTTCAGGTCGGCAGGTCGTATGACGGCCTGCTGGTCTGCGAATCTGCGTAGGCGCTCCATTTGTGTCTTCACGTATCGATTGTACCAAAATCAATATACTTATACGCATTTGATTAGCTTTTGCAACATATGGACACGGGCCGTATCCACCGTCCCCGTAAACGCGGTGCGGACGCCCGCATAATGGGCATCTTCTCGAATGGCGGCGCCGGAAAGATGCCGGGTCAAAGGAGATCCCGTCATCCTGCCCATCAAGTTGAGAGATTTCGCGCATCAACTCAACAATGACTTCAATCGCATTGTCGGTTCGTCCTAAGAGATCGATATCCATGGTGGGGCGTGAGATTGGGGCTCGCCAGGCGGTCAGCAACAGTGCGCCTTTCAGAAGAAACTTGTCGGTATGGGGAGAGACTGAGAGCCGATACAGGAACCGCTCCATCTCGTAATACTGCAGCACTTCGGCAAAGGGCTTTCCATTAGCCCTCGCATGATTCAGCAACCGCTGGCGCGCCCATATTCTTAACGAGAGAAACAGTCACAGAACAGCCTCCATGTAAGGACGCATCACTCGCTGTACCCGGCACAGCTTCGCATACTGCTCAAGCTGGTCCAGCTTCATCCGGCCACGCCGGCGGTACAGGTTCAGCGCTTCCACGCATACGTCAACTCCGATTTTATTGCGGTACTTGAAACAGTCAGCCAGGGTCTTCTCTGCTGAATAGATATGGACGTTCGTGCCATCCATCTTCGTTTCAATGATGCCGGTCTCGTGTACGGTCTTGGAATACCAGAAGAGGCGAAGCGGGGGATGGCGCAGAACGGGAGCTTGGTCATTCGCGGCGATGGCAAGATAAACGGCATGGGGAATTTGAGTCGTCATCTGATGGAACGCGAGAGCTGAGATAAGACAGATGACACCCCGCGGAACTTTAAGGGCCACGGTCACAAAGTCAGGATTGCCAAGGGGCTTTGCGTCGGCAAGCCTATACAGGCCGCGTTCCATCCGGTCCAGTCTGGCGGTATCGCGAAGGGCGTAGAGAGTTCTGGGATGGATTCCCAGCTTGATCGCTTTTTCAGTATTGAGAATGCCACCATTGGCCTGAAAAATACTCATGGCGCGGTCTCCGGCATTCGCTATATCTGGCTTAGGGCTCATTGGATAATTTCCTCGGATATAGATTACTCTATCCGATCTTTTTATCCAACCTCTTCTGCTAGAACCAGACCTCGGGCCAATCACATCTCTTTGGCCAAATTATTCTCGACAAGAATCTCTCAAGACCGAACAGGCATTCCCCTTCACCGATCTACGGTGACGTCGACGCCGCCCGACGCAACTCAGGATTACCCTGTTCATGCTTGGTGAAAATGACGTAGATCTTTGTGTCGGCCGGGACTGAGACGACGATGCGGCTGTTCGCATTCAAATTCATGACCTCTGAATCGCCTGCCGTCCCGATGTTTTCGGCCAGCCGTTCACGCAGCATGTCGTCTTCGGAGAATGCGGCGCCACTGTTGTTCCCCGCCACTTCCGCGAGGACAGAGCCAATCCCTGAAACCGCTCGAACCACGAAGTTCCTACCCGTATTCTTGCCGTACACATCTCCTTTGATCGGACCGAGGTCGAGACCCGCTCCGATGGCGTCGATCTTCTCTCGTTTTCCGTCGATCAACTCAATCTCATCGAACTTTACGCTGACTAGACCACTTCGGTCGGCCTGCTGAAGCTGACCGTACACCCGCGCGCCCGCCGGGACGACTACCCGGTCCCCGATTGCATAGGTGTACTCCACGACTGCCACGACGGGAACCTGAACGGCACTCGATATCTGCGTCTGTAGCTTTGCCTGCACACGCGTTCCTGGAGTGATCTGTAGGAACGGCGCATCGCCAGCAGCAACATCTGTCTTCGACGCGGTCCCTGTGGCACTTTGAACCTGGCTCCGGACAAAGACCAACGAAGGTTCTTTCAAGGAGTTTCGGTCCTGCGTCTCCTGAGCCAGATTGGAAGTGGATCCGTCGGCAGGCTCTGCACCATATGGCTGCGGTTCCTGCCAATGCTGTTGGGTATCTGCGAAGGATGGAACTGTCCCGAGAGATCCGGGTGCGCTCCCTGCGCCCGCTCCGGCATTTTGGATCAGGTTGGAGCTCCCTTGGACGCTAGCTGACGGTTCGCTTGAACGAGTTCGACGGATGTCGTTAGGGTCCAACTGCCCGCTTGAGTCATCAGTTGCCGGAGGATGAACTGAATCCATCACCGGAGTCACGCTTCCTTTCGGCTGATCCGGCGCAGCGAGTTTCGCTTGCTGTGCGGCGGGTTTAATCGACGCCGGCTTCTTCGAAGATTTGCCCACAAGC
>Ga0302315_10001219_pt1 | contig 26778 bp, 22 predicted proteins | sample III_Palsa_N3_1_FD_200532 | JGI IMG/M metagenome (GOLD analysis project Ga0302315, IMG submission 200532) | Peat permafrost microbial communities from Stordalen Mire near Abisko, Sweden - III_Palsa_N3_1 | ecosystem: Environmental > Terrestrial > Soil > Palsa > Peat permafrost | place: Sweden...
TTATTAAAACCAGCGTCCTGGGCTTGCAGAACGCTGGTTCTGGCCTCTTTGGCAGAATGAGCCCTATTCATGTAACGTAGGTGAGGTTCGTAGAACGACTGAATGCCTATGCTTAAACGATTAAAATAGTTGCTTAGAAAACTCAGTTTATCCTCATTCAGGTCGTCAGGGTTGGTCTCGATAGTAACTTCGGCATTTGGGGCAATAGTAAAATGTTTAGAGATAGTATTGAACAGATTGCCTATTTCCTCCTCTGTTAGTAATGATGGAGTGCCTCCGCCAAAATAAATGGTTTCCAAATTCCGGTCTGGCAAATAGTCTTTCCGAAGTTCCAGTTCTTTTCCAATCTGTTGGATCATTTCCTTTTTTAAGGATTGATTGGTAGAGAAATGGAAATCGCAGTAGTAACAAGCCTGTTTGCAAAAGGGGATATGTATATATAAGCCGGACAAGTGGTTTTAACTATGAATTTTAATAAATATAACTTTCGAAAATACTATTTTTGATGCACACTATCGTTTATAGCAGGTGAAGTCCTTTTACTTAGTCTCAATTACCCTTCTTTTCCCTTTCCTGCTCCATGCACAATCCTGCAAGCTTAAAATTATTTATGTTAACAAAAAAGATAATGATAAAATGCCTGAGCTTAAAATTAAAAAGGAGCATAGGGATTCGATATTGGCGATAGGCGAACTTAATAGCCATATTACGGAACTGCATAAACTGGCCTACCTTGCCGCTACGGTAGATACTACTGACTATATTAATGACACTTTGGTAGCCTATGTAAATTGCGGAGCAAAATATCATTGGGCAAGGTTAAGCAGGGGTAATCTGGGAGACGCTATTCTGGACAAGACTGGCTTTAAAGAAAAACTATATGCCGATGAGGAGTTTAATTATAAGGAGTTTATAAAACTGGAAGAACAGATTATTGATTATTCCGAAAATCATGGTTATCCATTTGCAAACATCAGGCTTGATTCTATTGAACTTGGCGATTCTCTTATACAGGCATCCCTATTTTATACTTCCGGCCCTTATATAATTTTTGATTCCATTGCTATAGTAGGTAAAACGAAAATAAAAAAGAAATTCCTGATGAGCTACCTACGTATATTTCCCGGCCAACCCTTTAGCCAGGAAAAAGTAATGGCCATGGAGAAGTTGATTCAGCAGCAGCCCTATCTTAAGCAGTCGCAACCGGCTCAGGTAGTGTTTGTGCGTAAAAAAGCCAAGGTTACTATTTATCTGGAAGAAGCAAAATCGAACCAGGCAGATGGTATTATTGGTTTTTTGCCTAATGCCAATAATAACAATAAACTGCTTGTTACCGGGCAGTTAAACCTAAATTTGCGGAATCTGTTTTCTTCTGGTAAAAATTTACAGGCAGCATGGCAGAGCTATAATCAGGGTTCACAAACGCTAAATGTAATGTATTTGCATCCCAAACTTTTGGGCTCTAATATAGATGCCAGGGCAGATTTGAACCTTTTAAAACAGGATTCTGCATTCCTTAATGTAAGCCGTAAAATAACCCTATTGCATAATGTGGCCAGGTTTGGGAAAGTTAATTTTTTTACCCAGCTATTGACCTCCAGGCAACTAAGCGCTCCAGATACTACAGGGCAGTCTGTGCAACAAGGCCAGCCGGTAGTGTTAACCACCACGCTTAATACCCCTCCCTTTGCAGATTTTAATTATCTTTCTTATGGCGGCGGTTATAGTTGGAGCAAGCTTGATAACTTCTTTTACCCACACAAAGGATGGGTTTTTACCTCCTTGTTTTCGCTTGGCGAAAAAAAAATTATTCAGAATGGCAATTTTAATGAGCAGCTTTATCCTAATGTCCAAATAAATTCCACTCAGTATTCTTTTACTGCAGAAGTAGATCAGTATCTTAAATTAGGCAAAAGGTCTGTGTTCTTTACGCGTATTTCTGGTGGAGATATAGTAAACAAGAACAATCTTTTTTACAATGACCTTTACCGTTTAGGAGGCCTTAAAACGGTACGAGGTTTTAACGAAAACTTTTTCTACGCTTCGTCTTACGTGTTAGGCAATTTTGAATACCGGTTATTTACAGATCCAACTTCTTATTTGTTTCTATTTATAGACCAGGCCTGGATGCGCAATGTGTTAAGCCCTACAATACCTTACGACACCCCCACAGGTTTTGGCGTAGGGGCAAGTTTTACTACCCCTGCAGGCGTTTTTAACTTTGCTTATGGGTTGGGCAACTCCAGAGGGCAGCCGGTTAATGTAAATCAATCTAAAATAAGCTTTGGGGTAGTAAGCAGATTTTAATATATGCCCTATTAGTCGTAACTTTGGTTTTCTTTCTTGCGATGTCATATTTTCACTTAACGCTATCTTTTGTCTGGGCCTTCCTTATTTCTGTATTTGCTATACCTTCCATTATTTTTGTAGCGCATATAAAGAATCTGCTGGATGAGCCAAACAAGCGTACCATGCACAAATCGCTAACGCCCCGGCTGGGTGGTTTGGCTATATTTGCAGGCTTCTTTTCTGCGTTAACAATTTTTGGCGAGTTGGACTTTGGCGTTCAGCAATTGCTTGCTGGGGCTATTATAATATTTTTTATAGGGTTAAAAGATGATATAGTATCTGTTTCTGCTTTTAAAAAGTTTTTTGTACAAATATTGGCGGCTGGCATTGTTATGTTTATGGGAGGAATAAGAATAACAGATTTCCATGGGGTGCTTGGCCTGCACCAGTTGGATGAAGGAGTAAGCTATACGTTTACCTTTTTTGTCATTATAGGGATTACCAATGCAATTAATCTTATTGACGGTGTAGATGGGTTAGCCGGTACTATTATAGCCATAATTTGCGTCTCGTTTGGGTTCTTTTTTTATAGTTATCAAAGCCTGTATTCATTTGCCTATGCTTATGTTGCGGCTTCCTTGTTAGGAAGTATTTTAGGCTTTTTAAGATATAACCTTCAGAACGCCATTATATTTATGGGAGACACCGGCTCGCTTATTTGCGGCTTTATTATTTCGGTAATGGCCATACAGTTTATTGAAATTAAAACTTCAGAAGCTTCTCCCAGCATAGCGGTTGCTATTCTTTTCATACCTATTCTGGATACATTAAGGGTGTTTTTATTAAGAATACTTAATGGAATATCTCCTTTTATTCCCGATAAAAATCACATTCACCACAGGCTTAATGCATTAGGGCTTACGCATCTAAAAACAGTATTTATACTAGCCTTAGTTAATATAGGCGCTATTGTTTTGTCCCTCATATCAATAAATTTAGGGTATAACAATACAGAAGTTATCCTGTTTCTGGTTACCTATGCCATTGTTTTAAGTATTATACTGGAAGTACTATATAAAAAAATGGCTTTTAGGGCAATGGTAAAATGAAAAGGCTTATTTTATTCTTTTTTCTGATTTTACTTTTTTTAAAGCCGGCTAAAGCTTTTATAGACTCAACACAGGTTGCTAAAGATCTGAGGAGCGAATGGCTAGTTTATAATATTTCCGACAAAAGCTATATATCTTACCAACCCGGAAATAAAAATTCTTATTGTGTTTATAACTGGGTTTTATTAAAGAACTATTCCGGTTATAATTTAAACTTTAATGCCCCTCCGTATACCTCCTTTTTTGTTAATAATAGATTGATATATAATAATTTTAACAAAAGAGAAGAACAGATAACCATAAAATTGGACGCTATTGAATTAAATAAAAATAGAAGGTCTAGCCTTTTTGCACTCTATAACCCTAACCAACGATTTCCAGATTATGAGTATATCGTTAATGGTGCTCCCCAAAAGAAACATGCCCAAGAAGAAAAATCGGTTAATAGGAATATAGGCGCTTCTGTTAATTATAACATTTTTATAGGGTTAGTTCTGATTGGTTTGATTGCTTTGTTAAAAAACAGGTTCCCAAGATATTATAGTTCACTTGTAGGTTTTAACACAGCCCCTGTAGAAGATTTTCATGAACAAACTTTTATAAACTACCCCCTGATTCTTTTTATTTTAATTAATTCAGTAGTTTTCACCTGTTTATTTTTATTAGTAAAGCAAAATATAGACGTTCCCGGACTGTCTGATATAGCGCTATTAAAATCCAATTCTTTATTGAATATAATTTATTTATTTAGTTTTTTTATTGTGGCCTACCTGGGCAAATTGATTTACTTATGGTTTATAGGAGATTTATTTAGTTTTTCAAAAGTGGTAAAAATTCAATTTTATGAGACGCTAAAAGTCTCTTTAAAGTTTAATTTATTATTATTATTTGCATTTTTTATTACACTACGCTATTGGCATGTTTTGCCTTTTACAATACCCCTACAACTCGTTTTTATCGCAACAGTAGTATTTGCCAGTGTTATTGTTTTTAGAATTTTATTTTTATTTGTACATATAAACCTACATAGAAATATGTATTTATTTTCTTACCTTTGCATTTCGGAAATTTTGCCTTTGTTAGTAATAATAAAGCTTTTTTTTAGTAGTTTATAAGTTATATAAAAGGGAAAAGAATGAGTGAAGCAAAGACTAAAGATAAAGAAATAAAAGACAGGTTAATTAAAGTTTCGACCATCTTGGTTTCCCAACCGCAGCCTTCAGACGAAAAATCCCCTTACAATACATTAGCCCAAAAATATGGAGTAAGAATAGATTTTCGTCCATTTATACAAGTAGAATCTATAGGCGTAAAGGATTTTAAAAAGCAGAAAATAGACATTCTTGCCCATACGGCGATCATATTTACAAGCAGAAATGCAGTAGATAATTTTTTTCAGTTATGCTTGGAGGCAAAAATTGAAATTCCTGCTGAAATGAAATATTTTTGTGTGTCTGAGCAAACAGCCAATTATCTTCAAAAGTATATCGTAATAAGGAAAAGAAAGATTTTTGTAGGCCAGAAAACTGCAAAAGATCTTGAGGAAATAATAAAAAAGCATAAAACAGATGTATTTCTATTTCCCTGTTCAAATATCAGAAAAGATGAAATTCCACTGTTTTTGCACGATAATGGATTTAAATACTCCGAAGCTGTAATATATAAGACAGTAGCCAGCGACCTTTCTGACCTTGCTAATGTAAATTATGATATTATTGCATTTTTTAGCCCATCGGGGGTAAATTCGCTATTTGCTAATTTTCCCGATTTTAAACAAGGCAAAACAAGAATAGCGGCATTTGGGCCAACAACGGCAAAAGCGGTTAAAGATGCCGGGCTTATTCTGGATATTGAAGCTCCTTTGCCTAATGCGCCTTCTATGACAGGAGCTATAGAATTATATATTAAAAAAGCTAATAACATTAAGTAAACGAAACATTTTTACAGACTTACCGTTTACCCAAGCAATTCCCTTTTCTGGCTAAGTTTTATAATAAATATTAAAAAAATTATTATAAGATTTATATTTAAAAAAAAATATTATACTTTTAGTGTCGCTATTGATATAGCTTAGTATAAACATGAGAAATTCAAAGTTTTTAATCGCACTCATTCTTTTTGTTTGTTCTGCAAAGGCAGTATTGGGCCAGCAAGACGCACAGTGGAGCCAGTATATGTTCAATGGTCTTTATTATAATCCAGGGTATGCAGGGGTGGAAGGCGTTGCGCGATTCACTTCAATTGCCAGGCAGCAATGGATAGGCTATAACCCTAATGCAGGATATAATGGCGGTTCTCCTACAACAATAATACTATCTGGCAATAGTCCATTACCTAAAATAGGCAAATATTCACATGGTGGAGGTATTTATTTGCTTAACGACCAGCTTGGCCCAATTGTTGCTAACCAAATTGAACTTTCTTACGCTGCGCATTTTAAAATAGGTCAGGGCACTTTGGGTGTTGGCTTACGCGGTGGTTTTGCTTCACAAAAAATCAACACTAATCAGTATAATTTTGTTGATCCCGGAGATCATGTAATTACAACTTTACAAAATAACAGCCCAACCCAGTTTCGTCCCGATTTTGCAGGGGGATTATGGTATCAGTCCAAAAAATATTATATCGGGGCCAGTATTGACCACTTTCTTAACCCTACTTATAGTTTTGGTACAGGTAATATTGTACAGTCCACTTTAAAAAATAACATTTATCTAACTGGAGGTTATTTTTTCAAGCTTGGAACTAGCATAGAGATAAACCCAACTGCTTTATTGCAGGTTAATAATGGCATTACCGGAAGTAGCGGGCAAAGCCAGCTTACTTGGTTATATGGAGCCTTGGTAACCTATAATGGTAAATTTTGGGGAGGGATAAATGTAAGAGAGGCATTGGCAAGCAATGATGCAACCGTGGGAGGCAGGGGGTTTAGCAACGATGATGTAATTTTTCTTTTTGGCTTAAATATATTGAAGAATAAAAAAGGTGAAGATTGCATGAAAGTGGGATATGCTTTTGATATAGTGACTAGTGGAGCTAACGCAAAAACAAGGACATCTCAGGAACTTATGCTTTCTTATTTTACAGTTCCGCCATGGAGTGGTATAAAGCCTAAAGTGCGTACGCCTAGGTATCGACATGATGAGAATTAATATTATTTTACTTTTTTTCTTGCTTATAAATAAAAATAATAAGAACTTGTATCACTTTTTTCAGTTAAGTATTAATAAAAAAAGTTTTTTTTGTATTTAAATAATAACAAAGTAGATAAAATCGTTATTTGCATAGATTCTGTTTATTTTATGTTTTATTTAATTAAAATTGAAAAAAAATTATAGATAGGAAGAATAAATTAAAAATGAAGGTTATGAACAAATCAGGTGTTATTAGTAAAATTTGTTGCCTTTTCTTTTTAGGAGCTTTGCTCCTACAGGGCTGCGGTAAGAAAGGCTCTGCCGATGGCGGTGGAGATCTTATCGGGGTGCAAGGGAGAGAAGGTTGGGTTATGACAGTTCCGTTTGGAATGGTTACCTGTCCCTCAGGTACGTTTCACATGGGGCAAGCTGATCAGGATGTGCCAGCAAGTCAAATTAATTTGAACAAGCAGGTTACTATCGGTGGATTCTATATGGATGATACTGAAATCACAAACAACGAATACAGGCAGTTTGTGGATGTTATGTTGTCCGACTCTTTAGATGTTTTAGGAGAGCAATACATCAGAACAGAACTTTATCCTGATACTACAGTATGGGTAAAAGACTTTTCTCACCACATGGGAGACCCAATGATGGAGTATTATTACGCTCACCCTGCTTTTGACGAGTATCCGGTTGTTGGCGTTGATTGGTACGCCGCAAAATATTTTTGCGAATGGAGAACCAAGCACATGAACAACTGGCGCGCAGAACAAGGGCTATGGAAAATGCCAAACTTTAGGTTGCCATCAGAAGCGGAATGGGAATATGCTGCAAGAGGAGGAAGAGATATGGCTAAATATCCATGGGGAAATCCTTACATCAGAAATGCAAAAGGATGTATGCTGGCCAACTTTAAACCCGGCAGAGGAAATTACTATGACGATGGTTTTATGTATAGCTCTCCGGTAGCTTCCTATTTCTCTAACGACTTTGGATTATACGATATGGCAGGTAACGTATCTGAGTGGTGCGAAGATGCGTATTTTGACGCTGCAGTGCCTGTTGTATGGGATTTGAATCCAACTTATAATGATGATAACGAGCCTCGTAAAATAATTCGCGGCGGTTCGTGGAAAGATATTGCTTATTACTTGGAAACAGGTACAAGAGGTTATGAATATCAGGACACTACTAAATCATATATCGGGTTCAGGTGCGTAATGACTTACCTTGGAAGGTCTTCTGGCGCAGAGTTCTAATATTAAAGTTCTAATCTATCTAATCAAATTGTTTAACGTTAAAAAATAAGTAAAATGAGTACTAAAGGTGGTTTTCAAGAAGTGTTTTTTGGCAAAGTAATGCCAATGATTTATGGTTTTGGTGCAGCTATCGTTATTGTTGGCGCTATGTTTAAAATTATGCACTGGCCAGGAGCTGGCCCAATGCTAGTTGTTGGACTAAGTACTGAGGCGTTGATATTTGCCTTCAGTGCATTTCAACCTGTGCCTCACGATCCAGAATGGTCAAGAGTATATCCTCAACTTGCCGATGATTATTATGAAGAAGCAAGCGGCACTTCTGTAACTAAGAAATTAGACGATATGCTTTCTGAAGCTAACATAGATCAGGCTGTTTTGTCTAAATTAGGAAGCGGGTTAAATTCACTTTCCGATTCAGTTTCAGGAATGAAAGACCTATCTAATGCAGCAGTAGCCTCTAGCGAATATGCCGAAAATGTAAAGAGCGCTTCAAAATCTATCCTTGATATGAATAAATCTTATGCTAAAACGGTTGATGCAATGTCTGATATGGCAAACGCAAGCCAGGATGCAAAAGAATATCATTCTCAGGTTCAAAATATAACTAAGAATCTTGGCGCACTAAACGCTGTTTATGAAATGGAATTGCAAGATGCAAACAACCACCTTCGCGCTATGAACAAATTTTATGCTAATCTTTCCAGCGCAATGGAAAATATGTCTGAAGCAAGCAAAGACACATCTTCATTCAGAGACGAGCTATCTAAGCTATCTAAGAATCTTACTTCATTGAACAATGTATATGGCAATATGCTTGCTGCAATGAAGTCTTAATTAATTATAATTCTATTTAAACAAAATATAAAAATATAAAAAAATGGCTGGAGGAAAAGAAACCCCAAGACAGAAGATGATAGGTATGATGTACCTCGTTCTTACTGCGCTGTTGGCTTTACAAGTAAGCTCCGCTATCATTCAGAAATTCGTTATTCTGAATGCCAGCTTGGAAGAAGCTGTTACAGAAGAAACAGCAAGAAATGTAAAGGCAATTGAGAATATAAAAAAATCTGTTGAAGATAGAGGTAACAAACCTAAGGAAGTGCAAGTAGTAAGTAATGCTAAACTTGTACAGCAAAAAACAGATGAGTTACTAAAATACATGACAGGCATCAAAAATGATCTGATTACAAAGTCAGGTGGAAGGGATGAAGCAGGTAATTTTGTTGGCGCTAAAGAGGAAGAAGCTGTAGCGGTTATGATGTTAGGCGCTGAAGGAGCTCATAATGGTAAAGGGTATGAATTAAAGAAAAAGCTTAATGATTATGCAGATTTTGTTTCTTCATTAACCCCTACAAAATATGGTAAAATTGCTTTAGATGGTAAAGAAGACCCTATATTTAAAGGTGACCATGACCAAAGAAATAAGGATTTTGTTCAGTTAAACTTTGAATCGACTCCTATGGTGGCTGCTTTAGCCGTTCTTAGTGAAAAGCAATCTCAGCTTACTACTATAGAAGCTGAAGTATTAAATACTCTTGCTGCTGAAGTGGGAGCTGCTGACTTTAAGTTTGACAAACTTTTACCAATGGTTAAACCGGAATCTAAAGTAATAGCAGCAGGTACTAAATACAAAGCTCAAATGTTTATTACAGCTACTTCAACTACTATACATCCAACCATGAAATTTCGTGGGGCTGATGTAAAGGTTGATGATAATGGCGTTGGAACGATAGAGTTTAAAGCATCTGGCGGAAATTATGATAAAGAAGGTATGAGCAAGCAAACTTGGAAAGGCGAAATTTCTATGCCTAAGCCAGGTGGAGGCGATACTCTTTTCCCAATTTCTGAAGAATATATAGTTGCAAAACCGGCAATACAAATTCAGTCAGCATCTGTTCAAGCTTTATACAAAAATTGTGGTAACGAGTTGAATGTGCAAGTTCCTGCTTTGGGTTCTGTATATAACCCAAGCTTTACAGCTAGTGGCGCGCAAGTTATTAAAGGAGCTCAGAAAGGTGTTGTTACTCTTGTACCTACAGCAGCAAAAGTGACCTTAAATGTTTCTAGTGATGGTTCTCTTGTAGGTTCACAGGATTTTAATGTTAGACTTATTCCGAAGCCAACTATAGAATGTTGGGCAGGCGCCGGTCCAGTAAATGAAAAAACAGGGGTTCCAGCTCCGGGGCCAAGAGCGCTTACAATGAAGGCAATACCTGACGAAAGCTTTAAAACCTTTTTGCCAAAAGATGCAAGATACAGGATTTCTCAGTGGGAGTGTATTCTTGTTAGAGGTAAAAGGCCAGTTAAAACAGAAGTATTTACTTCCGAAAATGGAAATCTTTCAAGCTTTGCATCTCAGGCGCAACCTGGAGACAGGATTCTGATTGATGTGAAGAAGGTAACAAGAACTAACTTCCTTAATCAAACTGAGGATGTGAATCTTGGAACCATAATAAAGAATATACCTCTTAACTAAATAGTGTTATACTAAAAAGGTAAATGGTTATGAAAAAATTAAGTGTTATCATATTTTCAACTCTTATTCTGGTGAATTTGAGTTTTGCTCAGGAAACGCCTGAACAGCCAGCTGCGACAGATGCTGCAGCTGCTCCGCAAGAGCCGGTTAAAACCAAAAGCATAATTAACGGTGTTGAAGATGCTAATGGTTATAACAAATACTCTGTAAGGCCAATTCATGAGTCGGATATTATGTATCAAAAAACTATTCTGAGAGCGATGGATTTGCGTGAGAAGCAAAATAAACCTATGTTCTCTAAGAATAAGGAAATCACTAAGCTTTTGATTGAGGCTGTACAAAGAGGGGACATTAAGCCTTATGCTACAGATTCTTTACAGGAAGGCCCTGCGCTTACCATAGATGAGTTTCTTGAGAATATGAAAATGCCTACTGAAGGAGCCGAGTTGACACAAGAAGAAAAGGACATTATGCTTGCCAATGGAGATTCGTCTTTTATGGCTGGCGGAGGCGGCCCTGCTTACTATTTACCTCAGGATTTATACCAGATGCAAATAAAGGAAAATCTGATTTTTGATAAGCAAAGATCAAGAATGTATTATGATGTGCATTCTATAACAATGCTTGTTCCATCAGATCATCCTGCAAATATTAAAGGTATAGAAACTCCTGTTGCTTCTTTCGAATACAAAGAGGTTGTTGAAAAACTTTTCAAGGACAATCCACAAGCAATATGGTATAACCCGCAAAATGACGCTCAGCACAAAGCTCTTGGCGATGCTTTTGAATTAAGATTATTTAGTTCTTACATCATTAAAGTATCAAGCCCTACAGATGCCTATTTGGTTGACATTTATGGTGGAGACCAGAAAAAAGGTATTCTTGCTTCGCAATGGGCTTCATTTGAATTATTAGAATACGAACACAATTTGTGGGAGTTTTAATATTCATATAATAGTATCCAAAATAAAAAGCCCTGCAGGTATGCGGGGCTTTTTTATTTTAAAAAGTTAATAATTTTTTCTGCGTCTTTTTTTCCAATTACTTCTATTAACTCTTCCTCGCTGGCTAGTTTAAGGTTGGTTACGCTTTTAAATTTTTGTAAAAGAAGAGTTCGTTTTTTTTCTCCTATCCCTGGTATATTATCGAGTTCAGAAGTAATTGCCCCTTTACTTCGTTTGTTTCGGTGGAAAGTGATGGCAAAACGATGAGCCTCGTTACGAATATATTGTAGGTATTTTAATGACTCTGATTTTTTGTCTATGTAAATTGGGAATGAATCCTCTGGAAAAAACAGTTCCTCAAGCCGTTTAGCAATACCGAGTATAGGAATTTGTCCATACAATTCAAGTTCCTTAAGGGCGTCGCAGGCCGCGCTAAGTTGTCCTTTTCCACCGTCTATTATTATCAGATCAGGGAATTCCTTTTGTTCTTCCTTAAGCCTTTTGTACCTACGGTAAACAATCTCGTACATAGAGTCGAAGTCATTGGGGCCTGTAACGGTTTTTATATTGAAATGTCGGTAATCCTTTTTAGAGGGCCTGCCGTTTTTAAAATACACCATGGCGGCAACAGGGTTTGTACCTTGTATGTTTGAATTATCAAAACATTCAATTATCCTGGGAGGGTTTTTAAGCTGCAGGTCTTTTTGTAATTGCTCTACAATCCGCTCTTCCCGGCTTTTCTTTTCTACTGTTAGTTTCTCAAACTCAAAAAAAGAATTTTTTTCGGAAAGTAATAGTAATTTCTTGCGATCTCCGCGAGGTTCATTTACAAACTTTATATCAGTTGGTTCTTCAAGTTCAATTTTTCTATTTACTATTATTTCTTTACAAGAACCATTCAACTGCTCTCTAATCCTGAGGATTGTAAGTATAAGCACTTCCTCGTCTGGCTCGTTTAGTTTCTTTTTAATCTCAAAATTTTTTGTTTGCGTTATTACTCCTTTTGCCACTTTAAGAAAGTTAATAATAGCTAATTTTTCATTGCTGGCTATGGAATAAACTTCTAAGTCTTCAATATCAGGGCTAACTACTACAGAATTTGATTGGAACTTATCTAATAAATCCAGCCTTTGCTTGTAATGGTGGGCTTTCTCAAAATCAAGTATAGAAGCAGAACTTTCAATCTCTTCCTTAAAAATGCTTCGTACAACACCCAAATTGCCTTTTAGAATGTGCTGGGCTTGTTTTATATTTTTATTATAATCATCCTCTGGTACAAGCCCCTCACAAGGCCCTTTACAATTTCCTAAGTGGAACTCCAGGCAAACTTTATATTTCCTTTCGGTAATATTTTTTTCGCTCAGGTTAAGGCTGCAACTACGAAGAGAATATAATTTATTGAGCAATTCAATAACAGTATTCATAGCTTTTACATTGGTATAAGGCCCAAAGTAAGTACCTAAATCTTTATCAACCTTTCTGGTTGATAGTACCCTGGGGAAGCGCTCTTTTGTTATATAAATGTAGGGGTAAGTTTTGTCGTCTTTAAGCAGTATGTTGTACTTTGGCTGGTATGACTTTATCAGATTATTTTCCAGCAGATAGGCATCCATTTCAGTATTTACAATAGTATATTCCAGCGTTACTATTTGTTTTACCAGTTGAAATGTTTTATTGTCCAGGTCTCTTTTTTGAAAGTAACTGCTTACTCTTTTTTTTAAACTTTTAGCTTTGCCCACATAAATAAGGCGGGTTTCTTTATCAAAAAATTTGTAAACGCCGGCTTTTTCGGGGAGGTCTTTAAGAAGTTCCTTTATTTCTTCTTCTGATAACATATCAGTTGTTGTATTCGTTGAATCCGTTTGGGGTTCCGGGAACGGCGTTGGTAGAATCGTTTACCAGGTCGTTGCTTTCTTTGTACTTACTGCAATCAATTTCTACAGAAAGTGGTTTTGAAAGTTTTGGAAATCTTTCCTGGGCTATTCCTAACGTTGGGTCTGCAAATACTTTTTGCATAAAAAGCGCCCATATAGGCATAGCCATGCGAGCGCCTTGCCCCAAATCCATTGTGCGGAAGTGGATACACCTGTCATCGCCGCCCACCCAGGCTCCGGCTACTAGTTTGGGCGTTATTCCCATAAACCAGCCATCAGAATAGTTTTGTGTTGTTCCTGTTTTGCCGCCTATCTCTCCACCTTTATATAACAGGCCATATTTGTTCAAACCTAAAGCCGTGCCTCCTTTTTCTTGTGTCGCCCCTTTTAGCATGTGTACCATTAGGTATGCTGTTTCTTCGTTTATTGCTTCTACTGTTTTAGGAATAAACTCCTGCAAAACATTTCCATTCTTGTCTTCTATCCGACTTATGTAAAATGGTTCTGTCCATATTCCGTTATTTACAAAAGTACTATAAGCGCCTACTAGTTCATATACTGACACGTCGCATACGCCAAGGCACAATGCTGGCACAGCATCAAGCGGGCTGGTTATACCTAATCTTTTTGCATAATCTACTACTGTTTGCGGCCCTACCTTTTTTATAAGTGTGGCAGTTACTGAGTTTATAGAATTTGCCATTGCTTTTCTAAGTGTGAAAAAGTTTCCTGTAAAAACGCCGTCGCTGTTCTGAGGAGTCCAGGTCTTATTTTCATCTTGTGTCGGAAAGGTTACAGGCAGATCGGGAACTTCATAGCAGGGAGAATACCCAAGATCCATAGCTGTTGCGTAAACGATGGGTTTAAAGGTAGAGCCGGGTTGCCGCTTGCCCTGTTTTACATGGTCGTATTTGAAATGTTTATAGTTTATTCCGCCTACCCAGGCTTTTATATGTCCGCTGTGTGGGTCCATAGCCATGAATCCCGCATGTAGGAAATATTTGTAGTGCCTTATAGAATCCATGGGGGATATTAAGGTATCTTTTTCCCCATGCCAGGTAAATATTTTCATACGAATACGAGTATTCATCTCCTTCATTATCCTAATAGTATCATTACCATACAATGCTTTTAAAGCTTTGTACCTGTCTGTTTTTTTTGCAGCATTTTCTATAAAGAAAGGAATTTCTTTTCCTTCCTCATCAGCCCAGGGCCTTTTGCCTTTCCAGAATGCAAAAAATTTAGCTTGCTCTTCCTTCATGTGTTGCGTAACGGCTTCTTCGGCATACCTCTGTATTCGGGAATCAAGGGTGCAATAAATTTTTAATCCATCCGAGTAAAGATCAAAACCTCTGTTTTTACACCATTTTAATAAGTAATTAGTAATAACGCTTCTGAAGTAAGTGGCAGTTCCTTTGTTTTGGTTTTCTACTTCGTAGGTTAGTTTAATAGGATCGTTTTTAAATGAACTTAGTTGCGAATAAGTGATGTAATGATATTTCTCCATCTGCATTAGCACAGTATTGCGCCTCGCAAGCGCCGCTTGAGGATTTAGTATTGGGCTAAACATAGTAGGGGCTTTAAGCACGCCCACCAGCATAGCGGCCTGTGGGATAGAAAGACTGTCTGGAGTAGTATTAAAAAAAGTTTTTGAAGCTACTTGTATTCCAAAGGCGTTACTGCCAAAATCTACCGTGTTAAGGTACATGGTAATAATTTCTTTTTTGGTATAAGCCCGTTCAATTTTTATAGCAAAAATCCATTCTTTAGTTTTATCAATAGCCATTTTTAAACCATGACTTTTTTTGGAAAGAGAACCTTCGTAAAGGGCGCTTCGGGTTTCAAAAAGATTTTTTGCAAGCTGTTGGGATATGGTACTGGAGCCTCTTTTTTCGCGGTTAATCAGGTACCATATAATAGCAAATGTTCCCTGAAAATCTATTCCAGAATGTTCTTCAAAGCGGATATCTTCAGTAGCTTTTAACGCATTTATAAGATTAGGGGAAATTTTTTCGTACACAACAGGGGTTCTGTTTTCCCGAAAATATTTTCCTAATAGTACTCCGTCTTCTGTGTAAAGTTCAGAGGCTTCTTCACTTTTGGGATTCTCGAGTTTTTCAAGGCTTGGCATGGGGCCAAAAAGATTATTAAAGTTAATAGTAACCAGGTAAACGTAAAGTATTATAAAGCCTACTCCGGCAATAAAGAAAAACCATGAGGTTTTAATAAGCGCATTAAAAAAGGTTTTGGTTTTGGCCCCCATGTTTTTTTATATTATAAATAATGTGCTTTATAAAATTTAATATACGCTTCTACATCTTTAGATTCTAATAAAAGCGGAAGGTTAAAATTACTTATTATAAAAAAGTCAAAAGGATATTTTTCTATTTTTTTAATAAAATTCTTATCGGCTATCATATCCTCCATATAAGTTTCGGAAGTAAACTTACCGCTAAATTGTTTAACAATAATTAACATAACAGAGTCAGTTAAGCTAACCTGCCTGACTGATAGCGCAGAATCTGTTTTATGAGCTTGAATATAAGCTGTGAAATCGTTAAGTAATTTCTGGTCGTCTCCATTAGGGGCTTTTTTGAAACTTGCAATATAGCAATGGGGCATAATGGTGTTTGTGTTGTATCGCACCTGGTTTACTTTAATGGATTCTTTATTTTGAGAAGTGAGATAATCCTGAGAGGCTTTTAAAAGGTCTTTTGCTTTTGGCACAAGAGGGCTTTTTTTATAATTGACAATAAAAGAATCGAGCTGTTGTTTATAAACAAGCACATTTCTCACTTTGCCAGTTATAAGAATGCCCAAAAGAGTGAGTCTGTCTTCAAGATCGTTATCAGGAAACTCATCTCTTATTTCTTTTATAGTATTTTCGGCTGTTAAATAATCCCCCTGAGTATACAAAGAATAGGCATAATCGTATTTCCTGGATGCTTTTCTATTACTTTCTCTATGCTCTGCAAGATAATTTGGGTTAAGGATAATTTTTGCAAAATCAGAATGGGAGTATTCATTCAAAAGCTTATTCCTGTAGTAAGAAGTTTTTTCTTCATCATTCTGTTTTTGGTAAATAAGGTACAGAAAATACAGCACTTCGGGCACATAATCCGAATTTGGAAAAATTGTTAAAAAACGATCAAAAGTTTCTATGGCATTGTGTGGTTCATTAAGCTTAAAGTTGTAGATCTTGCCCAGTTCGTACATAGCTTTCTCCATTTTTTTTCTGGAAGCTTCCAGTTGTTCCGGGGTAAAAGGAATATCTGTCATAAGGGCTTTCTTGCGGGCGTCTCTTTTAGCCTTCGCTTCCTTATCTAGTTCATCGGCGGTCTTTTTAGGCGCGCTTGCTGCCGCTTTTGCCGCAGCAACAGTTGCAGAGTCTTGCACTTCATCATCAGGATTAAATACATTATCTTTAGTAGCTCTTCTCCAGTTATCTTCCTGCTTTCGGCTTCCCCACTTTGTTTGGAAATCAGACTGCCCCTGGCTTACCTGCGTGGCGTTATCAAAATACCAGGTGCTGTTAGATTGAAGGTTGGGAAGGGAGCCTAAAGCGGCGGCGGTAGAGTCGGCGCTTTGGGTTTCCTTGATTTTCTTTTTCCGGGCGGCTTCTTTTTCTGCCTGTATTTTGGCCAGGTCTTCCTCATTCAATATTTCTTCTAATGCTGAATCTAATTGTGTGGGGGGCATGGCTGCTAATTTTTGCAAGCTGTCTTCCCGTTCCACTATCTGCAATTGTTTTACAAAATCTTCAAGGATTTTCTGCCTTGCTACAACAGCCCTGTAGTTTTTTTCTTTTTTATCAATAATAGCTACCGTGCTATCGTAATATAGCTTAGAGGTTACAAAATCTTCACTATCGTAGTATAACTCTCCCAATTTAAGGTATGCTTTTGTTTTTTGAAAAGCGTTAGTTTTACTAAACTTTGCTGAGTTTTTTAAGTATTCCAGGCATTTGCTTCGGTTTCTTTGTTTAAGTTCAAAGATTGCCATTTCGTAGTATATCTTATCTTTATACTCGGTATTCTTTTCATCCGTAAGTAATTTGTTGAAATTTTTCCTGATCTTATCTACATTATCCGACTTGCTTATATCTGTAACCTGTGCCATGAAAAGCCGGGCATAAAAAGAAAGCTCGTAGGGAGGGCTGTTTCTGAGTACCGCCCTGTAATGCTTATAAGCAGACGTATCCATTCCCTTCATCTGGTAAATTTGACCCATCACAAAATGCACTCGGGATCGTTCGTCATGCTGCCTAACTATAGGCAATGCCAATTTTAAATTTTTAAGCGCTTTATCGTAGTCTTCCTCAAGCTGAAAATACCAGCAGCGTACAAGGTAAAGGTCTTTTTTATTTTTATTATGTACTTTTTCTTTACGCAAATAGTCCGAAACCAATAGTGCGCTTACCATATCTCCAATTGTCAGGTATGTTCGCATTAGTTGTATAAGAGCAGCATGGCGGGCTTCCTTGTCTTTACTAATGGTATTTACATATTTAAAAGTTTCTACTGCCAACTGAGTTTTTCCCTGGTATAGCCGCGCCTTACCAATAAGGATATAGCAGTCGTCAACCCAGTCGCTATTTTTATGCAATTCCATAGGTATAGCGGCATATTTAATAACAGTTTTCAAATCTGCGCTGTCAATAGTTCCTTTTTTAATAGTTGGATAAATAGGAAGTATTTTATTATAATCGTCAACATTGGAAGCCAAAATCTTAGCGTCAATTTCAATCATTTTGTCCTTAGCAAGAAAATGTGGGTTGAAACGCGAGGTCAGGTTATGGTAATTCATTCCCATGTGGGATGTATTATCCTGGCTGCAACTAATGGCGGACAACAAAAGCAATATGTAGTAATAAGCTTTTTTCAAGCAGATTTTAATAGAGATTATGGTTTACTAATGCAAAATGCACAATAAATGCTATTTTTACTTCCTTATTTAATGCTAAAGGTAGTTGAAACATAAAAGAACATTTTCCCAATGGTTAACGAATAGGTTTTTATTAATTATTCGCAGTGAGGAAAATTTTGCCGAAAAAAAAACTTTTAGTTTTAACTACGCAAAGTTAATTGTGTTTAGCTTACTTTTTTTCGGCCTTGTTTTTACCTTATCTTTTTATCTTATAACCACATTGCTTTCCAGGTGGTTCGACCCTCGGCAATTGCAACTTGAATCTAATAAAAAGATAATACAACTTTCCGCTAAAGTTGATTCCCTTTTAATAGAACAAAATCGAAAAGAAGAATATATAGCAGGGTTTAAAAAAATGCTTACAGGAGACGATCATGTAACTGAGAGAGAGAGCATAAACAAAGGAGCTGAGAAATCGCAGGAGCATTCCTTAGACTATATAACTCCCGGCGATTCTTTATTAAGAGTTAAAATGGAAAATGAATACGCAGGCATACCTTTAACCGAGGCTGGTTATAATCTTGCAAATATTTTCTTTTTTCCGCCTGTGGAAGGGGTAGTTACAAAAAAATTTAATATTTTAACGGGTAATTTGGGTGTTGATGTTGCGGTGGCTAAGGAAGAATATATAAAGGCAGTAGCGGAGGGAATTGTTATATTAGCCGTTTATACCGCAGACGATGGAAATATTATTATTTTACAGCACAAAAACCAATTGGTTTCCGTATACAAAAACAATACGGAGTTATTCAAGAAAGAAGGGGATTATGTGCAGGCGGGAGATTTGATTGGCTTATTGGGGGATAAGAATAATAAAAAGGAACTTCCCTTATTACATTTTGAACTTTGGTTAGATAACAACCCGGTAAATCCGGAAAATTATATAGTGTTTTAATGCTTTAAAACTTCTACCTCTATGTTTAACAACAACAAAGACAACCGCAAACAACTGGAAGAGCTTAGCAATTCCAGCACAATTATTGGAAAAGGAACCAGCTTTAAAGGTAATCTTGAGACTTTTGGTAATATAAGAGTAGAGGGAAATGTGATTGGCAATGTTAAAACCAAGTCTAAGGTAGCTATAGGAGAGTCTGCTTTTATAGAAGGCAATGTAGTTGCCCAAAATGCAGAAATTGCCGGTGAGGTAAAAGGCCTGCTGGAAATATCTGAAATACTCATATTAAAAAGCACTGCCGTTGTTTATGGGGATATTATCACAAGCCGTATGATAGTGGAGTCTGGTGCTACATTTAACGGACAATGCAAAATGGGAGCAACTATCAAGGAAATTGAAATAGGAGAAGAGGCAGAGGAACATGGCAGAACAGCAGAAAAATCAGCCTAACTATTTCCTAAAATATTCTGGTATTGCTTTTCAAATGCTTGCCACTATTGGCCTCGCCGCCTGGGCTGGCACCAAGCTGGATGAATATTACACAGTTAAAAACCACTGGTTTACCATTTTCTTACTTTTGTTTGGCGTTATTGGTTCCATATATGTTGTCGTGCGCTCTTTGCTTCAAAAATGAATAACAAAGCATTTTACAAGAACTTTATAATTATATATGCGATCGTTTGCGTATTGATAGCTATAGGAAACCAATGGAAGTTACCATTGCTTCATCCTAATATATGGGGGATTCAGTTTTATTTTCTGGTTATTACTCTTCTTACCCATTTTATATCCTCAAAAGGGTTAAAAAAAATCACGGAATTTCACATATTTTATATGGCCTCAATGGGAATACGTTTTTTGCTGTCCCTCTTTTTTATTTTTGTAAATCTTTGGTTATCAAAAGATGGACATATATTTTTTGTAATAGATTTTTTCATTCTTTATTTCCTGTATACTTCATTTGAAATTTATTTCTTATTGACTAATTTGCGTCCCGATTCAAAAAGTGATGGGACGATATATAACTAAATTCTCGATAATTAGCCTTATTCTCTTATTGTTCATAAGCATAACTACTTTTGCTGAAGAACATAAGCAAGAAGCACATGAACAGGCAGAGGGGGAAAGCGATCAATTTAATCCGGGAGAAATGATTACTCACCATATTATGGACTCCCACGATTGGCATTTTTTTTCAATAGGTCATCATCATTACTCAATACCCCTTCCAGTAATACTTTATTCTACTACAAAAGGTATTGTAATGTTTTCTTCATCAGAATTTCATAACGAAACTTCTACTTATGGAGATTATCATTTAGATCATGAAAATAAGATACATTCTTCTAACCATGAGGAAAAAGTATATGATTTTTCTATTACAAAAAATGTTGCCTCCCTTTTTATTAGCGCCATATTACTTCTAGTTATATTTACTACTATAGGTTCCTCTTATAAAAAAGGCTCTGCAAGCGCCCCAAAGGGTATACAGTCTTTCTTCGAGCCAATCATTGTATTTATAAGAGATGATGTAGCAAGAAATATAATAGGAGAGAAGCATTATAAAAGGTATTTGCCTTACCTACTTACGGTGTTCTTTTTTATCTGGTTTAACAATATGCTGGGGTTAATACCTGGTGGAGCAAACCTTACCGGAAACATTGCAGTGACCATGGTGCTGGCAGTAATTACCTTTTTAATTACAAGCTTTAGCGGCAACAAATACTACTGGGGGCATATCTTCAACACTCCCGGAGTGCCTTTGGCGTTAAAGCCGCTTATAGTGCCTATAGAAATAGTAGGTATGTTCACTAAACCATTCTCGCTTATGGTGCGTTTGTTTGCAAACATTACTGCAGGGCATATCATCATCCTTAGCCTTATTGGTTTAATTTTTATATTCAAAAGCGTTTTTACAAGTTTAATAAGCCTGCCTTTTGCCATTTTTATGAGTTTTCTTGAGTTGTTTGTGGCAATACTTCAGGCTTATATATTCACCTTATTATCAGCCATGTATTTTTCGGCGGCTGTAGAGGAACATCACCACAATGACCATGAAGTGGATAAGGCTTTAATGATGTAATTATTGTTTAACTAAATTATATAATCATGTTTAATTCATTATTTCTAGTTGAGTTGGGTTACGCCTTTATGGGCGCAGGTATCGGAGCCGGAATTGCAGCATTAGGCGCAGGCGTAGGTATCGGCCGCATAGGTGGCAGCGCAGTAGAATCTATTGCAAGACAACCTTCAGAAAGCGGTAAAATACAAACTGCTATGCTTATTGCAGCAGCCTTTATAGAAGGCGTTGCGTTATTTGCAGTGGTTGTTTGTCTGCTTATTTCTTTCAAAGCTTAAAACCAAAAGCTCTTAGTAGACATTAGGTTTGCTAAGGGCTTTTAAATTTTGTTAATGATTAAACAATAATTAAGAAAAATTAAAATTTATAACTTTAAGCAATTATGAATTTAGTTACACCCGATATCGGACTAATTTTCTGGCAGACCATAACCTTTCTTATCGTATTTTTTCTGTTGGCAAAGTTTGCCTGGAAGCCTATTACTGATGGGTTAAGCGAAAGAGAAAATACAATTGCAGAAGCATTGGATACTGCAAGAAAAACAAAAGAAGAAATGGTGAAGTTGAAAGCGGAGAATGAGCGAATATTAGGAGAAGCCCGGCAGGAAAGAGATAAGATACTAAGAGAAGCTCAGGTTTCTGCTAATGCAATGATAACAGAAGCAAAGGATAAAGCTAACGCAGAAGGCTTAAGGCTTATTGAGAATGCAAGGCTTGCTATAAATGGAGAAAAACAGGCTGCAATTGCCGAGATAAAGAATAAAGCTGCTGACCTTTCAATAGAAATTGCTGAAAAACTTTTAAAGAGACAACTTTCTGATAATAATAATCAGAGGGAATTGGTAAACGAATATATTAAAGAAGCTAAATTTAACTAGTATGCATCAGTCTAGGATAGCTTCTCCTTACGCTAAATCACTCCTACTATTTGCAGGTGAAAGAGGTGTTTTGGAACAAGTAAAAAATGATATGAACCTTTTTATAAAAGTATGTAGCGAAAATCACATTCTGCTTCATGTTTTTAAAAATCCTATAATAAGCCAGGATAAAAAGGAGAAAATATTGACTAGCCTTTTTAAAGGCAGATTTAATGACATGACCCTTTCCTTATTTAAAATTATTAACAGGAAAAACAGGGATGCTTATTTGCTTGATATCGCATTAGAATTTGAGCATCAATATAAAGCGCTAAAGGGGATACAGGAAGCGGAAGTTACATCAGCTTATACTCTTACAACTGAGCAAAAACAGGCTTTTGTGGGAATGGTAGAAAATATAAGCGGCAAGAAGGCAGAGCTTAAAGAAAAGATAGACGAGTCAATAATAGGCGGATTCATACTTAGGATAGAAGACAGACAAGTAGACGAGTCAATTAAAAGTAAACTAGAGAAATTGAAAAGTAATTTTAAAGATAATTCATATATATCTAAATTTTAATTATGGTAGAAGTTAGACCAGATGAGGTTTCTGCAATTTTAAGAGAGCAGTTATCTAATTTTAGAACAGAGGCCGAACTTGAGGAAGTAGGAACTGTGTTGCAGGTGGGCGATGGCGTTGCCCGCGTTTATGGACTTTCTAAAGCTCAGGCAGGAGAACTATTAGAGTTTCCTAATGGACTAATAGGCTTGGTGCTTAACCTGGAAGAAGATAATGTAGGGGCGGTATTATTAGGAGACTTTACCCACGTTAAAGAAGGAGATACTGTTAAAAGAACCAGGAGGATAGCTTTCGTAAATGTAGGCGAAGGTATAATTGGGCGCGTGGTAGATACGCTTGGAAAGCCAATTGATGGAAAAGGCCCAATAGCAGGCAAGGTATATGAAATGCCGTTGGAAAGAAAAGCTCCAGGCGTTATATACAGACAACCGGTAAACGAGCCGCTTCAATCAGGTATTACAGCTATTGACGCTATGATTCCAGTGGGAAGAGGACAAAGAGAACTTATAATTGGCGATAGACAAACAGGTAAAACTGCTGTTGCCATAGATACTATTATTAACCAAAGAGAGTTTTTTGAAAAGGGCGAGCCTGTATTTTGCATCTATGTAGCCATAGGACAAAAGGCAAGCACAGTGGCGCAGGTAGTAAATGCGTTGGAAAAAGGGAAAGCAATGGACTATACTGTAGTAGTTGCCGCTCCTGCATCAGACCCTGCCCCAATGCAATTCTTCGCACCATTTACAGGGGCTGCTATTGGCGAGTATTTTAGGGATACAGGAAGGCCGGCGCTTGTGGTGTATGACGACCTTTCTAAACAAGCGGTGGCTTATAGAGAAGTATCTTTGTTACTAAGAAGGCCCCCGGGACGCGAGGCTTATCCGGGAGACGTTTTCTATCTTCACAGCCGTTTATTAGAAAGAGCTGCCAAGATTAATAAATCAGATAGTATTGCAAGAGCAATGAACGATTTACCTGAGTCAATTAAAGACATAGTAAAAGGAGGCGGTTCGCTTACCGCTCTTCCAATAATAGAAACACAGGCGGGAGACGTTTCTGCTTATATTCCTACTAATGTTATTTCTATTACAGACGGACAGATATTCCTTGAAAGTAACTTATTTAACTCAGGGATACGTCCTGCTATCAATGTAGGTATATCAGTATCCCGCGTGGGGGGTAATGCGCAAATAAAATCTATGAAGAAAGTAGCAGGTACGCTTAAACTTGATCAGGCACAGTTTAGAGAGTTGGAAGCATTCTCCAAATTCGGTTCTGATTTGGATGCCGCTACAAAACTTACTATTGAAAGAGGAAGAAGAAATCTGGAAGTGTTAAAACAAGCTCAGTATTCTCCAATCCCGGTAGAACAGCAGGTAGCAATTATCTACGCTTCTACCAATGGATTACTAGACAATGTTCCGGTGAAAGAAGTAAAAGTTTTCCAGAACGATTACCTGAATCTTTTAAAAGCCCAAAGTAAAGAAACACTTGACGCTTTAAAAGCAGGAAAATTTGACGATACTATTACATCAGTATTAAAGAAGGCCGCTAAAGAAGTAGCTCAAAAATATATTAAATAAACTATGCCCAGCTTAAAAGAGGTACGAGGAAGAATTATATCTGTTAACTCTACGCAGCAGATTACGAAAGCTATGAAAATGGTGTCTGCGGCTAAACTTCGCCGTGCGCAGGATAACATAATACGCTTTCGCCCTTACGCCCAGAAGTTGAATGCTATTCTCGCTAATCTTTCTGCTACAATGGAGCAATCCACGGACAATCCTTACGCTGTGGTGCGCGATGTAAAGAATGTATTGATAGTAGTGGTAACTTCAGACAGGGGGCTAGCAGGGCCATTTAATAGTAATATTGCAAAAGCAGTTTATGCTCTTATTAGTTCAGACTATAAAGCGCTGCCTAAGGAAAATGTTCATTTACTATGCATTGGCAAAAAAGGATATGAGTATTTTTCTAAAAGAGGACATAATGTAATAGGAGATTATTCTACGCTATTTCATAATCTGTCTTTTAACACAGCCCGTCCTGCGGCTGAGTTTGCCATGAATGGGTTTTTAAAAACTGACTACGACAGGGTGGAGATTGTTTATAATGAATTTAAAAACGCCGCTACTCAGCTTATAATAAAAGAACGCCTGCTTCCTATTGAGAAGAAAAAAGAAACGCAGGAAAAATCTGCAAATACAGATTATATTTTTGAACCGTCTGAAGAAGAAATTCTAAGCGAACTAATTCCTAAATCGTTAAAAACGCAGTTCTATAAAACATTGCTGGAATCTAACGCTTCAGAACATGGCGCGCGGATGACCGCTATGGATAAGGCCACCGAAAATGCGAAAGATCTTTTAAAAGAGTTAAGGCTTACTTATAACAGAAGTCGTCAGGCTTCCATTACTAAAGAGATTTTGGAAATTGTTGGCGGCGCAGAAGCTTTAGCCGGATAGTATAGAATAACTCAATAGTACTATAAAGCTCGTCGTTATGATGAGCTTTTTTAATTTATATAATGGCGATTATAAAGAGCATATACAGGTTTTTAATATTCAGCAACATATACATAAGCTTATGTGCAGCGGCTTTGGGAGTTTCCAGCTTTGTTATTCTAGACCCGGCAAACTATTCTATACCTGTGCCAGTTATTCTTTTTCTTTTTTGCGCCACGCTTTTTGTCTATAATTTTAATTTTCTTTTTGTTAAATCTCATGCATTCCAAAGCCGTGAAAAACAGGAATGGATTGAAAGTCATCTCACGCTTATTCGGTTAATGGTTATTTGCTCAGCGGTAGTAATTTCCTTAGCAACTTTATATTTCACCCCTCCTTTGCTTTTTGTTCTTTTGCCTCTTGGCGTCCTTTCTTTATTCTATTCTTTCCCTTTTAAAACCCAATCGTTCTCATTAAAGAAAATTCCTTTGTTAAAAGTTTTTCTAATAAGTTTTGTATGGGCTGCGGCTACAGTTGCCCTTCCGGCAGAAGAAGCTCGCCATTCGCTGTTTTCAAGGGAAGTTATATTGCTATTTATAGAAAGAATACTATTTATACTTGCCTTAGCAATACCTTTTGATATAAGAGATTACGATTTGGATAAGAGCAGTAATATAGTTACTATTCCAGGTTCCTTAGGGGTGTCCCGATCCAAGGGGCTTTCCATTTTTCTGCTGCTGTTGTACTTTGGTATTACTGCGTTGTTCGACAATTCTTCATCAATATTACTTGCAAGGTTAGTAACTACATTATTAGGAAGTATTATAATATATAGGATCAAACCATCCTCCGGGGAATATTATTATATGGCGCTTATTGATGGTATGATGATAGTGCAATCATCGCTTATTTTTGTTTTTAATAAACTGCACATTTAGGCTTGCTTTCCGCATAAAAAACGGAAAATAAATTTCTAGTTATATGTAAAAGTTCCTAGGTTTGATTTGATGGTAAGGCTCTTGCCATTACTTTTCTCGACGCGTCCTATTATTTGTGCGTCAATATTAAAAGACTTAGAAATATCAATCAGAATTTGTGAGTATTTTTCTTTAATATATATCTCGAGCCTGTGCCCCATGTTAAATACCTTGTACATTTCTTTCCAGTCTGTGCCACTCTGTTCCTGGATAAGTTGAAATAAAGGAGGGATAGTAAACATATTATCTTTTATAATATGCAGGTCGTTGACAAAGTGAAGTATTTTAGTTTGCCCGCCGCCGCTGCAATGCACCATACCATGAATATGGTTTCTTACCTCCTTCAGTATTTCTTTTACTACCGGCGCATAAGTGCGTGTGGGAGAGAGTACCAGTTTACCTACATTTAATGGTAGTTCTTTGTAAGCGTCTGTAAGGTTGTATTTGCCGCAGTACACCAATTCCTGAGGAACAGCAGGGTCGTAGCTTTCTTTATATTTCTCAGCGAACAGTTTAGAGAATACATCATGCCGGGCAGATGTAAGCCCATTGCTGCCCATGCCGCCATTGTACTCTTTTTCATAGCTAGCCTGTCCAAAGGAAGCAAAACCTACTATTACATCGCCGTCTTTAATGCGGTCGTTAGAAATAACATCTTCCCGCCTCATTCTACAGGAAACGGTGCTATCTACTATTATCGTTCTTACCAGGTCGCCCACATCGGCAGTTTCTCCTCCTGTGCTGTATATGCTTATGCCGTGGCTTCTCAGCATTTCCAGAACTTCTTCAGTGCCGTTAATAATCTCGGCGATTACCTCTCCCGGAATCAGATTTTTATTACGCCCTATAGTTGATGAAATAAGAATATTATCAACAGCCCCAACGCATATCAGGTCGTCGGTGTTCATAACAATAGCATCCTGGGCAAT